>Ga0115012_10001810_pt1 | contig 12397 bp, 9 predicted proteins | sample TroAtlMetagenome_FD_88706 | JGI IMG/M metagenome (GOLD analysis project Ga0115012, IMG submission 88706) | Marine eukaryotic phytoplankton communities from Atlantic Ocean - Tropical Atlantic ANT10 Metagenome | ecosystem: Environmental > Aquatic > Marine > Oceanic | place: Tropical Atlantic Ocean...
CCGATGTTTCTTGGGCCATCGAGGTGGTGTTCCACACACAGGCAAAGCAGACAATCAACATTTGACGAATGACGGGCATGAAGAACTCCGGGAAGTGTCGGTCGCTCATTATGTCAGCGATTGAAGCACTCACTGTGCCGAAGTAATGAAACGGGGGAATTGACAGAAGTTCGTCCGATAAAACGAACGCATTCAGGTTCTGACATTTGCGAGGGTTGTGCTCCGGTGATTCACGATCGAATCGAAGTCCACTGCAGATTGGAACGATGTGGAGGGTCGGCCGGTTTGACCGGCGAAAGGACGCAACACCATGAACCGGATTTGCATGATTCTCGGACTTGCCTCAGCCACACTTTGTGGTTGCACTGCCACTCACCCTGTAGCAAGCCCCGGCGCAATGGAGTCATCTCCAATGTTGTTTGGGGCCGGCGATGATTTGGGCCTGGCCACGCATCTGGAGCTTTCGTACCTCGAAGGGGACATGACTGCGTTGGAATGTTTGGTGCATTTTGAGCAGTGTCAGTTGGATGTTCCAGGTGCCATTCTGACCGCGGCACAGTTGGAGTTCCGGGTTCTCGCCAGCACCATCCAAGAGGACTGGACCATTGACGGCGCAGAGTGAATGAAGAAGAGTCCGTTGCTCTCTTTTTTCGCTATATTGGGCTCTTCACCCAGCGGGTGTAGCTCAATTGGATAGAGCACCGGTCTACGAAACCGGCGGTTGCAGGTTCGAATCCTGCCATCCGCGTTGGCCCTCCTCATGTTTGGAGGGCCTTTTTTTGTTTTGCGGTGCAAACCTGCGTTCTGTGCGTACCTTTGGAACATGCTGGAATCTCTGATTTTGTCCCTTTTGTTTGCTTCGAGCACCTCAGCTCTCCCCCCGAACGCTTGCGAGGAGTTGGGCATCGAGCGGGGCACTGTGCAAGATCTTCCAGACGTTGAGTTCGGTGCTTCCGATTCCTTCATGTTGACCCTGGACGGGAAGCCACGCTTGGTTCGTCTGGTGCCGTGGTCTCTTCGCGAGCGGGGCTTCAGTGTTCAAGGTGATTCCTTGGGATTGGTGGACCGCCGGGAACGTCTCTGGCGGGGCACTGTTGAGCCCGGTGGATTGCGCATCTCGTGTTCGCGTTTGCGCGATGGCTGGTGGGGCCGAGTTGTGGGAGACAATGGTCAATCATGGATGCTTGAACCTTGGGGTGATCGCACGGCGGTGTACAACTCTTCGGATGCCTTGGCATGTGGGGGGACCTGTGGGGTTGTCGATGGGGTGTTCAACGACAGCCGTGGGCCTGTGATCGCGCGCATGGGCGGCCCGGGAGGAGGCGGGGGACTGCAAGTCTGTGGTCTGGCCGCCGAGGCCGATTGGGCTTTCTTCCAAACTTGGGGGGCTGACGCTCTCGGTCGAGTTGAGTCTGTGCTCGACGCCATGAACCTGCAATATGAATCTGAGGTTGGGATCACCCATGATTTGTCCTACTTCTTGGTTCGCACCTCGGCGGCCGACGATCCCTACGGCAGCATCACCAATTCATCCAGTTTGCTCTCACAATTCGGGACGTGGTGGAACACCAACCAGCAGCTCATCGAGCGTGATGTCGCTCACCTCTTCACGGGAAAAGAGCTGGATGGCAGTGTGATCGGCATTGCGTACTTGGGGGTGATTTGCACCAACAACGCGTACGGCTTGGATCAAGAATTTGGCAATTTCAATTGTCGTACCGACCTGATCGCGCATGAGCTCGGCCACAACTGGTCGGCCGACCATTGTGATTGTGGCAATCCGCAATACACGATGAATCCCAGCATCACCTGTGCCAACCAATTCAGTCCCACCCAGACCGTGGGAGACATCGCTGGTTTCCGATCCACTCGAAGTTGCCTCGAGTCCGCCCCGATTCGATGCTGTTTGATGGATGGCTCATGTCAGGCGACTTTCCGTGACGAATGTTTGAACTTGGGCGGATTCTTGGACTCCACCGATGCCAGCTGTCCACCCGAAGCCTGTACTCAGACTTGGGCGTGTTGCTTCCCGGACGGGGTATGTCTGGAGGGTGACCCAGCATCTTGCTTCACGGCCGGTGCTTCCGTTGGCACGCTGAATTCCACCTGCGCGGCGACCGCATGCGATCCGGCGCGTGCTCCAGTGACCCGCGAAGTGTTCATCGACCTACACCCCGAAGGAGGCCGAACCGAAATTTGGCAAACCGAATTGAGTCAATTCGCGAACGTAGGCAAAATTCTCGGAGTCACCGGAACACCAGAGCGCCCGCTGGTGTTGGCTTCGGCCACCGAGTTGCGGCAAAATCCCGAAGATCTGGGAAGGTTGGGTGACTTCCCGGGGGCAGTCTCGGGCCCTGGAGATTCTTGGGTGGTGGTCGGACAACCAGACGACCACGAGACAGGGTTCACCGCAGGCTTTGCCGGCGTCGATGCCGGTGCCTCCGTGGTTGCAGGATTCGGATTCATCGAAGACCAAGGCGGAGCGATCTTCGATCAGAATCCGTCATCTTCACCCGTGGTGGGGGAGACCACGTTGGCCCAAATCTCGGCCGACGGCCGTTTGGTGTATCGCGGATCATTGTTGATCGAGCAAGCCAGCGGCGGACTCCGTGAAATTCCTTTTGTGGTCGAAACCGAAACCGGGTCGTGCTGTTATCCGGATGGTCAGTGTTCGGTGGAACCTGAGGTGTTCTGCGATTCTTCTGGTGGTTCTTGGCAAGGCATCAATGTGCAGTGCACCGATACCGCTTGCCCACCACCGCCACCCTTGATTTGTCAGGGCGATGTGGACGCAAACGGGGCAGTGAATTTTGAAGACATCTTGTTGGTGCTGAACGCGTGGGGCCCCTGTGGCAATCCCTGTCCCGAAGACATTGACCAAGACGGCATTGTCGGTTTTTCTGAAATCCTTTTGATCTTGAATGCCTTCGGAGATTGCCCTCTTCCGCCGCCACCGCTTGATCGCACAGGCTCATGTTGTTTGTCAGATGGATCGTGTGCGGCAGCACTCTCTGCGTTGGATTGCGAAGCCAATGGTGGGCGGTTCAACGGGCAAGGGTCGATTTGTCCCTCCAACTTGTGTCAATTGGACGTTGGTGGATGTTGTTTGGCCGATGGCACCTGTCAGCAAAGTTCTGCATCTGCTTGTATCGCCGTTGGCGGTTCTTATCGCGGCGCCGATGTCTCGTGCGACAATTACTTCTGCCCATCCGCTCCCACCGCCAACGATGATGATGTCGTCATGGCACCGGAAGGTTCGGTGGTTCTTGATGTCTTGGCCAACGACATCGATGTTGAGGGGTACGGACTGAGCTTGGCTTCCTTTGACGTGACCTCCAGCTTGGGTGGAAGCATCGTTCAAGAAGGAGATGCGTTGCGCTACACCGCACCTTCGGACACCGGGGTCGATTCGTTTGGGTACCAGGTGCAGTCAATCTTTGGGTTGATCGCTCAGGGCACCGTGGTGATCGAACTGACCGACACGCTTCCGGGTGTGCGCGTCGAGTACTACGAGCTTGATGCATTGAGCGAATTGCCGGACTTTGGCCTATTGGTGCCAATCTCCGCCGAAGTTTTGTTTCAGGTCAATCTGCCTTCAACCAACGGTGTTTTTGCTGGTTCTGGCCTTTCTGATGACGTCGGGGCGGTGTTTGAAGGTCAAATAGTCTTCCCGTCACCCGGGGTCTGGACCCTGTTCACCGACAGCGATGACGGTTCTCGTTTGCTGGTCGATGGCGTCCAAATCGTTGACAATGACGGGTTGCACGGCATGCGTGAGCGTTCTGGAACGATTCAGGTCGACCAAATCGGTCCCCGCAACGTGAGGGTCGAGTTCTTTGAGCGTGGTGGGGGCGCGGGCCTCATCGTGCGTTGGGAAGGGCCAGGGGCCGCAAAATCCGTTGTTCCTAGCACGGCGTGGTCCTACACGCCTTAACCGAGACTTGACCGTTACGAACCGGGGGTTCAGGGGGGTCCTTGTCGGTGTATCATCAGTGATTCGATCCGATTTCTCGGATTGCGAATGGAGTGACGCCATGACGACGCTTTCCCATCCTGCCATCGCTGAATCGTTCCCAACCGAAACGCTTCTTGGCTGGCTGCGCGATATGTACCTGATCCGCGAGTTCGAGATCCGGACCATGCAGGCTTACCAAAACAAGAAGATCGGTGGATTCTGCCACGTTTACATCGGTCAAGAAGCCGTTGCGGTGGGTTGCGTCGCCGCCACCCGCAACAATGACCCCTTGGTTACTGCGTATCGAGATCACGGTCATGGTTTGGCTCGGGGTATGGCCCCCAAGTACGGCATGGCTGAAATGTTCGGCAAGCTGGCCGGATGTGCCAAAGGCAAGGGCGGCTCCATGCACTTCTTCGATGCGGCCAACGCCATGTACGGCGGACACGGCATCGTCGGCGCCCAGACCCCACTTGGTGCTGGTCTCGCGTTCGCCACGAAATACGAAGATGAAGTCATCGGGGGTGGCAAGAGTGACAAAGTGACGCTCTGCTTCCTTGGGGATGGTGCGGTCAACCAAGGCGCGTTCCACGAAGCCATGAACTTGGCGGGCCTGTTTGATCTTCCGGTGATTTTCATCGTCGAGAACAACGGGTACTCCATGGGTACCGCGATTGAGCGTGGCACGACCATGGCCCATGACCTCGGCGCGAAAGCCCGGGCCAACGGCATTGACCACATCACGATTCAAGGCATGGACGTGATGTCGGTGTATGACGGCATGAAGCCATTTGTCGATCAGTGTCGAGAAAACAGCCGTCCCGGCTTTGTGGATATGCAGACCTACCGCTTTAAGGGTCACTCCATGTCCGACCCTCGCAAGTACCGAACCAAAGATGAAGAAGCCCAGTACGAAGCCCAAGACCCAATTGGTCGACTCGAGCAAGTCTTGAAGACCCAGCGTGACGTCGCCGATGCCGATATGGAATCGATCTACGACGCCCAGAAGAAGATTGTGCGTGAGGCCGTGGAGTTCGCCGAGAACGCCCCGGCTCCGGGTTTGGATGAGCTTTACAAAGACGTGTACGTCGAGCCGTTTGGTCCTTGGACGGGCACCAGCTTGCCCGAAATGCTGGCGAATGACCCCAACTACAACGGAGGTGCCCGGTGAGTCGTCAAATTGAATACCGTGATGCTTTGAACGAAGCCATGAGTGAGGAAATGCGGCGTGACCAGCGTGTCTTCCTCCTTGGTGAAGAGGTTGCGCAGTACAACGGTGCGTACAAAGTTTCTCGTGGGATGTTGGATGAGTTTGGCCCCAAACGCATCATCGATACGCCAATTTCAGAATCCGGTTTTGCTGGGATGGCCATTGGTGCCGCCATGCGTGGACTGCGTCCGATTTGCGAGTTCATGAGTTGGTCGTTCAGCCTTGTTGCGGCCGACCCAATTCTGAACAACGCACCGAAGATGCTTTACATGTCAGGCGGACAATTCGGTTGTCCCATTGTCTTCCGCGGCAACGATGGTGCGGGCGGCCAGTTGGGTTCCACCCACTCCTGGTGTGTGGAGGGTTTGTTCTCCAACGTGCCAGGATTGAAGATGGTGATCCCTTCCAATCCTTATGAAGCCAAAGGACTGCTCAAGACCGCCATCCGTGACGACGACCCCGTCTTCTTCTTGGAATCCGAGCGTATGCTCGGAGACAAGGGTGAAGTCCCCGAAGAGGAGTACTTGATTCCCTTTGGTAAAGCCAACGTGGTGCGTGAAGGCACCGACTGCACGCTGCTCTCTTGGGGCCGCCCGGTCAACTTCGCGGTGGAAGCCGCTGAAGAGTTGGCCAAGGAGGGTCTTTCCTGCGAGGTGATTGATGGACGCACCATTCGTCCTCTTGATCTTGAGACGATCGTCCGCAGCGTGAAGAAAACCAACCGTCTGGTGGTCATTGACCAGTCGTGGAGCTTCGGTTCTCCGGGGTCCGAAGTGGCCTCTCAAGTGCATGCCGCTTGCTTCGACGATTTGGACAACCACGTCCATCGGGTCCACTCCCACGATGTCCCCGCCCCGTACGCAGCCAATCTCGAACAAGAGATGTTGCCCAATGCTCGACGCATCTGCGAAGCGGTTCGCAGTTGCTGCTATGTCGCCTGACCCTGAGCGAGAAGGAATTCAGCCTTGTCCATCGAAGTGACCATGCCCCGCTTGTCCGACACCATGGAGTCGGGCACCATCGTTGAGTGGAAAGTTGCCGTTGGTGACAAAGTCTCCTCTGGAGATGTTGTTGCTGATGTTGAGACCGACAAGGCCACCATGGAACTCGCCGTGTATGACGACGGCACCATTGCCTCCATTGACGTCGAACCAGGCGTGCAGGTTGATGTCGGCACGGTCATCGCATTGTTGGCTGAAAAAGGTGAGGATCCCGCGAACCTCAAACCTGCATCTTCGGCACCAGCTCCGGCGGCGGCACCAGCTCCTGAACCCGCCCCCGAGCCCGCGTCTTCGTCGGCGCCCTCACCGGTTGCCACCCCGGTGGTGTCAGCCACCCCGGCAGCATCGTCCTCCGGTGGAGGCATGCGCATTAGCCCGGTGGCCCGGCGTATGGCCGAATCGGCGGGAATCCCATTGGCCACCATTGTGGGCACGGGTCCTTCTGGTCGCATCATCAAACGAGACGTCGAAGCCGCAATGGCCGCGGGTGCCGAGACGGCAGCCAGCGTGCCGCCCGCCGTCAACGTGCCCGCCGTGGCCGCTGCGCCCATTGCCCAGCCGGTCGCTCAAGCATCTTCTATCGCGATCACGCCGATCGAGTCCATGGCCGGTCACGGATCGCCAATGGCCAGCCGGCGGGTGCCACTGTCCAACATGCGGCAAGTGATCGCACGGCGTTTGGTTGAATCCAAAACCACCATCCCGCACTACCAAGTATCGATGTCCTTTGACATGGACCCATTGATGACGATGCGTAAGGATCTCAACGAGAAGTTGGCCGGAGGCGACGTGAAGTTGTCGGTCAATGACTTCTTGGTTCGGGCCGCTGCTTTGGCCATGCATCAGCACCCTGACTTCAACGCCTCGTTTGATGGTGATGCCATCGTGCAGCATGGCGCCGTCAATGTTGGTATCGCCATCTCGCTTCCTGAAGACAAAGGCGGCGGCCTTGTGGTGGGTGTCATTCGCGATGCCGATCGCAAGAGCCTGCGCATGATCTCTGCCGAGTCCAAAGCCCTTGCCGAGAAGGCTCGTACTCGAGGTCTGGCGCCAGAAGATATGGAAGGCGCCACCTTCACCATCTCCAACTTGGGGATGTTCGGCGTTGACCATTTCACTGCCATCATCAATCCACCCAACAGCGCGATCCTCGCCGTTGGAGGAGCCATGAAGCAGCCGGTGGTGCGGGGCGATTCCATCGAGGTTGGCCATCGAATGACCGCAACGTTGTCGAACGACCACCGTGTCATCGACGGCGCCATGGCGGCCCGGTGGTTGCAGACGGTCCGCGAATCCGTCGAGCACCCGACGCTCCTGCTGGTGTAATTTCGAATTCTGACTTCGCGTCGAATGGCTAACGCAGACCGGAAAGTTTGCGCACGCTTCGAACAAAGCCGCGTGCCGTGTTGGCCCGGACCATGAGGCTTAGGAACGACCAGAAAACAGCGCCAACAATGGCCGCCACGGCGGCAGAAATGCGTGCGGTATCTTCGACCGGAATGGGGGATTCCAGCATGCGATCCCCAAGCGTTTGAATGAGGGAAAGGGGGGCGATGGCTCGCGCTACCTCAGCCCCGGGCCCCAATTGGGCCACCGCGCTTCCGATCACATGCAAGGGCAAAAGCCCCAGCACCAACAGGCCGATCGTGACGACTGTCGCGCGGACGGTGGTTCGGCTGGTGACCGATTGGTGCAAGCCAACTGACAACATGAAGCCGCACACTGAAGGAAGGGTGAGCAGCAGCAGAACCGGAACTTCTGCCGCGAGAGACGCTCGGCCCAGCGCGGGACCCAGTGCGAACAGGCAAGGGGTTGCCAGCAACGGCAGCCGCGCTTCCAGCAACGAGCGCGCTTTCCCATCCAGATAGGTTTTGGGTTGCAATGGCGTGGAGAGAAGCAAGTCCAGGGTGCCTTGTTCCCGTTCGGCGGTGACCGAACTTGCCGATTCAAGAATGCAGGCAATCATGGCGACCACGCTGGTCAAGATCACTCCAGTCTGCATCAACCCTTGCAACGTCTTGGGGTTCAGTTGATTTTGCCACCCGGGTACGGCCAACATTGCCCCCAGCAACCCCGCCACCAAAGCGGGCCACCACCGAATCCAGGCGTGGAGGCCTGATGGCATTCGCAACCGCTCCCGCCACCGAATGGGATTGCCGTCGTCGGCCTCCTGGGCCGATCGGGACAGGGTGCGTTCGGAGACTCGGGAATCGCCAAGGGCCGCCCGCAAGACCGCGGCCAGCAGCAGTCCTCCCGTGATGGCCAACGAGGCCACGATGTGGGTCATGACCGCCCGATTGCTTCCGACGGTTCCAGCCAGCATGGCTTCCAAAGAGAGGAGGGGAGAAAACGGGGTGAACACGCTCAAATTGGAGCGGGTGTATCCCGAAAGACTGTGGGCGATTTCAGTCAAACACAGCCAAGCGGCCAACCCCGAGAAGAAGAAGAAGAGCACCCGGCGTCCACCGCGACGAGAGGCCGCCAGAAGTACCGCGGCGGCACTCACCATCACCATGGTCGAAATACCTAAGGCGCTGCCCATGACCACGGTCTGCAATGGGATCCCCCCGAAGGTGCCCAGCGAAAGCAGGATGGGCAGTCCCGACAGGAGAAGAGTGGTGGCCAGAAAGACCCTTCCGAACCACTGGCCAAAGACGATGGATCGGGGACGGGTGGGGGTGGTCAGTGCCACTTCCCAGGTTTTGGGATCGGATTCCCGCGTAATGGCCCCGGCAATGAAGGTGGGCATGAGCACAAAGCTGGACAAGATTTGAAGTCGGACCAGCGACGCGATCCACTGGGCGCTGGTTGAGGCCAGTTCTCGGGCAGAGCCGCTGCTGAGCCCTCCGCCGGTCAAGAGCGCGAGCGTGATCAGGCAGAGCAGCAACAACGCCGCCGAGCGGGCCCAAGTGGGGCCACGCCGCCGCCCGGCTGTCCCAATGATGCGGGCGGCCACAGGGTTGTGGAGCCAAGATGGAAAGTTCGGCAAACGCACCGCAAGCATCCTATTCGCTGAATGAGGGGGCTCGGTTGGGACCGCTTGGGGATAGAATGAGGCCACCAAACTCCGTATGCCGGTTTGGGAATGATGTTTGCGGCTTCGCGGACCCTCCGCGTTCTCATATCTGGGCCAACCCGCCATTTTGAGCACCAGAAGTCGCAGTTTTCGGCATGCGCTCCCCTTTGGAGTTGTCTCTTGACCGAATTTGATGCCATTTCCGTTTTGCTTGGGGCTGTCGTCGGCGCGGGGTTTGGTGGTGGGGTCGCTTGGATGGTGCTCCGAGCTGGCGCCATTGGCACCCAACGGGAAGCAACCCGGGCGGCAACTGCACTTTTGGAAAAAGCTGAGATAGAAGCCAAAGCCAAAGCCAAAGATCTGGAGTTGGAAGCCGAAAGGAAAATCGCAAAACGTCGTGAGTCGCTTGATGCCGATGCTGAACGTCAGCAGCAAGAGCTGCGTGAGATTGAAGGTCGCCTGGACCGCCGGTCCGAAAAACTGGATGCCCGATCCGAGAAGATCGCCAAACAAGAAGAGCAAGCCGAAGCCTTGGTGAGCCAGCGGGCTTCGGCATTGGAGGAAGTTCAAAGCCAGCGGGACCAGTTGGTGGAAACCCGCAACGAATTCCGGGCTCGCCTTGAAGGCGTCTCTGGTTTGACCGAAGAGGAGGCCCGGGCTCAGTTCCTAGATGAAGTCCGGGAGGCGTATCGTCTCGAAGCGCTCGTCGTGGGTCGTGACTTGGTGGAGGCCGCCGAGGAAGAGGCAAATGACAAGGCTCGAGAAATCACGCTTATGGCGATCCAGCGCTGCGCGGCCGAGCATGTGGCCGAGTCCACTGTGCGTTCGGTCAAAATTCCTTCTGACGACATGAAGGGTCGGATCATCGGTCGGGAAGGCCGGAATATTCGTGCCATTGACTTGTCGACCGGGGTAGATGTCCTGATTGACGATTCTCCGGGGGTGATTCCGGTTTCTTGCTTTGCTCCGATCCGGCGTCCCATGGCCGCCGAGACCCTTTCGCGCATGGTGGCCGACGGCCGTGTCAATCCCACCAAGGTGGATGAGTACGTGGCCAAAGCGAAGGCCGACATCGAAACCACCATTCGCAAGAAGGGCCAAGACGCGATCATTGAAACGGGAATCAAGGGTCTGTCCAAGAAGATGGTGGAAATGATGGGCCGTCTGCATTTCCGAACCTCGTACGGTCAGAATGTCCTACGGCACTCCATCGAAGTGGGATTCTTGTCCCAGATGATTGCCGAACAACTGGGCTTTGACGGCACGATCGCCCGCCGTGCTGGTTTCTTGCACGACATTGGCAAGGCCATGGACCATGAGGTGGAAGGTGGCCACCCGGCCATCGGTATGGACTTTGCCAAACGAAACGGAGAGAGCTCAGAATTCATTCTTAACGCCATCGGTGGTCACCATGGCGACATTGAGATTCTCTCGCCGTACACCCCAATTGTGATGGCAGCCGACGCTCTTTCGGGCGCAAGGCCGGGCGCCCGACGCGAATCCATGGATGCGTACATCAAACGCCTCGAAGAGTTGGAATCCATCGCCAAAAACCAGCCTGGCGTTGTGGAGGCCCACGCCTTCCAAGCCGGTCGCGAAGTCCGAGTGGTCTTGCAGGCCGAGGACACCACCGATGCCCAAGCGTGGGATGCCAGCCGAGCCATCGCGAAAGAGGTCGAAGAACGTTTGACTTTCCCTGGTGAAATCAAAGTCACCGTCGTTCGAGAAGTCAAGGCTGAGACCCTCGCCCGCTAACATAGTTCCCTCAGGAGAACCACCATGCCTATCAAAGCCACTGATCTGAAACGCGGCAACGCTCTGATTTGGGAAGGGCAGCTGCACGTTGTCATCGGCACCGAGCACACCAAGCCGGGGAAGGGCCCTGCGTACGTACAAGCCAAGATGAAGAATGTGGCTACGGGCACCATCAAGGTCAACCGCATTAATTCTTCCGACAAGGTCGAAGATGTCAACATTGACAAGCGGTACATGGAATTCCTGTACACCTCGGGCCCCAATGGTCCTTGGGTCTTCATGGACCAAGAGTCGTACGAGCAAGTCGAGTTGGACGAGGACCTGGTCGGTGATTCGGCCAAGTTCCTGAAAGAGAACACCGTCTGTGAAGTCCAAGTCTTCGACGAAAAGCCTTTGGGTATCGAGTTGCCCGCCTCCATCGATTTGGAGATTACGGAGACCACGCCGCAGCCCAAGGGCGCGACGGTGACCAACCAATTGAAGGAAGCCGTCGTCGAGACGGGAGCACGTGTCCGCGTGCCTTCATTTATCGAGCAAGGCACCGTGGTCCGCATCAATACGGAAACCGGGGAGTACCTCGGCAAGGCTTGAGGTGCAGTCGCTGCGAGAAATCCGAGAACTGCTGGCCGCCCGCGGTCTGACGCCGCGCCATCGGTTCGGGCAGAATTTCTTGCACGATCACGGCAAGATTCTTGAGCTGGTGGACGCCGCCAATCTGCAGCCTGGCGAGACCGTCCTTGAGGTTGGACCGGGAACTGGTGCGTTGACCGAATGCCTGCTCGAGCGTGAGGTGCGCGTGATTGCGGTCGAGATTGATCGTGACTTGGCTGGGCTCATCCGAGATCGATTTGGTGATCGGATCACACTTGTTGAGGGCGATTGCTTGGCGAAGGGGCGTCGACTTTCTCCAGAGGCGGTCTCGGCTCTTGAAGGGGCCGAGTTCAAGTTGGTGGCCAACTTGCCGTACCAAGCGGCGAGCCCATTGATGGCTTCGCTGTTGATGCACCACCCAGAGTGCTCGGGCCAGTGGGTCACGATCCAAAAGGAAGTGGTGGATCGTTTGGTCGCCAACCCTGGCACCAAAGCTTGGGGCCCTTTGACGGCGATCGTTCGAGCCTTCGCCATTGCGCGTCGCATCGCGATTCTGCCGCCGGGTTGTTTCTGGCCGGCCCCAAAAGTGACGAGTGCGATGGCGGAACTGCGCCCCTGTTCCTCCGACTCACGCCCAACTGATCCGGATGGCTTTGCCCGATTCGTGACAAAACTGCTGTCCCAACGCCGCAAGCAGATCGGCGGGATCTTGGGTCATGACATTACCGCGTCTTTGGGGATCGAGCCCCAAACCCGTGCAGAGACCTTGAGTGCAGAGCATTTGCTTGCACTGCGTGCCCGCTTGCCTGCTGATCATCACTTGATGCAGCAGTGAAGATGAAAAGGCCGACGCAAGGTCGGCCTTTTAA
>Ga0115012_10001811_pt1 | contig 12393 bp, 16 predicted proteins | sample TroAtlMetagenome_FD_88706 | JGI IMG/M metagenome (GOLD analysis project Ga0115012, IMG submission 88706) | Marine eukaryotic phytoplankton communities from Atlantic Ocean - Tropical Atlantic ANT10 Metagenome | ecosystem: Environmental > Aquatic > Marine > Oceanic | place: Tropical Atlantic...
AAGTACACATCAAACTTCACTGCTCCTACTGCTGAGTTAACAGGTGATAAGGATACTGTTTTACTCTTAGACTTTAATGGTGCTAATGGTATTACCACATGTACTGACGATGTAATCCGTAATCAGGATATCAGAATCGTTCAAGCAGGTGGTGGTATCGGAACTGCTACTAAGGTAACCCTAGCAGATTACAGTCAGTTCGGTGCTGACATGCGTTCTGTTGGTTGTGCTGTTGAGTACGGTCAGAAGGGTGTAATTGCTGATGGTGATGGTGTTGCATTAAGACTATTTGCTCTTAACTTCAACCATGTTGGTGCTGGTGCAGATATAACTAATGACCCTAACTTAGCAATACAAGCTAATGAGACTACCGAACTTAATAACGGTGACATCTCTTATGTAAGTATTGACCAGAAGGGAGACTTCCGTGTTGGTGAGGCATTCTATGTTGACCAAGAAAATGGTACTGTATCATTCTCACAACAGGTAACCAGTCTTCAGGCACTATCAAATCTAACCATTACAGATGGTACTGATAGTAGTAGTGTTACACCTACAAGTGGTACATTCGGTAACATTCAGATTGCTGGAAATAGTATTGAATCTACAACAGGTGATATTAACATTGACCCTGCAGGTGCTGGAGATATCAACATTACTGGTGATGTAAATGTCTTAGGTATCTTAACTGCTACAGTTATTCAACTAGATGCATTCCAGAAGAATGATACTTCTATTGCTCTGGATGATTCTGGTACTGATGGCACTATCAGATTTAACACTGATAATGTAGAGGCAGCAAGAATAGATGCTAATCAGAAGGTTGGTATTGCTACTGCTTCACCTAGAGACAGATTAGATGTTCTAGACACTGCTAGATTTGAGAGAATTAATGCTACTGGTGTTGTAACCTTCAGTGATATTGCTGATGTTAATAACATTGATATTGTTGATGCTAAAGTCTTAGCTGGTTTAGCAACTGATTTTGCAATAACAAATGCTAAGATTCAATCTGGTATTGCAACTGATCTAGTAGGTACAGCAGCGACTATTACTAATGTTGACTTTGTAAATGCAGATATTGAAGATGTTAAGATTACTGCTGGTTTAGCAACAGATTTCGCAGTTACAAATCTAAGATCTCAAGTTGCGATTGCTACTAATGCTTATGTTGATGTTGGTGTTGTAACATCACTTGTTGGTACTTATTCTACTATCAGTGTTGTTGATACTAACTGGTTAGATGCTGTTGATGCTAAGATCAATGCTGGTCTAGCAACAAACTTTGCAATTACCAACGCTAGAATACAGACTGGTATTGCTACTGAAATGACCTTCGCAGGTTTCTCAACCTTCGTTGGTGTAGCAACATTCCAAAGTGACATATATGTTGCTGGTAACTTAAATGTTATTGGTGATGTTGTATACGATGAGGTTAACGGTAGAAACATTAATGTAACTGGAGTTAGCACATTCAACCTTACAGTTATTAGTGGAGTTGCTACTATATCAGACATCAAGATTGGTGCTGGTAGTTCTAGTACTAAGATTGAGACTAATAGTGGAGAACTTGTTATAGACTCTGCTGCTGGTCAGGTAACTGTACAAGACAACTTCAATGTTGTTGGATATGGTACATTCAAGAATGGTTTATACTATCGTTCAGATCAAGGTGGAAGCACAGGTATAGGATATAGTGGTCCTAACGGTGTTGCATACTTTGAGGATGATGGAAGACTAGTAAGTACAGCAAGCACAGTTGGATTCCTAACTACTTCTAACTATGTAATGACCACAAACGCTTCTGGAGTCCCACAATGGACTGACTCCATCGATGGAGGATTCTTCTAATGGCAAAACCAAATAGTAGGGCAACATTATCAGATTATTGTTTAAGACAATTAGGTGCTCCAATTCTGGAGATTAATGTTGCCGATGAGCAAATTGATGATTTAATAGATGACTCTCTACAATTATTTTATGAGAGGCATTTTGATGGTGTAGAAAAAGTATTACTCAAGTACAAAATAACCACAGAAGATATCCGTAGGGGTAGAGCTAGGGGAGGATCTTTTAGTACTGGTATTACAACACACACTACAGCAGATTCTTTTGAATGGGAAGAGAATACTAATTATCTAACAGTACCAGATGCAGTTTTGGGTATTGAAAGAATACATCAATTTGATAATAATGCGATTAGTAGTGGAATGTATAATATTAAATATCAATTATTCTTAAATGATATTGCATTCAACTTAGGTTATAATGGTCTTCTTAATTATTCTATGACAAAGACCTACTTAGAAGATATTAATTTCTTATTAACTACAACTCCACAGATTAGATATAATAAACGAAACAATAGATTATACATAGATTGTGATTGGGCTTCAATCACTGAGGATACATGGATACTTATAGAATGTTATAGGATTATGGATCCTGCTAATTATAGCGGAGTGTATAATGATTCATTCTTAAAGAGATATCTTACTGCAAAAATTAAAAAACAGTGGGGTCAGAATCTAATGAAATTTAATGGAGTAAAACTTCCTGGTGGTATTGAATTAAATGGAAGACAAATGTATGAAGATGCAGATTTTGAACTTAGAGACATAGAAGAGAAGATGATGATTACATGGGAGATGCCTGTACTTGATATGATAGGATAATGCCATTAAATCCATTTTTCCAACATGGTTCTCCCGATGAGCAGCGACTAGTTCAGCAGCTAGTCGATGAACAGATCAAGATGTTTGGTCTGGACTGTTATTATATACCTAGAAAACAAATTGTTACTGATGATATTTTAGGTGAAGTACAGTCATCAAAGTTTAATGATAATTATATTATTGAAGCATATCTAAACAACTATGAGGGGTATGCTAAGGGTAGTGATGTAATGACTAAGTTTGGTATTAACTTACAGAATGAGATTACATTAACAATATCACGAGAAAGATTTGAGGATTTTATTGCACCATTTCAGTTTAACTCTACAAACTTACAGGGTGCATTAGATGGAGATATAGATTTTGGTACTAGACCTAAAGAAGGTGATTTAATCTGGTTCCCATTAGGAGAAAGATTATTTGAGATTAAGCATGTAGAACATGAGAGTCCATTCTTTCAGTTAGGTAAGAACTATACTTATGAACTTGAATGTGAACTCTATCAACTTCAAGACGATATTATCGATACAAATGTTGCTGGTATTGATGAGAGATTGAGTGAAGAAGGATATATTACAACTGTAAACCTTGCTGGTATTGGATCAACTGCTAAAGCATCTGTTGATACCTTTGCACTAAATGGTGCATTACAGAAGATTACATTAAACGATGATGGTTCTGGATACACTTCAGCACCTCTTGTTAGTGTATCTCCATCTCCTGCTGGTGTATCAACATCTCTTGGTGCTGTTGTAGCAATTACTACTACTAAAGGTACTCTTTCTTCTGTAGATTATGTTGCTATAACTAATCCAGGTTTTGCTTATGTTGAACCACCTACGATTGGATTTGGAACTCCAGGTGTGGGTGCTGCTGCAACATCTACATTAACTAACAGTGGTATTGCATCAATTAGAATTACACAACCAGGTTCTAACTATGTTTCTCCACCTATTATATCAATTCAACATCCTCAATATGTTGATAAGCAGTATGAATTTACTGGTATTGCAACTGCTGGAATGATGGAGATTGTTGGAATTAATACTATGGCAAATATTGCTATTGGTCATACTATTAACTTCAAGTCTCTTGGTGCTGTAACACTTTCTGGTGGTGGTATTGTAACTTCTATTGGTTCATCTAGTATTGGTATTGGTACATCTATAGGTGGTACTGGTACTGTTAATACAACCTTTATTGGTACTGGTGCTATGGTCGGTGCTAAGGCAGGTCAGATACAGGCAACTGCTGTTGCAACTCTGTCTGGATCTAGTATGTTTAGAATATATCTAACAGATGCTGGTGCTGGTTATGAAGCAACTCCATCTATTTCTATTAGTGCTCCATTAAGCGTTGGTCTTGGAACATATCATATAAACGAAAGAGTAGTTGGATCTAATTCTGGTACTGAAGCATATGTTAAGAAATGGGATGCTGCTAATAGAAAGTTAGAAATTTCGATAAATACTGGTGATTTCTGGCCAGGTGAGTACATTACTGGTACTGCATCTTCTGCTCGATATCAAGTATTCTCGTGGGGTGATGACCTAAGTAGTCAAGCTGCAGGTAGTGAATTCTTTATGAATGATGAATTTGAATCTGCTGGTGATGAACTTTTAGACTTCACGGAAACTAATCCCTTTGGTATAATCTGATGTTAGGAACCTATTTTTATCACGAAATTTTAAGAAAGACAATTATCGCTTTCGGTACATTGTTTAATGATGTTCATATTAAACATGATGACAGATCTGGTGGAACTATTAGTGAAACCAAAGTTCCATTAATATATGGTCCTAAGCAAAAGTTTTTAGCAAAACTTGAGCAGCAAGAAGAACTAACAAAAGCAACTGCAATAACATTGCCTAGGATGTCATTTGAAATGACTTCTATGAATTATGATTCTAGTAGAAAAGCAAGTGTTACTAGAACTTTTAAAGCTATTGATAGTAGAGATCCATCCAATACTAAAGCAAAGAAAGTATATCTACCAGTACCTTACAATGTAGGGTTTGAACTTAATGTAATGACTAAGTTAAATGATGATGCATTACAGATAGTAGAACAGATATTACCATTCTTCCAACCAGCATTTAATGTTACTATAGATCTAGTAGAATCTATAGGAGAGAAGAGGGATATTCCTATAGTATTAGAGAACATATCATTCAGTGATGAGTATGAAGGAGACTTCTCAACTAGAAGAGTGTTGATGTATACCTTCAATTTTAATGCTAAGACTTATCTCTTTGGTCCTGTTGCTGATAGTACAGAGGGACTTATTAAGAAGGTTCAAGTCGATTACTATGCAGATACTAATGTACAGCAAGCTAAGCGTGAGATGAGGTACACTGTTACCCCAGATCCAATTACTGCTGGACCTGAAGATGACTTTGGATTTAGCGAGACTACTACTATGTTCGGTGATTCTAAGAAGTATAGTCCTACTAGACAGGAGGATGTATAATGTCTAAGAAAATTGATGAGGCATTAAACACTACTAGTGCTGTTGAAGTTAGTACTACACCAGAAAACGGATGTGCTACTAGAAAAGATCAACTAGCAAAAGTTGATATAGATAAGGACTATGAGTATTCTCGTGCTCAGTTATATTCCTTAATAGAAAAGGGTCAAGAAACTCTTAATGGTATTATGGATGTTGCTGATAGTTCTGGTTCCCCTAGAGCATATGAGGTAGCAGGTCAAGTCTTAAAATCAACTGCTGATATTGCAGATAAACTTATGGATCTCCAAAAGAAAGTTAAGGAGATTGATGAGACTAAACATAAGACTACAAACAATGTTACTAACAATGCGATATTTACAGGTAGTACTGCTGAGCTACAAAAGATGATTAAACAAGGATTCCTGGATGCCAAATGAATTTAAGTATTTACCTAAGGGATTTGATTATTGTAAAGACATTTCTTGGGATGATGTAATAAAAAAGATTTCTAGGGAGTATGAAGTTGGAACTAATAAAGCATTACTTGATCAAAGATATGCTCCAACTTTTGTATTGATGAATGGATATTTTCCTGGTACTATACAACAGATATATGATGAGGTTAAAGACAGAGAAGGTATTAATGAGATGCACATATACACTTCTTTAGGTAAAGGAAGTCCTACCTTTGGAAAACATAATGATACAACAGATGTCTTGATTGTTCAATCTGTTGGTAAGATGATATATGAAGTAGAAGATAAGAAATATGATCTTTATCCTGGAGATGGAATGTATATCCCTGCTGGTGTATATCATGCTCCATTTGTTTTGGAGCCAAGGATCACTTTAAGTTTTGCTTGGTCTAAATAGGGCTTAGTTATAACATACCCCTATGCCCGAAGAAATTAAAGAAGAAGTAGAGAAGAAAAATTTGCTACAAAAAGCAAAAGATGCTATACTTCCAGATGAAGAAGAACAGGCTGCTATCATCAGTACGATGGTCAGAATTGGTGTGTTGGTTTGGAGTGGTGGAATACTGACTTTGAACTATGTGACAATTCCAGGACTGGTCCAACAGAAAATAGATCCGACATTTATAGCTTCAGTTTTTACAGGAGTTTTAGCTAGCTTCGGAATTCAGACTGCTAGTAAGAAGGGTGACGGTACTATGAAGATGAATGGTAATGGTAACGGTGCTCCTGGTGCTGACGGTAATGGTGCTGGTGGACCTGTACAAACTTTAAGGATCGAGCAAGCTCCATTAAAGATCATTGCTGTTGATCCATCTAAGAAAAAAGAAGAACCTTACAAACTTTAAAATCATGCAAAAATTAATTAATGTACTTGCTGTTGCGTCTGCTGCTGTATCTGTTGCCGTTGTCGGTAGTGGGTTATACATATATGTCAATCGTGCATCCATCATTGATGGAATTAAATCTCAGGCTATTGAGGCAGTTCTCGGAGGCAGTGGATTACCTGGTGGGATTGGTGGAGGAGCTCTGGAATCGCTTCCTCTAGGATCTAATGATCTTGTACCAACACAACCACAAGCTGCTGCACCTGCACCTCAAAGTTTAGGACTTCCTGTTCCTGGATCTGCATTCTAATAAATGTTTTCTTGTAAACCTGTCTATCCACCCGTAACTGGGTGGTTAGAAGTTGGCTTGAGTACTGAAGCACTACAGTATCTTTATGATAGAATTGCTGAAGCAAAAGGATCTGCTAAAGGGCATTTAGCAGGTCACATTTCTTCTAGTTTGGATTTGGAAGATAAAGATAATTGGTTTACTAATAATATATTACTAGGTTGTGCTAATGAGTATAACCAAAGATTTCCTTATGCACCAAAAAGAATTAATACGGTAGGAGTTGATAAGTTAGTATTAAATGGATTCTGGGTGAATCAACAGAGAGAACATGAATTTAATCCATCACATAATCATGGTGGTGTATTTTCTTTTGTAGTATGGATTAAAATTCCTACTAAAAGTAAAGAACAAAATGATCAAGATTTCCTGAAAGAAGTCAATGACTCAGTGGCATCTGACTTTGAAATGTCATACATAGATACATCTGGTGCAGTTACATCTTACATGTATAAAATGAATCCAGATATGGAAGGTAACATGTTATTCTTTCCATCTACATTTCGTCATGGAGTATATCCTTTTTACAATTGTAAAGAAGATAGAATATCAATTTCAGGGAATTTGTACTATGACAAAACTACCCATGAAAACACTTAACGAAGATGGTAAGACTGTGTACCAATGCCCCCATTGTGGTCATCAGACAGAAACTGCAAGGGCAATGATACAAGGTCATATGAAATATTTTTGCACTAAAAAATGAATCTATTTGAAATACCATATTATAAGTATAGTGTTCCAGAATGGAAGGATAGAAAAGATTTTATCCTTTCAATGGTTCCGTTCGACAATCCAGAATTTAAAGATCATCAGATAACATTTACCGACTATTTTAGTCAGTACCCACCCATGTATGGGCAGCATTTAATGGGTATGTTAGAACAATATATTAAACAGGTAGAAGGTGCTAGTAGAGTAACTAGATTGTGGTGTCAGAGATATAAGAAAGGAGATTTCTTTCAACCCCATGATCATGGTTCAATAGGATACTCTGCTGTATTCTATGCTGAATTAGATAAGACTCATACTCCCACAACATTCTTCTCTCCATTCCCAGAACCTAATGGTGAAAAGAAATGTTTTCAACCAGAAGTTGTTGAAGGAGATCTAATAATATTTCCATCTCATATACTGCATATGGCAGCACCTAATAACACAGATTTAAATAGAACTATATTCTCATTCAACCTAATATAAATAAATCTGTAGCATATTGTGTAATATGAAACTAGATGAAGGTGGTCTCGCCAGAGTAATTCAAAGGGCTAAAGATAAAAGTCAATCTCATGCAACCATTTCTGCTGAGAGGGGTGATAAGTCTAAAAAGGAGAATAAGTCTAGATCTAAGCAATTAGAGAAAGATCTCCGTGGTAGAGGATATGGTCCTAAGAAAACCACTGGTACATATTCTGAGAAAGATGATAAAACAGGTGAGGAGAAAAAGGTTAAAGAAAGATCTTACTTTGTTACATCAGGTAAAAAGAGTAAGCGTAGGTTTAAAAAGGATATGAAGAAGGTTGCTGCAAAGCATAACCAAGATTCAGTTCTAGTTAAACAAAAAGGTACTGGCAATGCCAAGTTACATGCTACAAGAAAAGGTGGTCTCGGTAAATCAAAATCTGAGACAGCAGGTAAATTAAAAGCCAAAAAAGGCGAATTTAGTACACAGGTTGGCAAAAAGCACATGACTTATGAAGAAACGATTTTAGCAAAAGCTGAGATGGTTAGAGAACAGCAGATCCGAGAAGGTGTGCTTAACCAGTTAAAGAAAGGTACTAAGAGGCATAAAGATGCTGTAGAGAAAAAGAAGATTAAGAATAGAAAGGCAGTACCTTATGCAGCACTAGCAGCAGGGTATGAACCAGAAGGTGAACAACTTGATGAATTAGTTGGTCAGTTAGTAGGAGGTGCTGTTGGTACTTCAATGGGTAAAGGTCTTGCAGGTAAAGCAATTGGTGGTGCTGTTGGTGCAGCAGCAGGTGAGGTTTTAGATCCATTTAAAAAAAGAAAGAATAAGAATCCAGTAGGTGCAGCAGTAGGTGGTGCAGTTGGTGGTGCTATTGCAGGTGGAGGAATCGGAGTAGCAGATAAGGCACTTACTAGTAAATATCCTAAAACAATGGGTAAGGTAAAGGATGTTACAGCAAAAGGAGTTGAAAAAGGTAAAGAACTTTTTAATAAAGGTGTTGAGAAAGTAAAAAAACATGTTAAAGAAGAAGATGAGATAGTAGATGAGGGTTTATTAAATAACCTAAAGGCTAAAGTAAACAAAAAATTAGCAACTGCAGGTAGAAACTTTAAGGGTGGTAGTGTAAGTCAGACTGGTAATTATGCAGAGAAAGCTCTAAAAGAAGGTGAGAAATATGGTCTTTACAAAGGAGACGGTAAACCTAAAGGTGCTGCTGCTGCTTTTGTTAAGAAAAAGAAAGAGAAGAAATGTCTTGATGAGTTAAAATTTGGTGAGAAGGGAAAAACTTTCTTCTATAATGATCCAAAAGCAAGGAGAGAAACTCTTAAAAAGACTGGAAAGGATCCTGGATACTTTGATGGAGCTGGGAAATATGCTAAAAATAAAATTGTACCTAAAGTAAAAGAGTTAGGTGGAGCTGCTGTTAAAGCTGCTAAATCTGTCGCTGCACCTGCTGCAGTTGGTGGAGTAGTTGGTGCAGCAACAGCACCAGAAGGTAAGAAAGTTCAAGGTGCTATAGGTGGAGGTTCTGGAGCAGCAGTTGGTGCTAAGGTAGGTGCATCTGGTGGTCCTGTTGGTGCTGCAGCTGGTGCTGCAATTGGTGGAACAGTTGGTAGTCTAGTAGCAACTCGTGGTAAGAAGAAGTCTAAGAAGGAAGGTTATTCTGACTGGAGATCTGATCAAGAACTAATGGAAAAAGTTGGTGGTGCTGGAACTTTAGTCCGTCAAGGTGTAAAGGTTGGTGGTAAGAGAGGTGGTAGAGCAGTTCAGAAAGGAACTACTGCTGCTACTAAAGCAGGTAAGGCAAAAGTTGAAAAGGCAAAACAGGGTAGTGTTGGAGCAGGATCATTTGAAAAAACAGGTGCTACAGTAGGTGGTATCGCTGGTGGTACTGCTGGATTCTTTGTTCCAGATGGACCTGCAATGGTTGCTGGTGAAATTGCTGGTGGTATTGTTGGTGCTAAGGTAGGTGGTAAACTTGGCAGACAAATTGATAAGAAACTTACTAAGAAAGTAAAGAAAGAAAATATGATGTATCAGCATCCTTTTGGTAAATTTAGTGGTATGATATAATGTGGAATATTAATATTAAAGAGACATTCCATAATGTAAAAGAATGGGATAAAAAATGGGCAAAGAAAATTCAGGACAAGTTTAACTTGACTGATTATCAGATGCTCTGTCTTGCTTTTGCGAAAGGTTTTATTATCGGTGCTATCATCCTTTGAAGTTACTAATGTAACCAAACAGATTCCAGTATTCACAACAACCATAGAATATGAAGGTCTTGCTGATCTAATTAAAGATCATAGAAAACAATACCCTGAAGGGTATCGTAGTAATGTAAGAGCATGGAGAAGTGATTGGTTTACTCATAAGAAAGATATTAGATTTCAACCCTTTGTCGATGTCTGTCTACAGGCATGTCATTTTTTATGCAAAGATTTTTTTCAGGCAGATGCAACTCTATTATGTTCTAATATGTGGGTGATGGAATATGAGGGTGGTGATCATACAAAGAGACATGATCATTTTCCTGATGTAATGTCATGTGTATATTATGTTGATGTAGAGGAAGGTTGTGCTCCTATTGTATTTGAAGGAGATGTAGAGGTTACTCCTAAAAAGAATCTATTAGTATTTTTCCCTTCTATACTACAACATGAAGTACCTGTTACAGATTCTAAGAGAACAGTCATATCAATGAATTTTAGATTATCTAATGCTATACCAAATATACAATATCATAATGGTTATTCTAGATTCTATTGAGTTCAACACAGTGTTTTTGAGTCCACACATTAGTGCGTAATAATACTCATATGCTATAATAAATAAAAGTAAATTTGGGATTGAAAGATCATGCCCCAAGTCCATTATACCGTCGGGTATCATGATGCTCAACAGCATCATTACGAAATATGCGAGTACGCTACAGACTCGTATTCAGCAATAGAACACGCAAAAGAGGATGTTCCTTATTTAAGGGAGCATCCTCATTCTATTGATAGATGTACCAATGAAACAGGTCTTGACTACATACTAGGATTATGAAACACGAAATCATGTGGTGGATGTCTAGGTTAACTATCATGTTAACATCCTTATTCCTTTCCTTTAGTTTAGCATCACAAGCATATGCTGCAGATGCAGGTATACAAATGGGTTCAGGAGGGAATTTAATCTTTGAACCCAATGAAGTCACCGTTAATGTTGGTGACACAGTTACATTTACTAATGGGGATTTACCTCCTCACAATGTAGTATTCCTTTTGCATGATGAGTTAAGTCATTCTGACTTATCATTCATGAGTGGAGAGCAATTCCCTGTTACTTTTACAGAAGCAGGAGACTATGAGTTTCAATGTGAACCCCATGCTGGTGCTGGTATGAAGGGTGTAGTACATGTACAGTGATGTAGTCTGGTCTATAAATATTATGCTTGGTATCCTACTCAGTTCAGTAGGATATGTGATATACTGGATATTTAAGTATGATGATTGGAATCCTAACCCCTGTATTTCTGAACATCCCAACGAATCAATGGATTCAGCAGATGAGGGAGTGGGAAGCTGAGCGAAATAGACCGTCTGTAGAAGATGTGCTAAATAGCTCACTTGAGGATTTCAACAATGGGAGCAATGACCCCACCGAGCAGGAAGAGCTGCTACAATTTTCGTGTAACGAAAATAAAGAAAGTATTGGATGGAGATACGATAGATGTGATAATAGACCTAGGGTTCGACCTAGCGAAGACGGAGAGAGTGAGGATTGCTGGAGTGGACACTCCAGAGAAAAGGACGAGGGATTTAGAGGAGAAGGCACTTGGGTTAGATGCGACCAATTGGTTGAAGGGGAAGTTGGAGGAGACGATTAAAGGTGATGAAGAACTCATTGTTAGAACTGAACTTGTCGGTGGCACTGGGAAGTATGGTAGGCTTCTTGGCTGGCTCTATGTTGGCGACTCTGATCTTTCGTTAAACGAACAGATGATTACAGAGGGATATGCTTGGGCATACGATGGTGGCACTAAGCAAAAGAACTTTGAGGATCTCCGAGAGATCCGCAGAGCACATGGCACATTACAGGAGGGTTAATCATGGAAAAGGATATTGATATAGAACAGAGCACTCAGATAGCAGCTCTAACAAAAGATATAGAACTTCTTCGTGGAGAAGTTGCTAAGTATAAAGACAAGGAACACGAACAGTTTAACGATAGGATTAGTAAACTAGAGAAGTGGGTTTGGGGTTGTAGTGCAGTCCTTGCTTGTGTAGTTACTGTTGGTGGTATTATCCCTAAATTCATTGATGTCGGTAGTGGTATTGATGAGTTATGGTGGGTAGCAGATACTAATAGAGAATTTCTTGATGAAGTTGTAATACCTTCCTTGAAGAAATCTGGATGGGAATCACAATTCTTTGAGTC
>Ga0115012_10001816_pt1 | contig 12372 bp, 12 predicted proteins | sample TroAtlMetagenome_FD_88706 | JGI IMG/M metagenome (GOLD analysis project Ga0115012, IMG submission 88706) | Marine eukaryotic phytoplankton communities from Atlantic Ocean - Tropical Atlantic ANT10 Metagenome | ecosystem: Environmental > Aquatic > Marine > Oceanic | place: Tropical Atlantic...
AGCTGCAGTTGATGATGGATCTTGTAAATATCCGTCAGAACCCGAACCGATATTGGGATGCACCTATGATGGAGCTTCAAACTACAATCCAAATGCAACAAAAGAAGATAATTCTTGCATATATGATTCTGATGGAGATGGAATTCCCGATGAATCAGAAGTTAGAGGTTGTACTGACCCCAATTCTAATAATTTTAATGATTCAGCTACAGATGATAACGGTTCTTGCGACTATGATGGAGATGACGATGGAATAGCTGACTGGGCAGAAATAGAGGGTTGCTCGGATGCCAATGCTATAAATTTCAACATCCTAGTAACTGAAGCAAATAATACACAGTGCAATTACGGATATATCTTGAACCTGTCCAAGTTTTTTTCGTTTTTTGATACAGACGAAATATTTGAACAAGTGCCCTCAATAAACGGTAAAACAGTTGCAAAAATTTGGTCAGTAACTATTTCAGATGGCGAGGAAGAAGGAATTGGAGGTGAAAATAATGCCAATACTACTGGTTTTGAAATTTTCATAGGACAAGATATCAATAATGAGTCCACATATAATAGAGTTTTAATGAGAATTGCAGGCGATATTTCTCTCGACCAAACTACATTACAGAGTCCCGAGGGAATTAATTATAGGACCGGAAATGAATATTCAGGAGCATGGTATTTTGCAAGAGATGAGGTATACCAATTCGTAAATCAATTCGAAAACGAAGAAGGTGATGATTTTGAGGATGACTCAGAACAAATGGATGAGATATATTGTGATATGGAAGGGCCAGTACTTGATTCACTGGATTCATCATGGGCATCTAATTGGGAGATTGTTTCAATCAATAACTCTCACAAAATTACAGCCAGTAATGGGACTTGGGAGATATCTTCTCATTTTATGGGGGCGGAAAATTCACTATTGTTGCAATCTCTCAAATTAGAAGAAATCAATGGACTACTGTCCTGCGGAGTCGAATTTCTAAATCCAGAAGAATTTACATTTACAGTAAATCCTAATTATCCACGCACATCTATAACTTTAAGATTAGAAAATGAATTTCAAGAAGAATCGGAAAATACGAAAACTTGGACCGGAGAAGTTAGTGAGGATCATACTGAAGAAGTAAATCTCAATGAAATAATTTTACAAGTCGTTTATGCTGACGAAGAGGGCAATATTTCTACTGCTACTTCGATGAGACTTAGTCAACAGTCATCAACTAGTGTCGATCAGTGTTTTCAATGGAATTTAGTTTGGACCGACTCAGACAATGATAATTTTGTCTCATCTAATGATACATATTCAGTAACTCGTTCAGAAAAATTCCTTAATCAATGTCCCGATGATGATGACTACAGAAATATCGACTTTCAGGTGCTATTTTATGACGATTGGGCTGGAATGCCAACAGGCGGAGTTTTCACCCCGGGTTTCGGAATCATAGCAACCATTTCAGCAATCGCAATCGCCTTTAGATACGAGAACCACGAAAGAGTTTAATTTCTTTCAATCATGAATGCAGTGTCGTAAAAAGTCACTAATCTATTTTTATATTCATTAGGTTCTACTACCATTGTGACTAGATGATCATAGGGTCCATCATTTTCAGCTTCCTCTAGAACTACGTTGGAGAACCAACCATCTACAAAACCCGATTCTCCAACAGAAGAATTTGCTGAATTCCATAAATCAGTAGCGTGGTGTATGCGTATTCTCTTGTCTGGAATATTGCCTAAGATGAAGATATTTCTATCGCCAACATTAGCTACTGCTTCAGAAGGTGGATTTTCAGTCAAATCTACTCCAGTAAATAATCTCCCATATCTTACTCCTGCATCTCCCAAAAATGTAGGTAATCCGGAAAATTCTAATTCCTCTTTCATTAATCTCTCAAAATCATACCAACTTGAATCCAAGAATGCAGCTTGAATTCCAGTTTCCTTATGAAATGCCCAAGCTGCAATTGCAGCTCCCGCAGAACCGCCATAAACTCCAATTTCAGATTTGGGTATATCATGAGTTTTATTTACCCAGTTCCACGAAGCAATTACATCGTTCCACTCCGTTATCCCACCATCAACTCTCCCATCATCCCTAGTTGAGTCTCCATGATCTCTCATAGTTGGAATTAACACACTATATCCTGATTCAACTAGCATGGAAGCAGGAATTAATACCTCATGATTCTTCTTACACGATCTAATTCCGTGAATAAGAATGATAGCTGGCATTCCAGTATCTCCCTCTTTCCACCATGCATCTAGTGATATATCTTCATCAGGAATATCAATAGTTACGTTTTCCGATCCATTAAACCAATAAGACTCACTTGGAAAACTCTCTAATCTAGTGCCGTTATAATGGTGGACCCAAAATTCATCCGGCTCATTTTCATCATGAGAGCCGCAAGCTGGATCCGATGCCGCTATTTGTCCATATACAATAGAGCCTACAAGTAAGTAACTAATGGGCGCTAAGGTCAGAATAATTACAGAAATTATGGCAATGATTTTTCTTCTTCCAAGTTTTTTACCTCGTTCTTCACCATCCAATCCAACTGGCTGTGACTCCCTAGTCTGAACATCCTTGTCATTATGGCCTTCATCATCATATTTCCGACTCCTAATCAGAATTTGCTTCCACCAAGGTTCTTTTTTCATGAGCTCCACACCACTATCCTTCTAATAATACAATTGTAAATAGGTAAGTTTATACTTTTTCTTTTAGTTTTCCCTGAAATACATTGAAAGACTATTCCTACTCGGAAATTCGTGAGTCAAGTACGACACCCATTATTTCGACTATTATCACATCTTAGTGAATACAGATCCACTGTAATTCTAGCTTCATTATGTTCAATAATCAATAAGATTTGGGATTTAGCTCCGCCATTATTAATTGGAATGGCAATTGACGTAGTAGCAGAAGGGGAGAAATCATTTCTTGCCAGTATCGGCTATCCCGATGTATATGATCAATTATTGATATTAACAATATTCACAGTTATTATTTGGATTTTAGAATCATTATTTCAATATCTATATGATATTTTATGGAGAAATCTAGCTCAAACAGCACAACACGAATTAAGAATGCAGACATATAGGCATATCCAAGATTTGGAGATGCAGTGGTTTTCTGAGCAAAGTACTGGTAGTTTAATGTCGATTATTAATGATGATGTAAATCAATTGGAGAGATTTTTAGATAAAGGTGCTACTGATTTACTTCATGTAGCTACTACAGTAATTGTAGTAAGTTCGATTATGTTCTTGGTCACTCCAGAAGTAGCGCTATTGGGTATTACTCCAATTCCAGTAATTGTCGGCGGGTCATTCTTATATCAGAGAAGAATAGGTGTTAGATATTCAAAGGTCCGTAAAGAAGTAGCAGAATTAAACTCAATTTTAAACAATAATTTAGCAGGTATTACGACTATCAAGTCATTTACTGCTGAAGAAAGAGAGGCGAATAGAGTTAGCGAGGCATCGCAAATATATAGAGAAGCCAACAAAGAAGCAATCCGACTTTCTGCCTCTTTTATTCCATTAATTAGGATGGCTATACTATTTGCATTTACAGCAAATATGCTAGTTGGAGGATGGTACGCAGTAGAAGGAAAAATAGGGCTAGGAGAGTATTCAGTAATCGTTTTTATTACACAGAGATTATTATGGCCACTAACTCGTCTCGGCGAAACTTTTGATCTTTATCAAAGGGCCATGGCTTCTACGTCTAGAGTTCTTAACTTATTAGATACAGAAGTTAGCATAGTTGAAGGAAAAAAATCACTAGAAGATATCTCAGGAATTATTGAATTTTCTGACATATCTTTTTCATACAAAAATCGTGAAAAAGTCCTTAAAGAAATAAATTTGAAAATAAATTCCGGGCAAACAATAGGACTCGTCGGTCCAACTGGATCTGGGAAGACTACGCTAGTCAGATTGTTATTAAGATTCGTTGAACCTTCTAATGGACTAATAACTCTGGACAATTATGATATCAGAGATTTGACGTTAAATTCCATTCGAGGGTCAATTTCTTTAGTTAGTCAAACAACGACATTATTCCCTGGAACGGTTAGAGAAAATGTGATGTATGGAAATTTAGGTGCTACTGAAGATCAATTAATCGAAGCTACTAGAATTGCAGAAGCTACCGGCTTTATAGAAAATCTACCAAATGGGTGGGAAACAAATATAGGAGAAGATGGACATAAATTATCTGGCGGACAAAGGCAGAGAATTGCCATTGCAAGAGCTATTTTGAAAGATTCCCCAATTCTAATTTTAGATGAAGCTACCAGTAATGTAGATAACGAGACTGAAGCAGCATTAAAACGCTCAATAAATCTAATTTCAAAAAACAGGACTACCATAATTATAGCACATAGATTATCTACAGTTCGAAATGCAGATATTATAGCGGTTCTCGAAGAGGGAGGAATTAATGAACTTGGGACCCATGAAGAATTACTAAATTCAGAAGGACTATATTCTAGACTTTGGAAAGTTCAGACTGGAGAGGAAATATAGAATTTTTCAACATAAAAAAATAATCATTAAATCAACACGTTCAAAAATACCGAATATCTCTAAGGCATATGGCGAGACAAGACTCAATACTATGGTTTCTAATGGGGGTGGCTCAATTGCTACTTGGAGATGCCCTACTGAGTAGTGGCGTTTCAGACACTGTGGGACAATTAATTCAAATGTCAGGTGGAGGAACTATAGCACTGGGGATATATTTCCTATTATTTTTAGCGAGACACGAGTCAGAATTTTCTCAGGCATATAATAAAGCGGAGAAATTAATTCTCGACACAGATCCGGTAACAGGCTCTAAAGTTCTAGTAGATAATTCCCCCGCAGCGATCAAAGCTATCTGGTATTCAATTCCCGTAGGGATGACTTTCATTGGTCTAATTGCATGGTTAGTTTCTTGAGGATGGATGATGAATAGAGATGATTCTAACAAACTTATTGACAAAGTAATTTCTAACCCTTCATATGATAGAATGGGAGGATATCATATTTTCTTTAGAAGAGTTGCGATTCCACTACTTTTATTCATTATTGGCTTATTGATATATTCTATTTTGGAAAATTTTTTACCTCATGACTCAAATATAATTATTACTAGTATAATTGTAGGGTTATCTTTGGGGCCGATATTAAATTTTGAAAGATATTATGGACTGATACGTTCCAATAAAAAATAACACCATAACATACAAATTAGCAAAATTAGGCCGAACATGTAAAATCTCTCATTACTTTGGAAGGTACATGGGATTGTTGGACGACCTCAATATTTTTTCGTTATTTGGATTAGGAGACGCTACAGGATTGGAGCTACTTTTTGCTGCTTGCGCATTAGTGGGTGGAATTTTATTCATGCTATATTTCGTCTTATTGATGGTCGGCGGAATAGCTACAGATGTATTTGACGGACTTTTCGGGATTGATGTTGATGTTGGTACTGATGCATCGTTCAAAGCTCTTACATTTCAAGGAATAATGGCATTTTTCATGTTCTTTGGACTTGCTGGCCTTTATACGCTAAAATCTGATGGTTCGAATACCATAGCAATTCTAGCAGGTGGAATAGCTGGTGGAATATCTATGTTAGGTACTGGAAAATTATTCGAGTTATTTGTTACTCTCCAGCAAGATGGAACTACTTCTTTGGATGAAGCTATTGGATCAAAAGGACAAGTATATCTCAGAATTCCACATGATGGAGTGGGCCAAGTGTCCGTAGAGGTCAATGGAACCCTTCGAACTTACAATGCAAAATCACACGATAATACAAACATAGCAACAGATGATTTTATTGAAGTTGTGGACATAATGGGCGAAGTTCTTGTAGTTAAGAGAATTTAACCAAAAGTTGTACTCGAACGTCGATACATAGACTTGAATAGGGGGAGCGACCTCATGTGATACAGGTCGAGACTATGGTAGATGCAAGTATGATTGGAACAATAATGATTTTCGCTATAATATTAATTTTAGTGGCAGGGGTGATGTTCTTTGCTCAGAGATATAAAAGATGCCCACCCGATCAAATTATGGTAATTTATGGTAGGACTGAACGTACGGCCGATGGAAGGCCAAAAGCGTCAAAGACGTTGCATGGAGGTGCTGCTCTGGTCTGGCCTTTAATCCAAGATTATGCATATATTTCTCTAAAACCTATGACTATCAACATAGATTTAAGAGGGGCTCTGTCTTTACAAAATATCAGAATTAATGTACCAAGTACTTTCACAATTGGTGTATCAACAGAGCCAGCAATAATGGCCAATGCAGCCGAACGTCTTTTAGGATTCAGGACAGACGATATCGAAGAAATGGCAAAAGAAATAATTTTTGGTCAACTTCGTCTTACAGTTGCAACTCTAACTATCGAGCAGATCAATCAAGATAGGGATGCTTTCTTAGAATTGATTCAGAAGAATGTTGGAGCCGAAATGAGGAAAGTGGGTTTATATCTAATTAATGTAAACATAGCAGATATTACTGATGAATCAGAATATATTGAGAGCATAGGAAAGAAAGCTGCAGCAGCTGCTGTAGAGCAGGCTAGAATAGATGTAGCCGAAGCTGAGATGAAGGGTGCCATAGGGTCCGCAGAAGCCAATAGGAGAAGAGAAATAGAAGTTGCTCAGGCTGAAGCCGAAGCAGAGAAAGGAAGAAAAGCTGCAGAAGCGGATCAGCGTGTATTCGTAAATGATCAAGAAGCTATGGCAGTAGCCGGAGAAAATCAAGCTCAAGCCCAAATTGCTGCTGCTAATGCCGATTTAGCTCAGGCTGAAGCTTCAGCAAAAGAAAGAGCAGATATAGCAACCGCAGAAGCTGAAGCTGCAATCCAAAAATCAGTATATACAGAAGAAGAAGCTAAATTACAAGCTACAGAAATTGTCAGAGAAACCATTGCAAAGCAACAAGTTGAGATTGCAGCAGATGCTGAAGCCGAAAGACAAAGAAGGGTGGCTAGGGGAGAGGCCGACGCAATCCTAGCCAAGTATGAGGCAGAAGCAGAAGGAATTCAGAAAGTCCTCGATGCTAAAGCACACGGATATAGTAATTTGGTAGAAAGCGCATCTGGCGATCCCAAGGCAGCAGCCACTCTTTTGATGGTAGAGAAAATTGAAAATATGGTAGCAGCTCAGGTTGATGCTGTGAAGAATATGAAAATAGATAAAGTAACAGTTTGGGATGGCGGGAACAATCCAGATGGATCATCTGCTACAAGTAACTTCGTTAGTAGTCTAGTACAAAGTTTACCTCCTATCCATGATGTAGCGAAAATGTCCGGTGTTGAACTTCCTGACTATCTTGGAACTATGTCTGAAGATAAAGAATCTAAAGATAAATGAATTATAGAAGGCGATAAAAGTGACCTATCGCGATGTTGTAATTGTAGGCGGTTCTCGAACTCCCTTTTGTGAATGGTCAGGTGGAAAAAGAGGAGATGGAATTCCCGGAGGGAGATTGGCTTCTATTAGTGCAGAAGATTTGGGATCATTAGCCATAAAGGGAGCTATAGAAAAATCACAAACAAATATTGATGACATAGAAAATGTAATTATGGGTCACGCACTACAAACTTCAAATCAAGCCATATTTGGAGCTAGGCATGCTGGACTCAAGGCAGGAATAGCACAAGAAGTTCCAATGTTAACCTTAAATCGCTTGTGCGGAAGTGGGGCCCAATCAATAGTTTCAGCAGCACAATTAATTATGTTAGAGGAAGCATCAGTTATAGTAGCTGGAGGTATGGAAAATCTAAGTCAGGCACCTCACGTACTCAGAGGGATGAGGCAAACTTACCGACTTGGTAGATCGCCCAGTGAAGGTGAAGAATTATCAAAAGATATGGAAGACTATCTATTTACAAATCTAAAAGACGGAATTTGTGATTCATTTATGGCCCAAACTAGCGATGAATTATGCAAGAGAAAGGGAATAAGTAGGGAAGAAGCGGATGAATTTGCTGCAAAGAGCCACCAAAAGACCGAGAATAGTATAGATTCTGGAATTTGGAAAGAAGAAATAATCGATGTATCTACTGATTCAGGAATTGTTACATTTGCAGAAGAGGATCATGTTGTTCGGGGTACATCAGCCGAATCTTTATCGGGATTGAGGACGCATTTTGGGCCAGATTCTCTAGTTACTGCTGGCAATGCATCAGGAGTAGTGGATGGAGCAGCAGCAGTAATTGTGAAATCCAAGTCAAAAGCAATTTCCGATGGAGATGAAATTCTCTCAAAAATAGTATCGTGGGGAATTGTAGGACTGGAGCCAGCAATTATGGCATATGGCCCAGTTCCATCTAGTTTGAAGGCCTTAGAAAAAGCCAATTTACAAATTGAAGACATAGATAGGTGGGAAATCAATGAAGCGTTCTCTGGACAAGCTGTGGCATGTATAAAGGAATTGGGAATATCAAATGAAAGGGTAAATGTGAATGGAGGGGCAGTAGGTCTTGGACACCCATTAGCGGCTACTGGGACACGCCTAATTCTAACTTTAAGTCATGAATTAAGGAGAAGTAATAGTAGATTCGGAATTGCTACCGCCTGCATTGGCGGAGGTCAAGGAATAGCTGTAATTATTGAGAATTCGAATAATTAAAATTAGACTTTCAGTAGGAGCAGTTATCCCTAGCAACATTTTCCGATTAATATGGCACAACCCCACATACCTGGTACAGGTCATGCAAATAGAACTAGAAGTTTAGTGAAGACTGTATCATGGAGGACCATTGGAACTATTGATACCATCTTGATAGCTACATTCGTCACTGGCAATCCTGGGGCAGGAGTAGCAATAGGTGGAATCGAGGTATTTACCAAGATGATACTATATTACTTCCATGAAAGGGGATGGAGCTGGATTGATTGGGGACTTGAAGATGAAATACCGCCTAATTTAACAGAAGATGCTCCCGAAATCGAAGAAGCGATAGAAAAGTTAACGAATATTTCTAATCCAGATATGGATTAATCGCTAATTATTTATCATCATATAAACTCCCTTTCTAGAATTTTTCTTCGGAAAAGGACAAAAACCCCTCTAAGAGCGACCAACCATGGATAGTCGCCAAAGAAGTATTGCAAAAACACTCTCATGGAGGATGATTGCCACCATTACTGGCGGCGCTGTTGTTATGTGGCAAACCGGTCAATTAGGAGATGCTATAACTTTCATGGGAATAGAATTTCCACTGAAAATGCTTTTTTATTACTTACATGAAAGGGGCTGGTCGCTCCTCAATTGGGGAAATAATCCCATTATCGCATAATCATATGCTCGAAACAAAATTAATTATCAAAAAACTAACCAGTATCATAAGTGCAGATGATAATAATCCAACTATCATTACTTTACTACCTAACTGATTTATTCCCCTACGATTGATGAAAAAACCAATCGAAGCCATTATCGGAATCAATAGGAATTTAGAAATAATCACTAAGAAATCTGTTATTTGTTCTGACAAAAACCAAGTAGAAATTATTGATGCCAATACAAATCCAGGAACGAAAAATGGAACGTTTCCCCCTCCTCTTTCTATCTTTTCTTTACCGCTAATTTTATTTCCAACTATAGTAAAAATTGGAACTAGTATTGCTAGGAGTGCCACCCTAGATAGCTTTACTGTAGTGGCCATAATCATAGCATCTTCGCCCAATACTTCGCCTGCAGAAGCAGCCTGAGGTACGGCATGAATTGTAGATCCTGCCCATATTCCAGCCTCAATATCAGAAAAACCCCAGAATATCGAAAAAATCGGAATTAGTAGAAATGTTATTACTCCTAAGATATTGATGACTGCTAGAATTACTGCCATCATCTCTTCATCTATTCTCAATGGTTTAGAGACTGCAATAACTGCACTATTGCCACAAATAGCTCCACCAGAACCTAAAGTCAGACAGACTCCGGTATCGAGGCCCCATAGTTTACCTAGAAAGTAACTGGAAAAAAGACAAACAGAAGCGGAAATTACTCCAATCAAAATGCCATATTGCCCCAAACTAGTATCAAAAAATATTGACAGATTAAGACCGAATCCCAACAAAATTATAGTTATCGGCAATAATTTCCCGATAATCCATTTCCCTCCAACTTCCAAATTTCTATTTTCATTTACAAAAATAGCACCAATTATGAATGCCGTAACGCCGGCCCCTAGAGAAAAAAATTGGTTATAATCATCAATAAAAATAGAAATTAATCCTATGATTAAAGCTACTCCTACTCCAGGTAATAACCGAGAAAATTGTTCACCATTTTCTGAATAAATATTCTCACATCCTTTTTTTCATTCGAATTCCATCATCCCAGGATATTGCCAATAATATCTCCCACAGCTAACCACGCACCTATAGTGGAGCCTAGATTGCCTAGAGCTGTTACTAGTAACACCTTTCCCACTCTATTTTTCCAGAATAGTGAATATTCATCCAACACAAGAAATTCCTTCGCATCTCTTCCTGTTGGAGAATCAATTTTTAATTGAGTATAGCCCGCAAACCAACCAGCAGCCAATGTGGGATTAAGTGAAGTCAAAGGAGAAGCTATTGCACCTACAATTATTGACAATGGATGACCTCGAGCGATTAATATTCCCAATGCAGCAAATGCAGAATTCCAAATTACCCATTCTCCAATAGTATCAGAAAGATTTTCTATTTGTCCGTTATAGAACATCCAACCAATTGCACCAAATAGGAATAAAGGAATTGCAATCATTATTAATTTAGGCCATATGGGTTTTCTAGGTTGTAGGTTTAATTCTTCAATCCTATCATTTTTTGAAGCCACTGGATCTTCTAGAATTTTTCCAACACCTTTCAGGTGACCCGCACCAATTACGGCCAACACCTTTCCTCTTTCCCTAACCCTATTTATTTTCGTAGCTAAAAACTCATCTCTCTCATCAATCAAAACCTTACCAGCTTTAGGTGCAACTTTCCGCGCGTCTTCTAGTAAAGTATTCAGTAAATCCGAGTTTTCTAACATTTCTTCAATTGATACTTCATCATCTTCATCATCCCAAAGCAATGCATTCATAACTCTCCATTTTTCTATCAGGCCCATCTTAGCCCAGGCTCTTCTTAAGGTAATCACGATATCTCGATCTATCAATTCAATTGGCACTTGTATCTTCTCAGCTGATCTTATTGCAGCTAGGAATTCAGCTCCAGGTTTTTCCCCAGCAGAAGCACCCATTTTTCTCTGAAGGGAGCCTAATGCGGATTGTAGCAAAATCATGGTAGCCCTACCATCACTAATAATTTTCAATAAATCTTCAGATTCCAATTCGTTAGGTTCTGTTAGTGAATTCATTCTAGATTCGCATAGTTCGACAGCAACTAAATCCGGACCCCATTCTTCTATTTGACGCTCAACTAATTTTACAGATTCGCTACTTACATGTGCAGTACCAATTATTCTAAGATTATCATCGATGTCTAATATGTTATTATTTTCCGTTTGCACTTCTTTTCACCACATTTCCTTTATTCATCAATGAATGCATTGTTTTGAACAAGTCACTATGTTCTTGAACATCATGGACTCTAACGATATCTACTCCTTTATTTATTGAGATTGCTGCAACTCCAAGAGTTCCAGGCAATCTATCATCAGTATTATCTCTACCTAATAATTCCCTAAAAATACTCTTCCTACTAACTCCCCATAGGAGTGAAATATTATCGTTTGGAACAATTTCCCTTCCCGCAATCAGGAGCTCAATATTATGATTCAAATTTTTCCCAAACCCTATTCCCGGATCAACAATAATACTTTCAGAATTAACACCCATATTTAGCAACTTATTAACAGAAGTAGATAATTCATCTCTAACTTCATTCACCGTATTTACATAATTAGGGTTATTCTGCATATTCTCCGGAATTCCTTGCATATGCATCAAACAAACAGGACTGCCATAATCCATGATGACTTTTCCCATTTCAGGGTCAGATAGTGATGATATGTCATTAATCATATCCGCTCCAGCTTCAATCGCCTTTGCCGCTACTATTGCTTTACTAGTGTCTATAGAAATGCACAAATCAGGAATTCTATCTCTAATCGATTTAATTGTTGGAATTACTCTATCTAATTCTTCATCTGAAGATACCCTTTGAGCCCCAGGACGAGTTGACTCTCCTCCGATATCTATCCAGTCAGCACCATCCTTGTACATTTCCAAAGCCCTTGAAATTGCATCCTTTGAATTTTTACTCTAGAATTAATATGAAAAGAGTCGGGAGTGACATTTAGCACCCCCATTATTCTCGGAATTCCATTACTTCGGCTTTTCAGCATAGGTCGCCA
>Ga0115012_10001824_pt1 | contig 12335 bp, 19 predicted proteins | sample TroAtlMetagenome_FD_88706 | JGI IMG/M metagenome (GOLD analysis project Ga0115012, IMG submission 88706) | Marine eukaryotic phytoplankton communities from Atlantic Ocean - Tropical Atlantic ANT10 Metagenome | ecosystem: Environmental > Aquatic > Marine > Oceanic | place: Tropical Atlantic...
GTTCCATTCATAACCATCTGGTAATTCCTCACTTGTGGAATTACTATTTATGGTCTTTTCAGAACCCCATAATCTCTCCCACGCCTCTTCCTTCGGCACAGTTTTGATTTTTGGTTTCTTATTATTAAAATTTATTGGTTTATTTTTCTTTGCCATGTTACGCACTAGGTAGGAATATCCATACCTCTCCTGTTATTATCCATATTAGAAATATGAATGGTGATGTTACTACTATGATTCCGATAATTTCAACCAGCAATCTTTTCCAGAAGGGCAAAGTATCTTGCCATTCCCTATATGGTTCCATTTTGTCATATAACCATTTACCTAGTCTTCCCATTTAAATACTCCCATCCACATATTTTGTTTTGCCGTCATGAAAAAATCATCTTGTTCAAAAGGAATCAGACGATAAATCCAATGTTTTTGTAATTTCATCGGTGTTGTTTCTATACCCTCAATCCAATTATTTCTAGTAACACTACTATGTATCTGCATGGGGTATTTTATTTCTTTATCTGCGTAGGCATTACCGAATGTATTATACTCCTCTGGGGCAATTGACAACCCTTTCACATGATTAATAGAGTTAGCAGTTTCCAGTATTAATATCTTTGGTCGAGAATGATTAATAATTAATTCTACTAAATGCCAAGGACTGTGCAAGTGATATAATAATCCCATACACACTACAACATCATATGGTTCTGTGAAATGGTCAGCAGCATAAAAATCATTGGCAGTTCCTTTAAAATCTGGTTTACCAGAAGGCTCTGGGTCTACTGTGTATATTGACTTTGGATTACATCTACCAATGACATTTGTTATTTTATTATTCAAAGCACCAAGTTCTAATACAGATTGATTTTCTACTGTACCACTAAAAATATTCTTCTCTAACCAATCTAAGTAATTCATACTATACATGCCGTTGGTGATTGTTCTTCAAACCTCATCATAATCTTTGGGTTCCATTTAGCACAGTTGACCACATAAAGTTGTCTGTTAGATTTTGCAACATATTCATCAACTGCTTTCATCGTTCCTTTGTAATCTGAATCATAATCACTAATGAAAAGGTAAGGTATGTTATCACAATGAGCTTTTAGGAACCTAGATACTGTTGGATATGAGTGGTCTCCATCATAAAACAAAGCAGTCACCTCAAATGGTGGTTCCCAATCTTCATATTCTAATTCCTTACCCAACCATGTTTTTTCCCATGTTATATTATCCCAACCTTGGATATTCTTTTTAAATAACTCCAAGTGTCGTTCTCCACCCATCGCAAATCTTGCCATATATTCACGAATTTCTTTGGTTGGGCCAAATGCATCCATACCTCTAAACATATCAACACAATGTATGTTCCATTGTTTCTTTGCATCTTTAAAATTTTGAGCAAAAGCAACAGCAGATGCACCCAAGAAACTACCTATCTCTAATAAGTTCCCTTGTTTGGGTAAATCTTTAACTATCTGTTGAAAGTCCCATGCTGGGCCCATAGTGGGAATGTCTTCAAATTTTACCACGATACTTTCTTTCCACGCCTCTGTATACTATAAGTCTCCACCATGGCATAAACCTAGGCATTTTCTTTAATGTATACTCCCATAAAACACCATCTACATCTTGATAGACACAATGGTATCCTCTCCACCGTCTACTTTCAACTGGAATGACTTTACCTTTAAACCCCTCCAATATCCATCTCTTAACAGAATAGTACCAACAATTAGAATGTGGTATAAATGCTATGATGGGTAATAAAAGAAACCATAACAATATCATCCATAATGTAGTAAGTTTTTTCACAACAATCCCATGCGCCATAAACCAAAGTTCCAAAAATATCTTGACCCTTTCTTATTATAGTGTTTGGGGTCTAAGTTATCTATATTTTCTAACAACCGTCTTGAAAAAGGTATAGACTTTTCAAATACTTTCTCCCCTTGGTTCAACCCTTGAGTCTGGGCCATCTGTACTTGTATCTTTTGTAAGTCTGAAAACTGGGCAGTACACAAATAGAAATCGCCACCCTCATTTAGATAATTGGGGGCATCTTTGATTGCACGGCATATTATATCTGCGCCTGTTTCATCTGCGGTTGGCACTCCATTTGGAAACCAACCTGTCATTTCTGCAACTCTCCTGTCTACACCAGATACATCACATGATATAATATCAAATTTCTCATCGATGTTTTCAAACAAATCACTTTGTACAACTTTTACTTTGTCTTGAACATTATTAGTAGCAGAATTAATCATTGTGTAGTAACAGTGTTTATCATACACATCAACAGCAGTCACAGATTCAGCACCATTCTTAGCGTAGTATATGGCAAGTGGGCCTATACCACACCCAAGGTCTAATACCTTCTTACCTTCCACTGGCACATTAATTGCTGTGTATTTTGTTATTGTTGTTGGTGTAAAACAACTTTCATCATGTTTCAACTCGTACCCATAAAATTCTACTTCCATCATTTCTCCTACATATTGAAAACTGGTATTCCAGATTTCTTTAAAAATTTAATTCCTTCCTGTGACCTGTATTCTTTTTCGTAATAAACTGAAACTATACCAGACTGATATATCAATTTAGAACATTCCAAACATGGTGCGTGGGTGGTGTACAACACTGAACCCTCAGCACTCTCTGTAGACCTAGCAACCTTAGCAATTGCATTTGTCTCCGCGTGTAAGACTTCTGGTTTGGTTACCAACTCCACGATGTTTCCTGTCAATGCACCTCGTTTAGCATATTCACAATCATTGTCCCATCCAGAAGGTGTACCATTATACCCTATAGAAATAATCCTACCTTCTCTAACCAAAATCGCACCAACTTTTAGTCTTCTTGCTGGTGACAATTTAGCATACACTTTAGCAGTCTGCATATGCGCCTTATCAAACTTATCCATTACCAATCCTCTAATACTTCTTCTTTGTCCCAATCCTCTTGTTCTAACTCTTCTTCAAGTTCTAGGTCACCACCACAAAATATACAATATGTCACGCGGTAGTGGGACTCTGACATATCATGTTTAACTCTGTAAACTGCATCACAATTTTCGCACTCTATTAACTTTGAAGGTTCTGACATTATACGGCCGCTGTTCCCCAAACATCATCCCACTTACCTTGAAGCGCCCCCCTAGCGTAGTCTGTTGCTCTATTTTCAAAGAAGTTTGTATGTGTCGGTGCGTTAATCATTTCCTCAACCCACAGTAGCGGATTGCGTTTTACTTTAAATATTCCTCTCATACCTAAACTAATAAGTCTCCTGTCTGCAATGTATCGAATGTATGTTTTAACATCTTCTGGTTTTAGATTCTCCATTGGGCCCATAGCAAATGCAAGGTCAATAAACTTTTCTTCCAATTCCACCATGTTTTCTGCAATAGTATATATTTCTCTTTTAAGACTATCTTTCCATAGTGACCTGTTCTCCTCTATGTATGTCCTAAACAACTTAATCATGGACTCAGCGTGCATCGTTTCATCCACAATAGACCATGTGACAATCTGTCCCATACCTTTCATCTTACCGTGGCGTGGGAAGTTCAACAACATTATAAATGAAGAGAACAATTGCATCCCCTCAGTAAATGCACTGAAGGCCGCAATATTAGTAGCAACACTTTCTTTAGTTCCATTTGCCTTTGATAAGTCCATGAAGTACTCATGTTTATCTGCCATTGCTTGATACTCCAAGAACTCACTATATGTACTCTCGGGCATCCCAAGGGTTTCTATTAAGTGTGAGTAAGCGGCAACATGTAATGCTTCTCTAGCGGCAAATCCAGACAACATCATTCGTACTTCTGGTTGTGGAAAATATGGTAGGTAATTAGTCACATACCCATCTGCCACATCTATGTCACCTTGTGTGAAAAATCGAAAGATATTCGTTAAAAATGATTTCTCATTAGTTGTCAATCGTTCTTTCCAATCCTTGACATCTTCTGCCATAGGAACCTCTGTATGCAACCAATGAGATTGCTCGTGTTTTAACCATGCGTCATACGCCCAAGGGTAATTAAATGGTTTAAAATATTCTCTTTTACTTGTTAAATCTTGTTTAGGGGCCATCAATTCTCTCCAATATCTTCCTGTCCAATCTGTTTAAATGCCCATTCTCTTTCTTTACACCACCAGCAGTTATTACATCTGCCCCTGTCTAATTCGGTACAACTATGCGTAATGGGCGCAATCTCATTCGCTATACCTAAGTCAAATCCCAACTGCACTATCGCATCTTTTGTTAAATCAGCAAAAGGTTGACTCAAATTCTCATGTTCTTCTGTTTTTTGAAATCTATCATTGGGTAAGGGATAACCCTCTGGTAACATAGACCTCTGATTAGGTGGATAAGCATTTACTGCACTGAATAAATGTTCTCCCAAACCCCTGTTCCACACATCCCAACCACCACTTGTAACATAGTCTGAAGGATTATCGGATGATATATCCCCAACTAAAGTTGTAGTCATTAGAGCGTGCCCTAGACGGTCTGAAGACCATTCTAAGACCTTATTAGCATAATACTCCGCACCATCTATCTTCGGTACGGTAAAGGGGTTACACTCTTGATTGCGTTCCATACATATAGATTTGACCATGTACCACATAACGGCACTGTCCCATCCACCACTTAATAAAACTGCAATCCTTTTATTTAGTGGGATTTCGTTTTCTAACTCAACCCTCACAGGCAACACAGTCTTCACCAGCTATCATACTCTGAAAATCAATCTCTTTGATTACTTCTCTTTCAATGCGTTTTGATACCTTGTCTGCTTTCCCTAACTTCTCAGACCTACAGTAGTACAAAGTTTTCATACCTTGTTTCCACGCTAGATAGTGTATTGCATGTAGATATTTAATATTAACATCTGGTCTAAAGAATAGATTAACTGACTGTCCTTGGTCAATCCATTCTTGTCTAGTAGATGCGTGTTCGACTACCCATCTTTGGTCAATTTCCATGGCAGTCTTGTATACTTCTTTTTCCTTATCATCAAGACATGGCACATGTTGTACTGAACCATCATTAGCAATTATTGATGACCAAATCTGGTCATAATTGAGTCTTTTATTCTCTTCGCATTTATCTTTAATGATAATATCAAGATGCTTATTCTTATTGAGATACGCTCCCGATAATGTGTCTTGTCGGTAAGCGTTTGCACGATAAGGTTCAATGGACGGCGAGGTGTTTCCCATAATAATAGAAGAACTAGCATTAGGAGCGATAGCCATAACATGGCTAAATCTTCTTCCTGTCCCCTTCGCATCAATAGCCTCCCCTCTTTCTTTACCCAAGTCCAAGTTTGCTTCATCAAGTTTTCCTCTTATTAATTTAAACATTCTTATATTAGTGGATTTCGCCATGAAACCCTCAAACGGAATACTGTTCTTTTGTAGGTAAGCATGGAATCCTAAAGCACCAATACCTATACTGCGTTCTTGTTTGGCAGAGTAAACTGCCCTAGAAACTGTAGGTGGTGCGTTATCAATGAAATACTGTAATACATTATCCAGCATTTCTGCCACATCTTTTAAGAATGTGGTACTCTTTGACCATGCATCATAGTGTTCTAAGTTAACAGATGATAGACAACATACAGCAGTTCTCTTTTCATTTGTTGGTAGTATAATTTCTGAACAAAGATTAGACTGACTAATTTTCAATCCTTTTTCTTTTAACCACTCTGGTAGTCCACGATTACTAGCATCAACGAAATGCAAATAGGGTTCTCCTGTCTCCATACGCATTTCAAGTATCTTCTGCCATAGTGCTTTTGCTGATACCGTGTCTCTTACCTCTCCTGTATGTGGGTCTGTCAAGTTCCACCTATCATCTGCCTCTGGGTCTGACATACATCGTTCAATCATTTCCATAAACCTATCACTAATGTTTACACCGTGGTGTAAATTTAGGCATCTGAGGTTTTGGTCTCCTGTTGGTTTACGCATTTCGAGAAACATTGTAATATCGGGGTGACTAATGTCGAGGTAAGCGGCATAACTACCTCTCCGTGTCCTACCCTGTCTGTATGCCAGTGAACTTGAGTCGTAGGTTTTGAGATGTGGCAAGACGCCAGTAGACTTATCATCACTAGCTCTGATACCAAACCCAATGCCAACACCGCCACCAAGCATACTAAGCCAATTTGTTTCTGATAAGTTTTCAACTAATCCCTCCGCTGTGTCGTTAATGTAATTGAGAAAACAAGATATAGGCAAACCTTTTTTAGACCTACCAAATGATAGGATAGGTGTGGAGTAAGACAACCAATGTTTACTAGCGTAATCGTATAATCTCTGTGCGTGTTCTTCGTTTGATGAGAATTGTTTACTTACAAAAGCAAACCTCTGTTGTGGACTGTCTTCGTCCTCTTTCATATAACTTTCTTGTAGACGCTGGATACCCAACTTATCGAATAACTGGTCTCTCTCTTTGTCTATCCTAATTCCTAAATAATCTTCTGTCGCCATTATAGTTCCTTTTTCCAGCGTTCCGCCATCGCTTCATGAAATGCAAGGCCTGGGTGCATTAAATCCCTAGACAATGCATATCTCTCTTCTTTATGTTCGTTCCAATTTGATAACCCTATCTCATTTCTTTCTCTTGCAGATATGATTTTCAACTCTATGCCGTGTATTTGACACAACTGTTTTATGGCAAGTAAATTCTTTTGTCTTGATATAAATCTTTCTGTTTTAGATTCTACCAATTCTTTTTGCCAGTCATAATCAGACCAAAATCCAATCTGAGTATTCCACTCATCCTTCTCTTCATCTATGTACCACACTTCTCTACCCAATTGACTGTTCTCTAATAATAGAACCATCTTAGGTTTTATTATAGGTAACCAACTTAGCAGACTTCTAAAACTAACATCAAGTCCTGTAGTACATAATGCCAAGTTCCATATCTTAGTATCAATCTCTTTACCCAAGAGATATGGCCATGACATCTCTATTGGTATCCCTGTGGCGTATGTAAAACATTCTCCAGCAGCAACAATAGAGTTTGGTGACTCCTTAAACTCCTCATCACGATAACCGTGAGAGTTTAAATCATAGTAAACTTCAGTGTCCAACCAACCATACTTTTCCAAAAGGTCTTTCTGGTTTTTTAAATTAGACTCCCAAGCATCTTCACTATCAGTAGAACTAAACTTCTGCCTACTAGGTTCATTCAGTTTTCTATTCCAACCAAAAGCATATGGAATTCTACTGTTCACCGATTCTACATGTTTATCTTCGTCTTCTGTTTTACCAAAAAATATACGCTCGAATGCCTTATATCTACTATCAGCTTTGTCTCGCATCATCTACTGCCTTCACTACATCTGGGAAATGTGTTTCAATTACATCCCAGCATAAATTAGCTATCTTTGTGTGTTCTAACTGTGTACCATGTCCACCCCTAAGACCACAATAATGAATCCAAGACCTCAATGTACCAGCCATGTATATGGTGGTAAGAGTATTACCTTCTGGTAGAACTGCTCTCGCCTGTTCTTTCGCAATACCATTATCAAGAGCCCACTTGTAGGACTTTTTAGCTTCAAATATTACTTTCGCCTGTTTCATATTCCATTGTTCTTTGAGTTGATTATCATCTGTTTCAATAGAATTTTGACGATTCTGTTCGTCTTGTATTCTTGTATCTCTGGTTTCAAAATCCTCTGACACCGCGTATCTCTGACTAAACTCTTGAAAAGCAAAACTACGATGTCTCAGTATTTGTCTACCGATATCTCTGGTTGTTTTGATTTCCATTGTCAAGGATACTATTTCAAAGGGTGACCAATGTTCATGCTTAATAAGATAAGCCAATAACTTTGGTGCGGTTTTGGTGTTCGCTTGATTTTCTGGGTTACTGACCCTAGCCGCATATGCGATTAATTCATTTGCGGTTCGACATCCAGTAGCAGCAGAAGGTTGGGTCACCCCAACCAAACTAACATTCGATAACATATATTATTTTCCTAGTTTGTGATTACTACCATCAATTGAATTAAGTAAATCTTCAATCATGTTCTTTTTAGTCTTCCTACGGTCAAGCTTAATACCTTTAGCTTCACCAAACTCATCTAACTTAGCTTTTGTTAACTTCTCTAACTCTTCGATTTTAAAAGCATTTACACTAACACCGTGTACACTCTTATCGACCTTTGCAGATTGTTCAGCTAATTTGTCTTTAAAAGTTTTAACTTTATCTTCTGCTTGTTTAGATTGTTTAACAAAAATGCCAGAGATAAGCGCAAGAACTACAAGAACACCTAGAAGTATAGACCCATCAACTAGATTTATTACTTGGTTTTCCATCATTGCTCCTAACATTTTTTCCATTGGTTTAACAAAAACTTGGCAGTGAGTCCACTGTGTGTATTACAACTAATTATATCGCGTACATCAATACCATCGTTCACCATATCATTTATATCTTTTTGAGTCAATGGGTCTGGCCATATGACAACATTATAATCCATGTCAACATACTTCTCAACCAATTTTACAACATCTTTGTTTCTTGGTTGATTGTCGAATATGATTGTAATTTTATCACGGTCAATACCCAATTCATCAATTTTGTTGAAGGATGTTCCCGAACAGGCAATACTGTTTTCTAAAAACAAACTGTCTAATGGGCCTTCAACAACCGATATAGGTTTAGACATATTAACTTTGTCTAAACCAAATACTGTAGGCGCATCCTCTTTAATTTTTACGAGAATGTACCTCAGTGTTTCCCCTCTTATAGCTCTCAATGACACTGACATCAACTGCCCATTTTGGTCAAAGAAGGGAATGACCAATCTGGGTTCATCTGTTACTATCGATTTCTGATACTTGTCATTGAGTTGAACTATGTTCTTTATATTATCAATAAAGTAAAGTCGATCCCATTTATCATTTGGGATATTTCTACTTTGTACATATTTGATTACTTCGTGGTCATATGGAAGGGTATCCAATCTGTCCACAAGTTTATCAAATAAACTAAATTTTGGTGTGAATTTTGGTGGTTCTACTGGTTTGTCATCAAACAATTTATGACCATTTGGTGTCCAGTTTGCACCTGTGGGTTCCCAATTTTTGTTCTCGTTTGAACCAAACTTTTCAAGACAATATTCCTTGTGAGTTGTGGGGGCAAGTTCCTTGAGCACAGTATTAATACTTGCACCAAAACCACAGTTATGGCACTTGTATATCATATTGTTCTCTTTACGGAAAAAATACCCACGCATTTTATTGAGATTTTTGCGTGAATCCCCACAGAAGGGACATCTTACATTCCAAAGATAATCATTCTTTTTCTTGAACTTCTCAAAATGATGAGAGATCAGATTGATATATTTCACATCTACATAAATCATAATATGTCACATTATACGCTAGACTAGGCCAAATGTCAAGTCTTTTTTTAATTTATTTTAATAAAATATCAGAGACACGAATCGCGTGGTTAAGTGCTTCTTCATATTTGGGGGATTTTGGCACATCAATCTCTTTTGATATTTCTAGGGCCCTTTTCTGGTTGTGTTTTCGTATTTCTAAGGTCTCATCATGTAAAAATCCCAAGTCACTTTCATCAAGTCTTTTGAGTTCTGAAACTAGGGCTTTTGCTCTGAGATATGAGTCTTCTATTTTATCATAAGAATAATCAATCAAATTTTCTGCAAATTTAAATCCATTATCCTTTAAAAATACATTCATATTAGGAGCCCCAAAAATCATCGGTAGTCTCATACCCAAAAAAGGTTTCCAAGTTTTCTCTGTATAGAAAAGAGCATGGTCATGTGTTTCCACTACCAAGTCTATTAATACCTCACTATACCAAGGCGGAAATCTATGTGTACGATATATATTTTCACCTGTCCATTCAACAAAATCTTGTCCATTTTCAAAGTTTGAAAGATGGATTGTTTCTGGCGTCAAATCTATCCAGATGTCCTTTCCAGCAAAACTTACATATTTTAAAGATATGTCAGCAAGTTCAAGTAATTCAAAAATTACCTGTCGATGAGGGCGGCCTTGTCCCAACATACATGTAAAAAGTGTCGATGGATATTTTGATGTTTGCCAATATCGTTTGGGGTCTGTCTGAGATAAAGATAAATCCCAGCAGTTCCGAATTGTAGATGTCAACCAATACCAAGGATAAGGAATTGATTTGATAGAGTCGATACCATCACATCTACCAGTAACTTCAGTATAAGATTTTGTTTTTAGTTTGGAGTAGTTGAAATTTGGGGTGATTTCAATTTCTTCTGCATTGTAGACCATGACATCTTCATGTTCATAGTCACCTCTTATCAACTCATCTGGGTTGATGATTCCTTCTAAAACTAGATTTTGACCACCATTTCTTTGGATTTTACTTTTTCTTTCTTCCGCGCCAAGCGGATTATGTAGCACAATCATAACAAAAATCCGTTAAATTTAAGAAAAAATGAGTTGGAAAAATTCGGTATTCCCGATTAAAAAACCTAGAACGGCAGCAGCACCCATCATCATCCATTGTTTCTTTTCAAGAGCCCGTATTCTATCATCGTGTAGTTGAGCGTGGTCTTTGACTAGAGTAGTCAATTCTTTAACTGCATCTTGTACAGCACTTGAGTGTTCTTTTAGTTCTTTAGATATCTCTCGGTTTACTGTTGATATACGAGAGTGTAATTGTTCGTACTTTTCCTCAAAAGTATCGTATGTTCTTTCTATGTCCACTTCAGTGGCGGTTATCCTTTGTTCATGCACAGCTAAAACTTCCTTTATACTAATATTTAGTTCTGTGATTTTTTCTATGGATATGTCAAGTCTATCAAACAGTCCGCCCATCTGTCTGAGGTCTTGTTCTAATACTGCTACCTTAGTTTCGATACTATTTGCCATTTACTCGCCTCTTCTTCTTCCTTCGTTGAAGAGGCATGAGGTTAGGGTTCCTGCCAGGCTCACCTTGAGCACCAGTTCCTATTCCAGCAATTGCACCACCGCCCATCGGGCCTGCTACATTTGCAATCTCTTCGTTTAAAGCGAAATAGGAGAATGGTGTTCTTCCCATTTCTAACATTTTTGATTCTTTTATTACAGTGTCATCTTGCGAATATAAATCAATCAATGCCTCAAACTCACCATCTTGCATTTGTTCTACATCTTGGTTTTCTCGTAGTATTGCTATAGCGGCAGCAAATGTGAGAAGTCTCTTGGCAGTTCTATCTGGAGACTTCATTAAAGCTCGTTTTATTTTAAAAGCGAGTTTGTCCAGTAATGTGTAGGCATCCAACTCTTGAGAACCAGATGGTTCTTTTATCTTGTTACCGTCTGCATCAATAATCCCCATCAGATACGCTGGATGTTTCTTAATAGGTTGTGAGAACATCCTAAGTATTCGGTATGCGATGAGACTGTCTACTATTCTGGACACTAAATTTTCCTTAATATGTTTATCACTTTCATGTCGAGTTGAATATCATCTCCCCTAACACCACCAGTGACTATTTGTTCCATAGGCATTCTGTTTAAGAATACCAAAAATGTTTTCAATATAGACCAATGTTCTTTGTCTATTTTAAAAAACAATAAAGGCGTGGCCGCCTTATCAAATACATTATATAATACAATCAGATGATTTAGGATTAGTCTATCATTTAAAGTATCTGTTCTTTCGTATCTACGAAACAGTCTTTTTAAATATTTAAACCGTTTTACATCCTCTTCAAAATCATCCATTCCAGAACATTCTGGACTATTATAATTTTTTAATGCATAAACTAAGTAATTATCGTCATTCAATTCAATCATTCATAAAATCTTTTAATATTATTAATTGGCGACTGTTGCAGTTCCCCCTATCAACCACCATTTACTATTAGTATATATGAGGGTTGCCGTATCGCCTTTATTATTGAATGTGATGGTATCGTGACCTAAGTCCGAATCATCTAGTGTCAGCGTCACTGCACTAGAGTTGCCATCCATGACAATAATTTTCAATTGACCTTCTATCCCAGCAGCAATGGTTAGTGTACCACCTGTGCTTGGGTTTGTCAGTCTAGTCACATTCGTTGCGACTGAGACTGCGCCTGGCCCTGTTACCGTATCCGCATCTGCAATTGACACCGTGTCTGAAAATTTAACAGGTGTCGCCACATCAGCGAATAGATTTGCAGCTGTCACATTTTTACTAGTCGCACTTTGTACTAGATAAAAAGTATCAGCGGCAGCTACAGATGTAGCCGCCGTTAATTCTGAAAGTTTACTATCTGCCATTAGTTACACTCTGGACATGTACATGTACAACACTTGCAACATTTA
>Ga0115012_10001825_pt1 | contig 12333 bp, 11 predicted proteins | sample TroAtlMetagenome_FD_88706 | JGI IMG/M metagenome (GOLD analysis project Ga0115012, IMG submission 88706) | Marine eukaryotic phytoplankton communities from Atlantic Ocean - Tropical Atlantic ANT10 Metagenome | ecosystem: Environmental > Aquatic > Marine > Oceanic | place: Tropical Atlantic...
CTATTCGTGCGAATTTGGTCGCTCAGCTCACTTCCCCGGTGCGTTGGGCAGAATCCTGCCGGAACTTCCCTGCCGCGGGTACACTCGAATTCCATGAATCGGCACCCGGGACCGTCCTGAGGGGGCTGATGCGTCGAATTGACCGTGAACGCAAAGTGACCAGCCATGACGAACCTTGACCGACTGCCTTCTGCATTGATCCTGTCCTCTTTGACCACACTGCTCGTGGCCTGCGGTGGCAAGGAAGAAGTGGTTCAGGCTCCACCGCCAAAGCCAAGGCCAGTGGTGACGCAGTCCGAGCCCGTGGTGGTAGAAGTCAAGCAGCTCAGCGGAACCGAGTTGATTGCCAAACTCAATCTCGACCCTCGCTTGATGCTTTCGGATGACATGGCGGGCACCCAGCAAGAGCGTGAAAAGGTGCTGACGTTCTTCAATGCCATGCTGGAAGGCGACATGGGCATGCTTCGCACGATGGTTTCGAGCGACGATGTGTTGCAACTTGAAGCTTTGGCCGACTTGGGTGGGTTTGATGACGAAGTCTTGGCCGAAGTGGACACTCTTGAATTGCATTTCGGTACCGACGAAGAAGAGGGTGGTTCTGCGGTGCTGGCTTGGTTTGCTGCGGGCATGAATGACCAGGTGCAGATGTGGACCTTCGAGACCGTTGATTCAAAGTTCAAATCCCAGTGGGGTAATCCTGAAATGGTGGACCGGCTGTATTCAGCCGATCCTGTGGCTGTGTGGTACGCCTTGAATCGTCGTGAGCAAGCTCTGGCCGCGCTCCCCGACGAGATGATCAAAGTGCAAGCATTCCTTGACGAGGGATCTGATGAAGAGGGTTACTCCAGTTCCAACAGTCCCGGTTTTGGCGGGGGTGGACCGGCCAGTAGTCGGCGCCCGATTGGTCGTCGACGCAAGCCGCCGATGGTGCCCTGACCGAAAAATCTTTTTGCCCCGAATCTGCAAAGCGTTCGGGTGAATATTGAGTGGAGTTTGACGTCATGGATCGACGTGTTGCATTTGTGACCGGCGCAAGCCGGGGTATTGGCCGAGCCATTGCTGAGAAGTTGGCATCCGATGGCTGTCACATGGTCTTGGTGGCTCGCTCTGCGGATCGCCTTGAAGCATTGGCCAAGGAAATCACCGACCAAGGAGGAAGTGCTGAGGCCTGTCCTTGTGACATTGGTGACGGCGAGGCCTTGGCAAAAGCGGTGACCGATGCCGCCGACCGGCACGGTCGGTTCGACATTTTGGTCAACAACGCAGGGATTACCCGCGACGACCTGCTTCTTCGAATGTCGGATGAGGCGTGGGATGAGGTGATTCACGTCAATCTTCGATCCGCGTTTGTGGCGTGCCGGGCCGCCGTTCGTCCCATGATGAGGGGCCGATTCGGCCGGATCATTAATGTGGGGTCCGTGAGTGGTGTCATGGGCAATCCGGGTCAGGCCAACTATGCCGCGGCCAAGGCCGGGATGATCGGGTTCACCAAGACCATCGGCAAAGAGTTTGCCGGCAAGGGAGTCACCGCCAACGTTGTGGCTCCGGGCTTTATCGCCACGGACATGACCGATGCCCTGCCTGATCTGGTGAAAGAAGAAGCCACCAAGCGAATTCCGGCCAAGCGGTTCGGAACCCCCCAGGAAATCGCGCACGCGGTTTCATTCTTGGCCAGCGATGGCGCTTCGTACATCAATGGGCGGGTTTTGGCCGTTGATGGCGGCATGACCGACTGATCGTCCCCAAGTCTCTGCCTCAGTGGCAGGCGGCTCAGGGCTCGGCTACCCTTTCCAAATCCATGCCGTCCCAAAACGGGGCCGCGGAGAGAATTCCCATGAGTGAGTTGCAAGAAAAAGTCTTTTCCGTCGTTGCCGAAGAACTCAACGTCGAGGTCGACAGCGTCAACATGGGGTCCAACTTCATTGTGGACCTCAAAGCCGACAGCCTTGATGTGGTTGAGTTGGTCATGAAGCTTGAAGAAACCTTCGGCATCGAGATTCCCGAAGACCAAGCCGAATCCATCCAAACGGTCGGCCAAGCCATCGAGTTCATCGAGAGCAAGCAAAACGGCTAAGCCCGATCACGAACGGATCACCGGCCCATGACCGCTGCATCTTCATCATCAAAACCAGATCACCAGCGTGTCGTTGTGACTGGTTTGGGCGCCATCACCAACCTTGGTCGTGATGTCCCAACCATTTGGTCTGCCTTGCAATCTGGCAAGTCGGGCATCGACACCATTCAATGCTTTGATCAAGATGAATCGGTGTGGTCCTGCAAAGTGGCCGGCGAGGTTCGTGACTGGACGCCGGCTCCGGTGGTGGATGACAAATCTGCCAGACGGATGGATCGGTATTGCCAACTCGCGATGTGGGCCGCTGAAGAAGCGGTTTTGGATTCTGGCTTTGACTTCTCCACCGGGGATCCATACCGCCATGGTGTTGTCGTCGGCTCGGGCGTCGCGGGGATTTCCACCATTGAGCAGGGCATTGAAAAGCTTCAACAGTCTGGTCCGAGACGGATAAGCCCGTTCACGGTTCCGCGTCTTATGCTGAATAGTGCTGCAGGCAACATTTCGATTCGGCATGGATTGAAAGGTCCGAATTCCGCGATCGGCACCGCGTGCGCGACGGGTGGGCACAACATCCTGTCGGCCTGCGATCTCATCCGATTGGGTCGAGCGGATGTCATGGTTGCTGGTGGATCGGAAGCATCGATTACTCCACTGTGTATTGGTTCTTTCGGTGCCATGAAAGCCATGTCGACCAACCGCAACGACTCGCCCACTGAGGCGTCGCGTCCGTTTGATCGAGACCGCGATGGCTTCGTAATGGGGGAAGGCGCGGCAATTTTGGTTTTGGAGCGTTTGGACCACGCCAAAGCTCGCGGGGCTCGGATTCATGCCGAAATTTTGGGTGGCGGTATCACGGGTGATGCTGGGCATATCACCGCCCCGGACGAAAAGGGTGAGGGCGGCCACCGAGCCATGGCCTTCGCTCTGGAGGATGCGGGGTGCAACCTGGAAGACGTGGACAGCATCAACGCCCACGGCACTTCCACGCCAATTGGTGATGTCGCAGAGGTGCGGGCCATCCGGAACCTTTTCGGAGACCACGCCCGATCGATCTCGTTGTGCAGCACCAAGAGCATGATTGGGCACACCCTTGGGGCGGCCGGTGGACTCGAGACGGTGTTCAGCGTCCTTTCCTGCCGAGATGGGGTGGTGCCACCTACGATCAATTGCCACAATCCGGACGAAGAATTTGCCGGATTGGACTTTACCCCCCACATCGCCCGGGAACGGACGGTACGGTTGGCACTGAACAACACCTTCGGGTTTGGGGGGCACAACGTGTCCGTCGCCGTAGGCCGATTTGAGGATTGATCACGCTCGTCCCGAGCACTCGTGAACGCATCAAAGGATTCCCATGTCATTCTCCTGCCGCATTGTGACTCCATCCGCCGCTGCCTTTTCCGGCTCGGTGGAATACGCAAGCATCCCCGCCCACGATGGACAACTTGGTGTGGCCGACGGCCGCGCGCCTTTGTTGGTGAAGTTGGGAACCGGCCTGCTCCGGTTGGACACCGAAAGCGATGCCCAATGGTTTGCGATCCACGGTGGCTTTGCTCAAGTCGGTGCTGAAGGGTTGGTGGTTCTGGCCGAGCAGTGTGAAGCACCTTCTGAAGTTGATTTTGAGGCTGCTCGAGCAGCATTGGTCGAAGCCAACACCGCTGTGCAAAGCAGTGGGTCGGTCGTTGAAGCGGAAGCCACCCAACAAGCATCACGAACGCGCATCGATCTGGCTGGGAAGAACTGAGTTTGTCCACTCCTGACGAAGCCACCATCGAAACCAGCCCCACCGACGCGGGCCCTACGGCTGAGCCATCTCGCCTTGAGTCCATGCCGTTGACCAGACGGATTGAAGGTCTGCTGATGTCTGCCGACAAGCCACTTGGCGAAGGTCGATTGGCAAACTGGCTGGGTCTCACTGGGAAGGGCCGCGAAGCTCAAGTGCGTGAAGCCATCGAGCTGCTCAATTCGTTCTATGCCGAACACGATCGAGCATTTCGAATCGACCGTCTGGCGGGAGGCTGGCAACTGCTGACCCACCCAGAAATTTCTCCGCTTCTTGACCATGTTCATCATGAGAAGAAGCGTCGCGAACTCAGCCCCGCCCAATTGGAAACCTTGTCCATTGTGGCGTGGCGACAGCCGGTTCTTCGGGCCGAGATCGATGAGTTGCGTGGTGTGGCCAGCCAAGACCACCTCCGTTTGTTAACCGAACACCGGTTGGTGCAAATTGTGGGCCAAGCTGAAGTTCCGGGTCGCCCGAATCTGTACGGCACCAGCCGTGAGTTTTTGCGCGTCTTTGGCCTAGGCTCCTTGGATGATCTCCCTTTGGTCGATGGGTTTGAGCGTCCGAAAGAAGTTCCCAGCACTGCGGAGTCTTCAGCGCCTGAAGACGAAGAGGGTTTGACTGAGGAAGTTGAAGCGACAGAAGAGAGCGCTTCGGTGGATTCCACACCAGCCTGACCCAAACCAAACCTATCCTTTTGGCATGCATCTTCGAGCGGCATCCAGGCAAACGCTCGTCCGGCCGGGGGGGATGTTCTTCTTCATCTTGGTCTTGGCCTTGGGTGCTATTGGGATGTTGGCAGGCCTGAATTTGTTGGTGTTCGTCTTTGCTTTGTTGGTCGCGGCGATTTTGTCTGGTGGGCTCCAGTCTGGGCCAATGATGCTGGGCTTTCAGGCTGCTCCGGAATCCATTCCCTTCTTGCGGGCGGGTGCCCAAGCCAGGCTCCCCGTGATGGTCCACCAGCGAAGTGGCGGAGATGCTTTGGCCATTGAGTTAAGTGGCACGATCATTTCGGATCAGGGTGAGCGGCAGCGCGTGGATACTCGGTTGGGCCATCTCGCCCCGCGGGCCACACGTTTGGTACACCTCACGTGGGTGCCGGCGAGTCGCGGGGTGTACACCTGGTCAAGGTTGCAGGCTGAATCTGGGTTCCCGTTCGGTTTGTTGGGCAAAAGGGTGCGTTGGAAAATTGACCGGGAATTGGTGGTGCGACCCCGCCACTTTGATCTGCCTCCTCAGTTGTTGCGTGCCTTGGGATCACGCGGACTTGGTGAGACCTCCCGTCGACAGACCGGTGACGATGGTGAACCCCTTGGAATTCGAGGGTGGCGTTTGGGCGATCGACGTAGTGATATTGCCGCTCGCGCGACGCTGCGACACGGCGTCCTGCTGTCGCGTCAGAGAGGGCGTATCCATCCGCCAAGGGTCTTGATTCGTTTGGACCTTCGAGGTTCTTCGCCAGACATGATGGAGCGTGCGATCTCACTGGCGGCCACCGTCCTGACGCACCGTGAACGCCGTGGAGAACGTGTGAGACTGGATATTGTCGGAGAGGGTGTGGGGTACGAAGGGGTTCGCGAAGGTGAGGAAGCTCTGGCGAAAATTCCAAAGGCCGGTCCGGCGCTGGGTCTTTCGGCCATTGCACCGTTGTTGGATGAAGGCGTTTTGGCCATTGATAGTTCTGATGTGTGGGACACAAGCAAAGGGCATCTTGGTGCCGCTTCATCACATCTTGGAGCGGCCAAATGAAATTGTTTCAACGGGCAACCAACTGGACGGTTTTTCTCGCCCTGCTGATCGAGGCGTTGGCCTGGGGGAGTTTGGAACGATTCCTCCCGGGGGTGTTTGTCTTGGTTTTGGTGGGCCCGGTGCTCCAAGGACGAGTCCGCTTGCCGCGATTGGTGAGTGCCACTCTGGCGGTGGCGGCCGTTTTGTTTGCGGTGCTCCGTTCTCGAGCCGGGCTGGAAGTTGAAGTCATCTTGGCGGATTTCTCTCTGCACCTTTTGGTATTGAAATGCTTTGATCGCAGAAATCCTCGGGACGAAACCCAACTGCTGTCGCTTTCAGCATTGATGGTTTTCGCAGCGGCCCTGCGTGATGAGCCACCGTTGTTGATGTGGCTGGCCATGTTGATCTGGGCCCGCTTGGCGTTCTCGTCGGTCATTCTTCGGCAAACGGGTGAAGACCAAGGCACGAGCGACGCCCAACGTTTGGCGCGCCGCGCCAGGTATCGGGTTGGAAATCGTCTCTTCTTGGTCAGCTTGATTGGCGGCGGGCTTCTTTTTTTGGTCTTGCCAAGAAGCATCGGTCGCTTTCGTATTCCGACGCCGAAGACCGAAGCGATTGACCGGGCAGTGGATGATGGCATTGATCTTTCGGTGGCCGGGGGCCGGATCGTCCCTGATCCATCGGTGATTGGAACCGTCGAAGTCAGTCCAGCAACCACATCGGTGGCCCAAGGCTCGCTCTACTTGCGATGTGGTGTCTTGACCACGGCCAGCGATGGGATTTGGTATCCCCCGAGGTCAAGTCTGCGCATGGTGGATGGTGAAGGCGATGTGGGCATGATCGGTCCGGAGTCTGGTGATCGGTTGTCTCTCCGCTTCAAAATGGATGAACCACAATGGAGGTTGGGTGCTCCGGGCGCTCCGGTTCGGCTGGAGTGTGAAGTCCCCACCTTGATTCGAATGACTGGTCGAGTCGCGGTGGTGGAACCCGAGTTCCCCGGAACCACAAATTGGTCGGTGGTAACACGTCTGGACCCCTCAGCGCCGGAAGTCCTGTCTTATCTGGGGTCAAGTCCCCGACCGCAACGCCGGGGGGATTGGTGGAATCCACAAAGTGTCACTCGGGCGTCGATGGCCGAGCGGGCTCGCACTGTTTTGCGTGATGCCAATTTCGACCCCGCGACCCTTTCCGATGGCTTTGGCCCCAAAGTCCAAGCGGCCAAAATCCTAGAACGTCATTTCAGTTCCTCAGGTCAGTACGTGTACGACCTCGATTTGTCCTTGCTTCGCATCCGCGAGAATGAAGATCCGATTGAAGCCTTCCTGCGAGTGAAGCGGGGACACTGTGAATTCTTCGCCACTTCTCTGGTGGCGATGTGCCAATCGCTTGGTATCGAAGCCAGAGTCGTCTTGGGATGGCTGGTTGGAAACGAACCCGCCAACGGATCTCGAGTGATCAGGCGACTGGATGCCCATGCTTGGGCTGAAGTCCGGCAAGGACCAAATGAATGGGTTCGGCTCGAGCCCACCCCGGCCAGCGATCTCCTCGCGTTTCGTGCCACTGGGGCGGACCGAGGTATCGCGGGCTTGTTGGCCGACCTGGGTGAAGATCTGAACCGAAACCTGAATGGATACGGAACGGGAAATAAGTTTCCCATCCAAGTGGCTCTCGAGGATTTTCTGGGCGTTGATTTCTCAGACGACGTATCGGTTGTTCTGTCCGGCATCGGAAGTCGATTGCGCTGGCCCATTCTTGGACTGCTGCTTGGGGGTGTCGTTTGGGGTGCTCTTGGCGTCAAGAAGCGGCGGCGTCGCGGTGGCCCGTTTTATCCGCTGTTGTTGCGTTTACGCCGTCGAGGCCTGATTCGTCCGGCGGGACAGCCTCTTGCCCTATGGATCGAGGAACTCCAATGGCCGGAACAAGAAGCAAAACTGCTTGTGCTTTCCGCCATCGAATCCGAGGAACAAAAGACGTATGGTGCCTCAACGGATGAAGCCAGCACTGTTGAGGTCCGACGCGCGAATGGGCTTTCATCACGGCAATTGCCTCAAGGGAAACGACACTGATGGAACCACTTGATCATTCTGAGGACCAGTTTGCCAGAGATGTCAGCATGCCCTTAGAACCCGAAGAGCATGCCATCCAACTTGATCTGCTTCGATCATTCTTTTCTGCGGAGCAAAAAAGCATTTTGGATTTGGGTTGTGGCGCGGGACGACTGCTGCTCCCTTTGCGAGAATCCGGTCACCGGGTGGTGGGTTTGGACCACAACGAAAGAGCTCTGGCTTGGGCCGCCCAAGCATGTGGGACTCAAGATGATTTGGTGCAACAGGATCTTCGCGATGCACAGCCGTTTTTGCACGGTCCATTTGATGCCGCATTGCTCTTGGGCAATACCCTTATGGAATTGGTGTCTCCAGACGAAGTGATCGGGCTGTTGCATCGGATCGAACCTTGCCTGTCGGACCAAGGCGTCTTGATTATCGAAGACATTCCTGGTCTGTATTGGCCGCTTCTTTCCTCAGGGCGGTGGGGGGATGGTGAAGCCGAAGGCTTTCGGATGGTCTGGTCGGACCGCGACATGATTTTCTCGTTGCGTGAAGGGGAAGCTGCTCAAGATGATCGCCCCTTGCGTTCGGACGAGCCACAGCGGCGGCTTTGGTCAGAATCGCTGCTGCAGATGGTGCTGGCGCAGGCGGGCTGGGAGTCATCCCATGGCGAGCATCCACTTCTTCGGGTTGTGCGGCCTGTGCGGTCCTGAATTTCAAAAACCATTTCAGATTGGGGATGTTGTTTTGAACCTTGGAGTTGTCCCGTGGAATTCGCGGGAAGAACGGAGTTCAAGAATGCAAACACGTCGATCCCGTACTGAACACTGGCGAGATTCCTTGGCGGAAGTCAAGGCCCGCGGAGGCACCATCGAATGCACCCTTGATGGTGAAGAGGGAGGATTGACGTGGAGGCTTCGCGTTTGGGGATTGTCTGAGGAGTGCGTGGTGGTTGAAGCTCCAACTGCCTTTGGCCATCCCCTGATCCTTGACCCGGGTGTTCGAATGCGAGGCACTATTGCCATCGGCCAAAACCGCTGGGATTTTTCGACCGAGGTGTTGTCGAGTCACGGAGATACGCTGCAATTGAAAGCACCATCGCGTGTGCGCAGACGCCGCCGAGTGGCTCGAACCGATCTTGCTCCCTGCCCTTCCGGGTTGAAACTCAGACCTTTACCAAGTGGTGTGACCGGGGCCGCAGCAGAGCGTGCATGGGTGGCTCTGGCCAGTGGGGGGGAGGCTGCTGATCCCGCCTTGGTTCGCCCTGTGTCGGCACCACCCATTTCCGTCCAGCTCGCCAACATTGGGGTTGGCGGGGTTGGTGTGATTTTTGAAGCCAGTGACGCCGCGTTGGCCATGCGCCGAGGTGGTTGGTGGATCGAAGGTGATTTGCCGGGCGGAGGGACGCTCGTCGCATCTGCCGAACTGGTGCACCGGCACATGCAATCGGATCGATGTTTGTACGCCGGTCTCTCGTTCCGCATCGGGGCAGGACAGCGCCAACGCCGTCATCTGTCGAAGTTGGTGGAAGAGGCCGCCAAGCGGCTGCAATACTCCGCGGCGTAGACCCCTTACGGGAGGGTATGTGTGGCTTGATCCATCCACGGTGCGAGGGCCAAGTCGAGCACGTGGTGTTTGGTTTTGGTTTCGTCCCACTCTTCGTCAGGGTCTGAGTCAGCCACGATGCCACCACCAGTGCCCCAGGTGAGTCGGTGGCCGTTTGCTTCGGGTTCGAAGAAGGCCGTTCGGATCGCCACGGAAAATTCGAAGTCATCGTTTCCGAGCCAACCGATGGCGCCACAGTAAGGACCTCTTGGGCTTGCTTCGAGCTGGTGAATGTGATGCATCGCCATGATTTTGGGAGCGCCAGTGACGGAACCGCAGGGGAAGGTCGCGGCCATGATGTCTTCGAAGCCGACTTCAGGACGAAGGGTGGCTTCTACTTCGGCGACGGTTTGCAGGACCGTGGCATGCCGCTCGATCGCGCGCGGTTCTCGTACCCGCACTGTTCCCGGAATCGCCACACGTCCCAGATCGTTGCGCAACAGGTCCACGATCATGTGAAGTTCGGCGGCATCTTTCGCACTGTTAAGCAGTTCATCGGGATCGCCATCACCCGGCCGCGTGCCCTTGATGGGCCGCGTGAGCAGTTGATCACCCCGGCGAACGAGAAATGATTCAGGGCTGACCGAGACAATTCGGCGACCGCCGGGCAAAGGCAAGTCTGCTCCATGTCTGGGTTGTCCCGTCTCGAGGAGCGCACGAACCAATGGTTCCATCGGTCCGGTGATGGACCGGTACTCCCGTCGAGTGAGATTGACTTGGTAGCAATCCCCTTGTCCAATCGCTTGCAACACGGCCTCGACTCGCTCACTCCACGCTTTGGCGCAGAGGTCTGAACCCAGATTTGTCGCTTGCGAGACAACAGTGCCCTGGGTGTCGTCATGCTCGCCGGGCGTGTCGAAATCCGACGGATTTTTCAGCCGGTCTTTGACCTCCGGTTCGGGACACCACGCGAAAGCCGCCTGCAATCCAGGAGGTGGGGTGAAGTGTGCGAACGCTGGGTCCAGCGTGGCCCCCAGTTCGTATCCCAAGAAGCCAATCCAACCGCCGGCGAATGGCGGGCCGCCGGGAGATGGTCTGCAAGTTCCGGGAAAATCGGCCCTGAAATCGGCGAAGTCTTGCAGAGGGGTGTTGGTGGGTTGGGAGGTTTGCTGACCGTTTTGATCGACACGGAATGCCACCCCATCTTCCCACCACCACCACGCGTGCGGTTTGGCTGAAATAGACCAGCGCGCTTGTTTGGGATTCCCACCGCTCAGCAGCCGCAGTGGCTCTTTCGGCCACCGAAAATCTTCACCATTCTTTTGCACAGAAAGAGGCATCCATTTGCATCGTAGGTGAGGAAGACCGCTCTGTTCGCTACCATGCGCGTTACGCGTTTTTCTTGTCCGCCGTTTCAGGAGATCCCATGGCCTCAAAGAAGAAAAAGTCCTCCACCCGTTCCAGCCGTGCCCCACGCATGGTGTACTACTTCGGCAGCACGAAAGTGGATGGACGCGCCGATCAACGCACTCTGCTGGGTGGCAAAGGTGCCAACCTTGCTGACATGACCTCGATCGGCCTTCCGGTCCCTCCGGGTATGACCGTCACCACCGACACCTGTGCGGCGTACTACGACCACGGGTCCAAGATGCCGACCGGCTTGATGGATCAAGTGGCCAAAGCAATCAAGACTTTGGAAAAAGAAACGGGCAAGAAGTTTGGTGATGGCCACAACCCATTGCTTCTTTCGGTTCGCTCTGGCGCGGCTGTCTCCATGCCTGGCATGATGGATACCGTTCTTAATCTCGGACTGAACGACGACTCCGTCGAGGCCATGGCCGAAGCTGCGGGCGAACGCTTTGCCTTCGACGCCTACCGGCGTCTCATCAACATGTTTGGTGATGTGGTGATGGATGTGGATCACCACCACTTCGAAGAAGCCTTCGAGGGCTTGAAGAAGAAGTTGAAGGTGAAAGAAGACACCGACGTGGATGCCGCTGGTCTCCGACAGCTTTGCGACTTGTACAAGAACGTCTACCGCAAGCATGTGGGCAAGACGTTCCCCCAGAACCCCATGGGGCAATTGGAAGCAGCCATCGAAGCGGTCTTCAAGAGCTGGAACGGTGACAAGGCACTGTCTTATCGCCGGATCGAAGGCATCTCGGGCCTCAACGGCACCGCGGTCAACGTCCAAACCATGGTTTTCGGCAATACTGGCGACGACTCCGGCACCGGGGTTGCGTTCACCCGCGACCCATCCACTGGCAAGAACGAGTTCTACGGCGAGTTCTTGATCAACGCCCAAGGCGAAGATGTGGTGGCCGGCATTCGGACCCCCGAGCCGGTCAAAAACATGTCCAAATGGGATGCCAAAGCCCACAAGGAACTGTTGAAAATTCGCACCAAGCTCGAGAAGCATTACCGCGATGTGCAAGACATTGAGTTCACCATCGAGCGCGGCAAGTTGTACATGCTGCAAACTCGAAGTGGCAAGCGAACCGGTGCGGCTGCGGTCAAGATCGCGGCTGACATGGTCAAAGAGCGCTTGATTTCGAAAGAAGAAGCCGTGATGCGCGTCACCCCAGACCACGTCACGCAAATTCTGTTGCCTTCCTTCCCCAGCAGTGCGAAGAAGGGTCACAGCAGTGTCGCCAAGGGCCTTCCTGCTTCACCAGGTGCCGCAGTTGGCGCCTTGGCATTTACCGCCGACGAAGCCGTGGAACGGGCGCAAAAGGGCGAGAAAGTCATCTTGGTTCGCAAAGAAACGAGCCCTGAGGATGTCGACGGCATGCACATGGCGGACGGCATTTTGACTTCCACCGGCGGGATGACTTCCCACGCCGCAGTGGTGGCCCGGGGATGGGGCAAGTGCTGTGTGGCCGGTGCGGGTGACGTTCAAATCGACGCCGCCAAAGGCAAGGTCAAGGTGAACGGCAAGACCTACGGTCGCAAAGACATCTTCTCGATCGATGGCAACACTGGTGAGGTCTACGCGAGCATTCTGACACCAGAGCAGCCCAAGGGCATCACTGGTGACTTCAAGAAGGTTCTGGATTGGTCTGATTCGTACCGCCGACTCGGTGTTCGAACCAACGCCGACACGCCAGCCGACTCGAAGCGGGCCCGTGATTTCGGTGCCGAAGGCATCGGTCTGA
>Ga0115012_10001826_pt1 | contig 12328 bp, 10 predicted proteins | sample TroAtlMetagenome_FD_88706 | JGI IMG/M metagenome (GOLD analysis project Ga0115012, IMG submission 88706) | Marine eukaryotic phytoplankton communities from Atlantic Ocean - Tropical Atlantic ANT10 Metagenome | ecosystem: Environmental > Aquatic > Marine > Oceanic | place: Tropical Atlantic...
TGTTGATGTTGATTACGATGAGAAGGTGATTGATCATGCAACTTTACTTCGTATCTTCTTTACAGCTCACGATCCAACACAATTAAATCGCCAAGGAAATGATGTAGGTCCTCAATATCGCAGCATTGTTTTTGTTGATGGTGAACAAGAATCAGAATCTCTCAATCAAGTTCTAACAGAGGTTAGGGATTGGTTCAGTAATCCAATCGTTACCGAAATAGCACATTTATCGGAACATATCGTGTATCCTGCAGAAGACTATCATCAGGATTACTTTGCTAACAATCCACAGAATCCCTATTGTTCCTTTGTTGTGGCACCAAAAGTGGTCAAGGTTCGAAAGATGCATTCAGAACTGTACGAATCTTGAATATTCAATTGGTCAGGTTCATATGTGACCATTGCAATACTGGGCCATGAACGAGTTAAAAACAAGACCGGCAACTGAAGAGGATTTGATTATCCAGAATGATAGCCATATGTTGAAACCGAGAACAGATTCATCTCCTTATATCCTTCAGGATGTTCTTGTGGATGGACATCGAGGTAAAGCAGGAGTAGGCGCATTAGGAACTTGGAGTGACAGGATTCTGATGGTTTTTGATCCTCCACATCCAAAATATGGGGCAGAGTGGGCTACGAAGTACTTCATTTTCGATGAGAATAAACCAGGGTTGGTTCGTTGGGGTCATTTTGGAGAATCGTTCAATCTTGAATTGATTGAAAATCAATCATAGATTGGCACTCCTTCACAACAGGCTTCGACAACTCTGTGACATCTTGGGCACTCCATATGCTGTTTTCGTGGAACTGCACTGCCTCTGTAACCACAAGAACAAATCAAATCAGCACAATGGTCTGTATCCATGAATAGTCCACAAACAATTCAGGACTTATTCATTCGCAAAAGAAAAAAGCAGATATTGAAGTTCTGATATACTAACCTAACACCATGGAGGAGGACCGCCCAGAGGCTTGGACTTGGCACCTTCTTGGTTTGGTTAACCCTGGAATTGTATTTGCAGGTAACTTAGTCGGCGGAATTTGGGTTGCAGCAGGTGTCGTGTACATGCTTGGATTGGGCCCAATTCTCGACATGTTGTTTGGAAAAGCAGCACGGCCTAAACCACCAAGAAAATCAGGTCGTCCATTCGAAGCATTACTCTATGTCCATGCCTTTGTCCAATTTGCAGTTCTAGGGAGTCTTTTGTATCGGGCTTCGATTGATGGATCCGGATGGACGATGTGGGTTGCAGCAATTAGTACTGGAATTAGTTCTGGTGTTTCTGGAATCATTGTAGCTCATGAGTTAGGACATACAAAACCCAAGTCATTTTCTTGGTGGGTTGCTCGTCTTAATCTTCTTTCAGTGTTGTACCTTCACTTTACGACTGAACATAATTTCACTCACCATAAGCATGTATCTACAGAAGCAGATCCAGCAACTGCACGATATGGTGAATCTGTTTGGAGATTTGTTTTGCGAACTGTTCCTGGACAATTTTTCGACGCGAAAGGAGTTCATGATCGAAAGGGAAAAAGGGGTTTTCAAAATCCAGTATTACGAGGTTTTGTTCTGGAAATAGCATTGGTGGGAGGAATGTTCTTCTTTGCAGGTCAATGGATTACTATCGCCTTCTTACTTCAAGCTGGATTCGCTATCTTCCTTCTTGAGTACATCAAATACCATCGACATTATGGTTTGAGAAGAGAAATTGGTGAAAGACAGACAGAGATGCATTCATGGCAATCTGAAGAACGTTGGTCCCGTTGGACTTTGCTTGAACTTACTCGTCATCCCGCTCATCATCTCAAGGCCAGTGATCCATTTTGGCAGCTACAACCATACGAAAATGCTCCAACCCTACCGAGTGGATATTATGGGTGTTTTTGGATTGCATTAATTCCTCCATTATGGAGGCGATTGGTTAATCCACGGATACCTAAAGAGTTCATTCCTAATTGATTGATTCAAAGTGAACGTTCATTCGATATGCCTTCTTCCTAGGTATATGGAATGGGCGCTCGGACCGTTCTCATTCAGTATCCCTCCTTCTGATGCATGGGCATTTTATCTGTACATGGTAATTGTTGGTTTTGTGATTCGATATTACCTTGTCATGCGTCCAACGATTTCTCTAATCCAGAAATATAATCCCGAGGTCCGCAATATTATCAGAGCAATATTTTCGATCAAGAATGTGTTTGGATTGAAAGGAATAGAGTCATTCCTTGTCCGGGAATTGTTCACTCTAATTCTCCCAGGTGTTGCTGCATTGGCAATCAGATTGTCTCTAGGTAATCCACAGGGTGTTGGGTGGAATGATACCAGAATGTATCTGATGGGAGGTTTCGCTCTTCTCTGGATAGTTGCTGAATTTTATCGAAGCATGTCCACTCGTAGAAAGGTGTTGGAAATTCATGATTTGAATATCCCTCCATCCGTTGTAAAAAATGGATTGGGGGCACTTCGATGGACTCGTTCTGCTTTGGGTTCGGTTGCTACAATGAATGTTGCAGAGGAAGAGAATGCTGTTGAAGTTGTAAAAAATCATGCACGTTCTTTATTCTCTAATCCATTGAAAATTAATCCGTTTCATACTGCCAAGGCTGCAGTAAAAACAGTAGGTGCAGCTGCACGTGATTTAGCAAGCATGGCTGCAGAGAAGGTTGATGCGCAAGCACAACGAATCGTCGATCAACAAATCAAGTTTGATTGGGGTTCATTCATTGTGGATATGACAATGTCAGTATTCCCATTGATAGTCATCTATGGGTTAGTACCCATGCTCTCTTGATTTTCTTTCAGGAATAGTCGTTCTTTTGGTAGCATCAAAACCACCCATACAATTCCAGATAGGACTTGTAAGAAGGCGAACAATTGAATTCCCTCTCTCAAAGTAACTTCAGTATATTCTAACATTAAACTAGCAGCTAATGTTGAGAGGCCATTGCATGTTGTCATTAGAAGGAAATCTGTACTGAACAATCTTCCACGCCATTCATCATCACTTCTTTCTTGTAATAGGACAGTAGAAAGAACCCAATTAATTGCGCTTGAAGCATGTCCTAAGACAACGATTACAGCTATCCAAGGGGACCATTCTAGGAATCCAATTACAACATATGCAATTCCACATATACTTACTAGAGAACCTAGAAGGAATGGCCATAGATTTCGATTTTTGAATACATATCGAGCAAAGAGAGGACCTAATCCTGTACCTAGGCCTCTAGCAGCGAATAAAATTCCAATCCCTGCAGCTAAATCTCCAACTCCAATCTCATCACCAATTAGAACCAACATGTAGACCAGCCCTCCTCCAAAAACTGCCCAAAGTGCCTTAGCAGTAACGATTCTACTGACATGAGGTTTTGAAAGAATAATTTGGAATCCTTCTACAATATTTCCACCTGTATTTGCCCAAAATCCCCCAGGTTTCGGTTGGAATGGTTCTTGTGGAATTGAGATTGTTGTATACATTATTGCTCCTACAAGGAAACATAGAGCATTGATGATGAAAGCTACCTCAACCCCATATGCGGAAACGACGAAACCCCCAATGCTCGCCCCTAAACAAAGAGCAGCGCTCCAAGTTGCACTATTCAATGCATTAGCAGTAAGCAATTCATTTTCCTTTGTGATATTCGGAATTGAAGCACTTTCTGCAGGTATGAAAACGGCATGCAAGGCCATCAGTAGTGCAGAGATGGTGTAAATTAGCCAAACTTCACTTTCATCATCCACAATCAATAATGTGAGAACTGCAAAGGCAGAGAGTAGGTTTGCCCAAACCATGATTCGTTTTCGACTGAAACGATCCGCTAACATCCCAGTGAAGATTTGTGGAAAGGCCATCGAAAACATTCGAATTACAAACAACAATCCTATGCCTAACTCAGATCCTGTGAGGGTATAGATTAGTACAAATAAGGCAACTGTGCTGAACCATTCTCCAATCATTGAGATAGCAAGTCCCATCCATAATCGTCGAAATGTCGGATTATTTTTTAGAAGTTCAAGAAAGCCAACTTCTCTTTGCAACTCGACGACATCTTGTTGCATCTCCATGTCTTTGTCGCGATGTACTTGACCTATCATCCCTCGCTCTAGTCCAATGCCAATTGCTATGGATGTAGTTAGGTTCGAACTTCTATGGATGGCGAGCGTTTAGTTTGGATTGACTTGGAAATGACGGGCTTAGATCCGGATGAAAATCGCATTATTGAGATTGCCACAATCGTCACAGATGGACAACTAAACATCATTGCTGAAGGACCAAATTTAGTCATTTTTCAGCCGGAGGAAGAGTTGGATAAGATGAATGAATGGAACGTTTCACACCATACTGCTAATGGATTGATTGAAATGGTTCGAGAATCTAAAATTGATTTATTATCTGCAGAATCACAAACTCTTGAATTCCTGAAGGAACATTGTGTAGATGGGAAATCACCTCTATGCGGCAATACAATTGGACAAGACCGCCGTTTCCTTAGAAAGTACATGCCAACTTTACATTCATATTTTCATTATCGATCCGTCGATGTTACCACTGTCAAGATTCTCATGGATTTGTGGTATGATTTTCCACCATATCACAAGAACGATGGCCATCGAGCTCTAGATGATATTCGAATGAGTATCAAAGAATTGAGACATTATCGAAAACACGGATTTCAAGTTGTTGAAGAATAGTCAAATCTCTTTGATTTCATTCCATCCAATTGGGTTTCCTTCTTGATCTACAAGAACAACATTGATTCCCACTCCTGTTCTATGAAAAGCAATCAATTCTAATCCATGGATTCTATGTCCAGTAGATGCCCTTCCAATTATTTGCCTTTCTTCTCTTGCTTTACGGACTCTAGCCCATCCTCTTCTTCCGCTGGAGTCTACATCGTCAGCTCTTTGAGCGGCTTCTTCTGGCTGTAGAGGTCTTCTAACACCATCAACTTCGTCAAACCATGGAAGCGGTCCTGAGGGGCTAAATTGGATTCCGAGAATCATATCAATTCCACTAGTCCATTGAGCGGCATCGGCATCCGCACCCGATGGGATTGCCACAGCATTTGGATGAGTATGCAACCAGTGAGTGAATCTACTTCCTCTTCCTCCTCGCTCTTGAGCAAAAATATCGTCAACCCACTCTTCTGGGATATGATGCACTGAGAATGAATCTCCTCTGTTTACAAGATGTGGTTCCCCCAAAACTAATCCTTCACCTTGGTGCAATTGTTCACGATGATCATTGCCAATGAAAGCATCGTGAATGTCAGGATTATGTGCCAAATTTTGGTTCGGGTCGAAACCAACCAATATTTCATCAGGAAGTGATTGAAACGACCAATTTAGAACTGTTTCTAGATGTTCTAATGGAAGCAGAATCAGTCCGACGTATCCGTCTTTTTGTTCAAATGATTGACGGTTGTAAGCCATAGCAGCATCGATTAGCCATGGTTCGACCATGATGTCTCCACTCGCGAAGCACTAATGAGGCTTCAACCCCGCAAGCAGTTCGGTCATCGGCATGGCGAGGAAGAAGAAGAGCGGATTTGGCAAGTTCATCGGGAGCCTTGGAGGCAATCCATATGATCGTTTAATGGGTCAGTTTGAGAGGACTGTAAAGCAGAACGAAGATGACGATGAATTGGCCGATGAATTAGACCGATTCGTACGAATTGCTCGCCGGCGATTCGATGAAGGCGAGATTGATGATGAAGAACACGACCTTCTCATGGAAGAAGTTGAAGATGTTCACCCATCTGGAAAGACCTATCCTCGTCTTGGTGATACTGAGGATGAGTTCTATGATTCCGATGATGTCCCTGATGCCCCTGAATTAAAAATTGGAAAGAATATCAATCTTGATGACTTACTTTCTAGTTCTGATAGATCTCAAGGTTCCTGGGGGACCAGTGAGTATGATGAATACCGAGAGCGAATGGCAGCTGAATTCAAACGTGAATCAGACGAAGCAATAGCATCTGGAGATCACCAAATGGTGACAGCTCAGGATCCTGGTGGTGGCAGAGTTTTCGGTGATGATGAAGATGAGGCTGAAGCAACCAAGAGGAAAATCATGGTTGAAGAAGGAATCATCGATGAAGAAGAGGAAGAAGAATCTGACGATGGTATCGAAGTCGATGAAGATGGAGTCGAATGGTGGGAAGACGAAGAAGGCCAGTGGTGGTATCGCCCTCCTGACGAAGAAGACTGGTATGCTTACGAAGAATAAGTGAAATTATTCTTCTATGGTTGCATTCCACCATGGTGGAACGTTGAACCATTCATCTGCGTTTTGTGCTCTTTCGGTTATTGGTAATCCTAGAGGTTGTTCTCCATCCGAAATTGTCATTCCAAATGCAGAACAAGGACTTGGGAGATAGTCTTCACCCGATTCGGAAATGACCAATTCAATGGAATGTCCTGCCGGGATTCTTACATCCATTGGATTGAATTCCATCAACATTGTATATTCTGAGAGTGGGGTCGCTGCTTGTGATTCATAACCTCCTGCACGATATCTTACATCCATGGTTGCATGACCAAGTCGGAGATCTGAAGTTGCATCATTCATTGTTACGAATAGTTGCCCCCCATTACAAAGACCAGTACTTGCCTTCACATGGAAAGTAGGCATTCCTTGGATGTGAATATCTTCTTCCATTGGTGGAGAGGTGAATGACACAGATGATGTTGCAGAAACACTACTTCCTCCGCTAGAATCCCATGAATTCACGTCTAAAATATTCCATTCCATATCTTCTGGCGGCCACTCTTGTTCAACATGCCATTTCCCATCATTCGTCTGTACTTGGGCATGAGGTGCAGGCTCTTCTCCATTTCCTTTTAGATAATATTCAAACCAATTATACATCTCTATAGCCCAATCCATTCGACTCATATTTGGATACGCTTCTTCGCCATAACCGGTGCTAAGAGTGCCATGGATTTCAGGTTGATCGGGGTAATTATGTGCCCATTGGCCAGCAATAACACGAGTATGGACTCCTGCCTCATTCAACATCTGGTATGTAGGGAATGCATGGTAAGGGTCCACATTCCAATCTTGCAAACCCCAAACAATGTATACGCTGCCCTGATAGTTGTCAATGACATCCTGTAGGTGATATCGTTCATCCCAATAGTCATTCCATTCATCACCTCCTAATCCAGCACCTGCCCATGTAGTGAATGGACTGACAGGACCAATTACATCATCAGAACACATTCTCATATCATCTTCAGTTGCATCTGTTGTTGCCCCTTCATACAATGCATCGTAAAGCATAGCTCTCGATTCACTACTTCCATTTCTGTAGAACATTTGTTGGACTCCAATACTTCCAGAAATAGGTACAATTGTCTTGAGATGCTCTGACGGATTTTGTGCCGCTTCCCAGTTTGTGGTTCCAGCATATGATTTACCCATCAATCCAACATTTCCATTGCTCCATTCTTGAGTTCCAAGCCATTCTACTGCTCCTTGTATTCCAGTTTGTTCGCCCAATCCTTTGACATCTTGGCAGTGCGTCGATTGACCGGTTCCGAAGGTAGAAACTTGTGCAAGAGCATATCCATGAGGAACAAATTGTTCCAAAACCCATTCACCCACTCCACGATCTGGTACTGTATTCGGATTCGAATCCTCTCCAACAATACCTTCTCCTCCAAAATCATAGTATGGATGAATAGTAGCAATCACGGGAATCTGTGTTCCTTCAGGAACATCGGGAAGCCAAAGGGCTACATGCATTAACGCTGGACCAGGAAAACCAGCATCCTGTTCAGATGCAGGTAAATCCACTTCAACAAAATGTTCTGTAGGGCCAGTCCAATTGTAAATTCCAGCTTCAGGTAGTTGGCTTCGTTCCCCTGTTAAATTCAGGTCCATTTTCCATCTTGATTCAAGAGGAACTTCCCACCAATTTCCATCGAGTGGGTCATCTTCAACCATCGAGTGGCCACCATCCCAAACAATTGACAATAATAGGATTAGTACAGTGAATCCAGCAGTAGAAATTGCAGCAAGATTTAGTTGTATTTTCTCCCTTTGAAGAGTATATTCTTCCGACTCAATACTGGAGGAGAGGATTACCGCCTCAGGGGGCTCCGCAGCATCGGACATTAGTCTCCCATCCATATCGACGTCAAGAGTCTGACGATAGAGGACCAACCTCTATATCGAGAACTCTATGATCCCAATGTGGCGCATAAGACTTGATTTTTATTGATGTAATTGGTACAATTTTCCTATTGAAATTAGTTAATCTTTGTACAACTTCATTTTCCCATTTCTTAGGATTGGCCGAAGGTGCAACACCATGAACATGTAATGATCCACCTTTGTTGTCTAAAGCATGGATTGCAGTATCTATCCCTTCCCAAGGTTGAGGCAATAATCCAAGTACGACTCTGTCGAATTTTCCCTTGAGTAAATCACCATGTAAACGATTGTCCCCTTCTAATATTGTACATCGTTCTTTGACTCCATTTTGTTCTAATCCTCGCTGTAAGTCTCTCAGTGCATTTGGATTCCATTCTGTTGCTGTAACATGCTTTGCATTCCCTCTAGTTAGCATTGGGAGAGTATAGTATCCTATTCCAGCATATAGATCAAGAACTCGTTCATTGGTAAGATTAAGATCTCCCATTCTTTTTCTTTCATTTAGATTACCTTGTGAGAACATACATTCAGTGATTCGATATACAAATTTTACACCATGTTCTATTCGAATTACATCTGGATTTTTTCCCACCAGTAACTCTGCAGTACTTTCTCGTCTTTCTCCAGAAATTTCTCCTTTGCGAAATAGGCGTTTCACATTGAGTGCATTTGAAACGTAATCCCATAGCAAACTTCGTTCAACAGTTTCCCATTTTGGGTCAGAGAATGAATTCAATGGGAGTAGGGCTACATCATCAAAACGTTCCCATCTTTTGGGTAAATCGTTAATCAGGGAATCAATTAATTCTTGATTCTGGTCTTCAAACAATGAATTAACCATGGCTTTGAGAGCATCCTTTGTCATTTGTTCCACTCCATCCACTACCTGCTCCTAGTGGCAACTGCATTATAGGATAGGGGCACAGCCAGAGGATGATGGATAGGAGTTCGTCACATCAAATAACTGGAATTTTGCTTCCAATTTTATTGCTTGCATCTTTGACTCCAATGGTTGTTGCGGATCCACCACCCGGTACACCAGAAGTCACGAATACGATTTGTGATGAGATTCCAGGGACTGGAATTCCCTACTCTCCAGGACATTCTACAATATGTGATGATTGGACTTGGTCCGATGATGATACTCCTGGTTCTAATTGGGTTGTTTCTGAATATTCGATTGATATGGACTCTCTTACTCAAATGTCACTTGACATGGAGTTTGCAATTTATGAATTCAATCGTTCTCTTCTAAATTTAGATGGTTTAGATCTTGGCGGTAATAGCACTTCTGCAGACGGAATCCCTGCTGATTACATCAGGAATTATTTTCAATTACCTACACCTAGTGGTTCAGATGTTAAAGAAACACTTCGAACTGAAATGGGAGATATTGTAGAATCTACTTTGTCTTCTGCCTTTGGTTCATCAACCGGTGTTTCAGTAAATTATGTCTCAAGTATTGGAGTTGCAGGAACACCAATCGTTTGCAGTGATGACCCTGCTGGGGATTCAGCAGATGAAGATGCAGCTGTTGTGGAGAATGCGTATTATCCTCCCGTTTGTCTCCGAGTGATTATCACAGTAAATGTTGATCCCACCACATTTGGGCTTCCAAATGTCGCTGGAGGGGAAATGGAGAGGTTATTTCGAGGATTATTGACAATGGGAGGAACCGCAGATACTGAATTTACATTGTTGGCTGAAGAAGGACATCTGGTCTCTTACGATATTTCACCACCTTCGTATGCAAATTTTGGTATTCTTGACGATTTTGGAACACCAGTTCAACGAACAGAAAATTTGTATTCGTATACAGCCGGAATTTGGATTTTGGATAATACTCAAGCATCCAGTGGTGATGGTACAATAACTGATGAAGCAGAGATTCGGATTTCAAGAAGAAATACTTCTACTCGTGCAGTCGAATTTTCTTCTACGGATACTTCAATGGATATTCGGATGACAGTTGATGCTCGTGATGAAGCAAACAGTGTAGTTACGTTAGGAATCGATCTAAATTACCTTGACACCTCTCTTTTGGATACATGGGGAATTCAACCATTTGATGCAGGAGTCAGCCTTCCTTGGATTACTTCTGATGGGATTCGAATGCTTCAAGAGTTTGGATTTGTTGACCTTCAACAACTTACAGGCATGCTTCCGTTAACTGATGTTGCGAACTCATTCGCAGAACAGACTGGCAGTGATGTTTCCTTCAGTGAAATTTCATTTACTCCTCCAAGTAATACCGGAGGCCTCAATTTTTCCCATACAGCATTGGGGACTTGTGCAGAGATACAACCAACTGGATTTTGTGTAGAAGGTGCGGATGCAATGAATGGAACATATCCTATAATGCTAGAATCAAATTCCACTCCTATCAATTTAGATGTTATTGATCTTGCAGTTCGTCTCATCAATGAGACTGATGAAAATGGAGACCCTTTAGATGTTAGTTTCATTGAGAAAAATGACCTCGCAAAAATTCTCAATGTGCTTAGCGTTTCCAAAGAAGTAAATCCTGATATTCTAAGCAGCTATATCCCGGAAAGTTTCCCTTCAACCGATATTACGTTGACAATTCTTTTACCGTCATGGGCTAGATCTACAGGCGATGTTCCTGATCGTTTGGAATTAGTTTATCGCCACCAAGGTTCCGATTCTGACCTTCTCGGACTAACAGGTCCTGTACCTTGGGATTGGGAACATGCCCTATGTTACGAAACGGTCAATTGTTTGGATTCCAGTCCTGATGTATTCTGTAAATCCGATTGGGCGACTTGTATCAAGGTAGAGGTAGATGTAGATTTGTCTGGATTAAGAATATTGGAATTTAGTGGTGCTGTAGAAGCAGATATTGAGGCATCTGTAAGGCTTCATGTTCATCGTATAGGAGTCCCAGTTCAAGCAGATGAGATTGATATGTTAACCTTCGAATCTATTCCTTCTGATCTCATTAGACATGTAATCGCTATTGGTGATAGGCGAGATGGAGGATTAATTGCAGGTCTTGGAATCAATACCGATATTCCAATTGGTGGTGAAAACCATACGTTAGAAATTTCAAATTCAGGCTTCCAGAATTTTTCTGCTGCTATCTCTGACGAGATTGCTAGAACAATTGAACAGACAAACCTTGACATCCAAGAAATGGTAGATGATGCCTCTGGAGATATTCAAGATCAGATTGAATCTCAAGATGTACCCTTAGAATTTAATGGAATACAGATAGATCTTTCAGGCATTCGATTGATTACTGAAATCGGTCAACTATCAGAAGTTACAGGAAATGAATTGAGTGATCAGGACCCTATTGTCATTGGAGCATCTTTGGAGAAGATGACAGTTAGGTTGGGTATGAATGATGACAAGGAAGTGGCCTTTGTCACGTCGCCTGCTAAAGTATCAGCTAGACTCGCAGAATCTTTGGCAGCCTCATTCTTTGATTCAAGTGCAGCTAATACCGGGATGAGAGGATTTATGATACCAAGTTTTGAGGAAGAGATTCCAGCAGTTGGGGAAAATGTCGAAGGCATGACGATTCGACCTAGTATCAAAATTGAATTGGGATTCCCTCGAGGATTGGGAGTTTCTGAATTTTCTAGTTCGAATGGAAATGCTGAGGTCGAGGTTATCGATGGCCGTCAACATTTGACCTATATTCTACCTCTTTGCGATTCAGATCCATGTGAAGAAACTACAGATAGAGTGTCCTTAGGTTTTGTTTTAGGTTACGAATTTATTTTGATTGAACTGATGCCTTATTTGACGGTAATTTTGGCATTAATTACTCTCCTAATTTTCCGAAGAAGTTCAAAGAGAGCAAGAAAGAGAAAGAAACTACTTGATGAGAAGAAGCGAGCAAAAATGGCTGTACAGCAGAATACTGCTGAGGTTTTGTTGGATGACATGAATCTCCCTCCACCCGGTGCTGATTGGGAATCCGCAGGTGGATGGGGTCAGGACCCATGGGAAGATCCGTTTGAGGATCCAGCAGAAGTGTATATGCAGGGTAGAAAAACCCGATAATCAATTTAGATGTTTGATAATTCTCTTGGCCATTTGATTTCCTATCCCTGGGACATTTTTCAGTTCTTCAAAAGTAGCATGATTAATCCCCTTTCTTCCACCAAAATGTCTCAATAGACTCTGAA
>Ga0115012_10001827_pt1 | contig 12322 bp, 12 predicted proteins | sample TroAtlMetagenome_FD_88706 | JGI IMG/M metagenome (GOLD analysis project Ga0115012, IMG submission 88706) | Marine eukaryotic phytoplankton communities from Atlantic Ocean - Tropical Atlantic ANT10 Metagenome | ecosystem: Environmental > Aquatic > Marine > Oceanic | place: Tropical Atlantic...
AGCTGTGGATCCACGGCGGGCACCCGCGCGAGGGTGAGCGCGGTCAGGGACGGCAGCCGGGAGAGGTCGGCAAGGAGCGCCTCCGAGATCGCTCCGGAGAGCACCAGCCGGCGGATGCGGGCGCGCACAGCAGCGCCCGCCGAGAGCAGCAAGGTGAGCAGCTCCGCCGACAGCCCGCGGGGGTGCCACAGCAGCCCGTCTTCGGTGAGCGGCAGGTCGGAGAGGATGGCGTCGATGGCATCGGCTCCCATCGACCGGGCCAGCTCCACGCCCTGCGCTCGAACATCCGGATCCACGCTGTCGAGCAAGGTCAGCAGCGATCCGCTGTGGCTCACGCCCGCCGGTCCTTGCTGACCACCAGCCCGACCACTCCCAGCCGCTCGGCCAGCGGCGTGAGGACCTCGGTGAGCTGCCGGGTGGTGAACCGCTGCCGAACGCAGACGCGAAACGTCGGCACCCCATCGGCGACGTAGAACAGCCCGGCGCAGCCGGCGCCCTGGTGGTCATGGGACAGCAGCCCGCGCAGCTGGCGGCGCATCGTCGTCCGCAGCTTGTCGTCCACCGCGATCTCGCCCGAGGTGTCGGCGCAGTGGAAGCGAGAGACCTCCAGCCGCTGCTTGCCGCCATAGGTGGCAAGCGAGAACATCCGCCCGCGTCCGGGACGGGTGGTGGTCAGAGCTTGGTGCGCCTTGCGGACGGTCTTGCGATCCATAGGCAGGTCATATCGCGATATGTTCGCGCCATGAAGCCCGCTCCCCTGCTTCCCATCCTCCTCGGCGGGCTGATCTGGCTGGTCTGGGCGGGGACTGGCCCCGCGAACATCCCGGTGACGCTGCTGGGCCTGGGGGTGATGCTGATCGTGCCGCTGGGGGTGTCGACCCGCACCGCATGGTGGGCGCTGCCGTGCGGGATCCCGCTCCTGATCGCCCTCCGCCTGCCCCGCGGCCTGCTGGCAGGGGTGCTGGCGATGCCCTGGCTGGGGCTGACCCTGGCGCTGGCGATCGGCGGCACCCTTCGCCTGCTGCGTCGCGGCGGCCAGGAGCCCTCCGAGCGCTGCATCGACACCGGTCACGTCCTGGTCCTGGTCGGCGGGGTGTGGGCGCTGCTGGACCGCCTGGGTGCCCAGCCGCTGGGCTACAGCCCCCTGCTGGTCGAGCTGACCGCGGTGCACTTCCACTTCGCCGGCTTCGCCCTTCCCCTGCTGGCGGGCATGCTCGGGCGCGAGCGACCGACGGGCACCCCGCGCTGGATCTCCATCGGCATCCTCGCCGGCATCCCCTTGGTGGCCGGCGGGCTGGTGATCTCCCAGCTCACCGGCTGGACCGCCGCCGAGTGGCTGCCGTCCTGGCTGCTCGCCGCGACCGGCATGGGCGTGGCGCTCGGCCAGATCCGCGATGCCCGCCACCAGCCCGCGCTCCGAGCGCTGCTGCTGGTGCTCTCCGGCGCGGCGCTGCTGGTCGGCATGGTCCTGGCCGGTGCCTGGGGACTGGCCCGGGCCTGGCTGCTGCCCTGGCCGACGATGTTCGACATGTTCACGCTGCACGGCCTGCTCAACGCCGGCGGCTTCAGCCTGCTCGGCCTGCTCGCCCGTCACCAGGCCACCGCCTCCCCGCCGCTGCCGAGCCCGCCGCTGCAGCACCTGCGCGGCGCAGGCCACATCGGCCGGGGCTGGTTTGTCCGCCAGGGCATCGCCGATCCCAACACGCCCCCGCCCCCCGGACAGCTCGAGCGCCTCGAGGATCTCCAGCAGCCCGGCCTAGAGCTCGACGAAGTCCATCCCGACGTTCGCCACTTCTACGAGCACACCGACCAGTACGACCTGCTCGTCCGACCGCGCTGGTCTCCCTGGCTCTCTCCGCTCGTCCCCTGGATCGTGGGGATGAGCGCCCGCGTCGGGCAGCTGGTCCTGCCGGTGGACACCGGGGACTGGCAGCGGGTCTGCGTCGACATGCTCGCCGCCCGCCGGCCCCATGCCGGTCCGTCGGATCTGCGCCTGTACGAGCGGCACTACGAGGACGGTCGGCCGATGTTCATCGCAGCCTACGCCACCTTCCAGGTCGCAGGTCGCGGCCGACTGGCCGTCGCGCTCCCCCTGCCCGGCGCCGCCATCGTCAGCGTGATGGCCATGGACAATGCCCCAGAGGGGGCCATCACGCTGCGCACCCGTCCCGATCCCGGCGGCGATCCCTGCGGCTTCTACCTGACCATCGGGCGGCTGCTGATCCGCCTGCCCGGGCACGAGGAGCTGCAGCTCGGCCCCTCCCCTGCAGGACTGATCGCCACCCACCGGGTCACGGTCCTGGGCCTGCGGGTGCTGCGGATGGACTACCGCCTGCCGCGGCGCTGAGCGCGCTCAGTCCCCGCAGCTGCCGGTGGTGGTGTAGGTGATGTCCACCGCATCGCCCTCCCCGGGCAGGTTGCTGCTGAAGATCACCGCGTTGAGCGTGGCGTCATAGCTCCAGCCGCTGCTGCGGCTCTGGCCGTTGACCGCGACGACGATGGTGGACTCCTGGGCGGGCTGAGAGAGCTCGAAGGTGTCCTGGTTGACCGACGCCGAGGCCAGGAGGCCGAGGTTGGAGGTGTTCGCCCAGCTCTGGCAGATGCTGAGGAAGACGCCGTTGGTCGCATCGACCGCCTCGTAGTAGCCGGTGCCAGCGGAGGCATCAGAGCAGCCGCTGGGGTAGTCCCCGGCGATGGCGGAGATGGTGGTCAGGGCCAGCGAGCCCTTCTTGGCGACGATGCTGTCGACCAGCTCGTCCCAGGTGCGCCCGGTGAGGACATCGGACTGCTCGGGCTCGTCGGTGATGTCGATGATGTGCAGCATCGCATCGGCGCGGAGGAAGTTGGCGTTGCACTCGCCGGAGTCGGTGCTCTGGACGGCGTTGTCGTTGACCGTCAGCAGGGCCTCGGTGTAGTCGTTCTCGAAGTTCCAGGCGAAGAGCGCCTCCTGGAACTTGCCGGTGTAGTCGACGGTATCCGGAGTGAGGATGCCGGAGTTGTTGCAGCCAGAGTCCTGGTTGGCGACGATGATCTGCCAGTCCTCAGAGTACGACTCCAGCTCGTTGATGAACGCATCGAAGTTGTTGTACATCGACCAGATGTCCATGGTCATCGAGCAGGAGGAGTCCAGCGAGAAGATGATGTCGGTCGGCGGATCCGAGGGCAGCTCCCAGGAGTCGGTGTGCTCGCTTCCATCTATGGCGCCCTCGCCGTCGAGGTCGGCGGTCCGGGTGCCCAGCGGCTCGGTGGAGTCTACCGATAGGATGCCGGCGACGGTGCGCTCGGCATCGGGCGTGAAGGTCACCAGCAGATCCGTGGTCTCGCCTGGCGCCAGCTCCGCCGGCAGGGTGGGCAGGCTGGTCAGCTCAAAGAGCGCCTCATCGGCAGAGATCGCGCTGACGGTCAGCGACTCTGTGCCGATGTTCTCCAGGGTGATGCGCTCGACGGAGTCGCAGTCCACACCGACCGAGCCGAAGTCGAGCGGATCCGGCGTGATGGCCAGCTCCGCCACCAGCCCCTCTCCGGAGAGGTTGACCGGAGCAGTCGGCTGGAGGCCCGCGTCGGAGGAGACAATGGCCACCGCGGACTGGGCCGCAGAGCCCATCGGCAGGAAGGCGACGTCGATCGCCTGCTCTCCGCCCGGCGGCAGCACAAAGGCCGTGGTCTCCGAGAGCAGGGTGAAGCTCTCGGCCCCGCTGCCGGACACCGCGATCTCCTCGACGGTCAGATCGGCCACCCCCACGCTGCGGATGTAGAAGGTGGAGACCACCGCCGCATCGCCTGAAGACAGCGCGCCGAAGTCGAGACTGAGGGGACTCACCTCGATCTCGGCGCCAGAGCCCGCGCCGGCATCATCGGCGGTGGTGAAGCTCTGCTCGATGCAGCCAGCAAGCAAGCTAAACGCGGTCAACAACACACGGGACATGGCGCCCTCAGCGATGGGGGAAAGACGGGGGATTGTAGCATCAACCGCTCAGTCTTCGGTCTCGATCTGCCGCTGGGCCGGCACCGCCGCCGCTGGTGCTGCCATGCCCAGCCAGCCTCGGATCCGCTGACCGAGGGTGCGACGCTGCGGCGGCGGCGGAAGGTCCTGGAGGTAAGGCAGCCAGCTGCCGAGCAGCTCGTGGGTGAACTGCTGCTGCACGCTGCCCTGCCCGGTGGTCATCATCAAGGAGATCGAGGCGGAGAGCTGGTGGCTTCCAGCTGACAGCGCACGGCGAAGGGCGATCCAGAAGATGCCGGTGAGCACCTGCGCGTGCCGGAGGGCCTCGCCGCGGGGCAGCCCGAAGGACTCGGTGAGGACCGCGGCCAGGGCCGCATCCATGCTCGCGGCACGCGGGCCGAGCTCGGGATGGCGGCGAAAAGAATCAACGGTGTTGAAGCCTGAGAACGAGAAGCTCGCGTCCAAGTCTGCCGGCACGATCGGCACTGGCGGCGCGAGCGGCGGCAGGTGGGCAGCGGCGGCAGCGACGTGGGCCTCCACATCCACCCACCACTCGGTCTCGTCCGGTGCAGCCATCACCCGGCGCAGGCGGGCGCGCTCGGCGGCTCCGGTCTCCGGCGCCTGGATCACCTCCGCCACGCGCTGGCGGTGCGCGTCAAGCGCAGCCTGGCGCCCCATCAGCCGTGCATGGGCACGCTCGGCACGCTGCCGTCGCCGCGCCGGTGCATCGGACTCCGAGAGCAGGACCGGATGGGGCAGCTGGGCCAGGAAGCGGTCCCACCAGCGGAGCTGCTCGACCGCGCTGCGGAAGGCGGTCTCTGAGGCCAGCAGGCTCTGGGTGCCGGCCAGCCAGGAGAGGGCGGTGATGTTCTCCTCGGTCTGCTCCATGTCGCACATCAGCGCCGAGACCACGTCCCCGAATGCGTCGACGGAGGCCTCGAACATCCGACGGATCACCACCCGAGTGGCGTCGACCGACAGCCCCGCCGCCCCGATGCGGGCTGCCTGGGTCTGTGCGTGCAGCGTCAGCGCGGTCTCATCGGACATGCTGACAGGATACCGCCAACCGCTCGCCGACCGCCTCAGTCCGCTGGAAGCTCGCGCACGACCATGAGGGCGGTGCCAGAAGACACCTCGACGCCGTCCTCGACCAGGATGGCCTCGACCACGGAGGTCTTGCGCACCGACAGCGACTCGATCTGCTCGTCGCCCTCGACAACGACCATGATCTGCCGCGGCACGATGGTCTGTCCGACGCGGGCTCGGATCTCGACCTCGCCGTCGATGTTGGCACGAACACGGACCATTCCTTCACGATCAGGCAGCATGCCCCCACCGTAACCGGCTGGCGGCGCCCTGTGGCTCCGGAACCCATCTTCACGCCAGACCCTACGCCTGTGCTGCCAGGGCGATGATCTGCGGGTTGGACAGGGTGTGGAGTCCGGGAGCGGCGTCGGACTGGGCATCCCGCCACATCGCCTGGGCGACCGCTGCGACCGACACCGCCACCTGCTGCTGCAGCGGCCCGAGCAGCCAGCCAGCGCGGAGGAGGACGCGCTGGGCGAGGTGCTCGGCCGGTCGGCTGTTCTTGCCCCCGAGCACCGCGGCATCCCGCTGTCCCTCCGGCGTGAGCAGCATCGCCGGGCGCAGGATGGTGAGGCGCGCGCCCGAGGTCTCCGCGATCGCCTGCGCCCCCGCCTCGACCTCGCCCTTGGTGCGGCTGTACAGTCCCCACGCCCGCGGGCTGGAGCCGGTGGCGGTGACGATGGAGAGCTGCCGCGCGCCGCCCTCGGCGGCGAGGGTGAAGAACGCCAGAGGATAGTCGAGGTCAACCCTTCGAAACGCATCCTTGTCACCGCCGACCGCGGCGATGGTGGTTCCCAGGCAGCACAGCGCGATGTCCTGATCGGCAAACACCGCGGCGTGATCCGCCATCCGATCAAAGTCGATGATCACGGTGCGCACGCCCAGCTCGACCGGACGGCGGACCAAGGCCGTGACCTCGCAGCGCGGATCCGCACGGAGGATGGACAGCAGCGCCGCTCCGACGGCGCCCGTGGCGCCCACAACGATGACCCGAGGCATGGCGATCTCCGGTAGAGAAGTCCCCGACAGTGTACGGGCTGCTGGCCAGTCGGGGTAAGTCATGCCCAGACCCCTCGCACGGAGCCCCCATGGAGCCGATCCGCTTCACCGCGGCTGGTCAGCCCGCAGCGGGCTGGCGCGCGGGTCCGTCCGCTGCCCCGACGACGGTGCTTCTGCATGGGGTCCCGACCAGCGCCGCGCTGTGGTCACGCCTGCCGCCGCTGCTCGCGGACCGCCGCCTGATCGCCCTGGACCTGCCCGGGCACGGCGACACCCCGCCGCTGCCGGTTCCCGATCTGCCCTCGCACACCCGCTGGCTCGCGGATGCCCTCGCGGCGCTGGCGCTCTCGGCACCGCTGCACCTTGTCGGCCAGGACTATGGCGGCCTGATCGCGGCCCTGCATGCCGCTGAGCACGGCGCCGCCAGCCTGACCCTGACCTCCTGCCCGACCGGACTACTGTGGCTGCTCCCCCGGCTGACCGCCACCCCGCCGCTGCACCGCTACTTCTACGAGCGACACAGCGGCGGCCTCTACCTCCACCACGGCATCTGCGCAGCGGCACGGCCGGCCTTCCTCGAGCGCTTCGCCGCGGTCACCGAGCAAGACGGACTCTCCGAGCAGATGCGCCAGACCGCCCTGCACCTCTCCGCCCGGACCCTGCTGCGCCTGACAGGGCGGCTGGCGGAGGTGCCCACGCTCTGCCTGTGGGGGCGCGCGGATCGGTTCAACCCGCCGTCGACGGCACGCTGGACCGCCCGCCGACTGGGGGGCGCGTGCGTGCTCATCGACGACGGCCGCCACTACGTCCCGTTTGGCCAGCCCGAGGCCTACGCTGCGGCGCTGCGCTGCTTCTGGAGCGATGCGACGCTCAGTCGCGCAGATCCTTGAGGGTGCGCACGGTGCGTGGCTCCTCGACCGCCCCAGTGTTGACCGTGGTGCTCGGCTCGACCAGCATCACCCGGCAGCCATCTTCTCCCACCGGGCAGTGCTCCACCCCGGCCGGCACGCAGATCATCTCGCCCGGCATCAGCACCACCTCTCCGCCGCGGAAGAGCATGCGCAGCCGACCGGCGAGCACCACAAAGACCTCGTCCTCATGCTGGTGGCTGTGCCAGACGAACGCGCCCTCGAAGCGGGCCAGCTTGACCTGAGCGGCTCCCACGTCAGCAGCGATCGCCGGGGTCCAGGGAGCATCGATGGACTCGAAGGCGCGATCGATGTTGAGCTTTGCGGGGAGGGACATGTTCGGCTCCTGCTACGCTGAGGGCATGCTACGCCATGGCCCTGCTCACCCGGTTTGTCTGACTGCTGTGGGACTGCTGCTGGTCAACGACCACGTCCTGAAGTCAGCATACCCGGGCTGGCTGACCGGAAAGCTCTCCGACTTCGCCTGGATGGTGGTCTGCCCGGTGCTGATCGCCGCCCTGCTCAGCCACCTGCGCCTGCCCGCGCGCATCGCCCGGCCGACGGCCCTGCTGATCGCGATCGGCTCGTTCATCGCCCTGCAGCTCTACCCGCCGCTGGGCGAGGCATGGATCGGGGTGCTCGGCGGCGCCCATGTCCCTGACCCCGCCGATCTGATCGCCCTGCCGGCGGCGGCGCTGGCGCCGCTGTGCTGGCGGCCGACGCCGCCGAGGGTGTGGGCCACCCCCCTCGCCTTCCTCGCCTGCATGGCGACCAGCTACCCCGCGGACGAGCGCCAGCCGTGCGACGGTGAGTCCAGCTGGGATCCCAACCGGCCGCTGGTGCTGGACTGGAGCCATGGCGGCCACGGGATCCCCATCGACACGCCCGCATTCACCGAGGCGATCAGCCTGATCGATGCCTCCGGAGGCGACGTGCCGCTGGCCGCAGTCGAGGGTGGCTCCGGGCTGGTGCTGCTGTGTCCGCTGGGCGGACTCGAGCCAGACGCCGACTACACCTGGTCGATCGAGCCCTTCGAGGACAAGAGCACCAACCAGGCCACGGTCCCGGGCTTTGGCCAGCAGGGCCGCTGGACCTTCCACACCGCCGAGACCGCCGACACCGCGCAGTGGCCGCTGATCGCCACCGAAGACGACTGCACCATCACGCCAGGCACCTCATACTTCGATCGCTTCGCCTGCCAGCTCAACGACACGGGGGAGAACTGATGGCGCTGCTTGCCATGCTCGTCCTTGCCACGACCGTCCGTGCGGCGGCCCCCGAGCCTCCCCCAGCGGCAGGCTTCCGGCAGCACGCCGCCGCCACCACCCGGCAGCTCTCCGGTCGGCTCGTCATCGCCCCGGGCGAGATCACCATCTTCCAGCAGGTTCCGCGGCTGCGCATCGGCAGCGAGCGCGTCACCGCCGATCTCTCCCTGCCCCTGGTCCAGGCGATCGGCCCGGAGAGCTGGGGCGAGGTGGGCCTGGGGCGGATCCGCGGAGAGGGCCGCCTTCACCTGGGACTGGAGCGCCGCGTGGCGCTGGGCCTGTCGGCCGGCGGCCTCCTCGCGCCGCAGTCGCTGTGGGTGACCACCTGGGGCAGCCAGAGCCGAGAGACCCAGCCGGGCTGGGACATCACTGGCTTTGTCGAGGTCGACGTCCCGGTCGGCATCCCCTGGACCATCGCGATCAGCGGCGGAGCCGGCGTCGAGCGCTACCTCAGCCCGCTGCTCCCTCTGCTCTTTGATGTCCGCTCGTTTCAGAGCATCCCGCTGAGCGACCGCTTCTCCCTGGTTTTAGAGGAAGAATTCGTGCTGGTGGAGCACACCCTCCTCTCGCTCCGCGCCCTGGCCGCCTGGCGCACGCCCAAGGACCTGAGCATCGAGGGCGGGCTGCAGATGCCGCTGCTCTCGAGAACCATCGCCCCGCTCTACCCACAGCTCATCGCCCAGATCCGTTCTGATTTCTAGCCGTGATACGGCGCGGCATACCTTGATGATCCCAACTCCACGCAAGCCGCATCCCGGCGAAGCAGGATGTCGGAGGGTCGCCCCCCGCGGCGGCCGAGATGATCCCTCATCGGAGACGATGTGTCTGCTCTGCTGCTGACAGCCCTGGCCGCCGCCACCCCCAACCAAGCGCGCCGCTCGCTCGAGCTTCCCGACTTCGAGGCCAAGGCAGGGGCGCGGTGGAAGGTCGATGTGGAGCTTCCCGACGGCACCCCGCTGCACACCGTGGTGGCCCTGCCCAAGGGCGATGGCCCCTGGCCGGTGGTCTTCCTGCGCAGCCCCTACCCCATCGACCGCTACCTCGACCGCCTCTGCGCCCGCTACGTGCGCTATGCCTACGCCTGCGTGCACCAGAACGTGCGCGGCCAGGGGTCCAGCGGCGGCAGCGAGTGGGATCCGCTCCGCTACGAGCGCGCCGACGGGCTCGCCGCCCTGGACTGGATCATCGAGCAGCCCTGGTCTGACGACAGCATCGCCCTGATGGGGGTCTCGTACATGGCCGGCGCGCAGTGGGCGATGGCCGACGTCCTGCCGCCGGAGGTCAAGACGATCATCCCCTCGGTGTTTGGCGCCGACATGTACCACAACGCCTACGAGGGAGGCATGTTCCGGCATGAGCTGGTCACCGCCTGGATGACGCTCATTCCCGACCGCCGATTCCGGCCGTTTGCCGGACGCTTCTACCAGCGCGCGCTGGCCCACCGCCCCCGCCGCGAGGCCGATCAGGTCGCTGCTGGAGTGATCGTCCCTTGGTACCAGGAGTGGATGGACGCCCAGGAACACGGAGGCGAATTCTGGCAGAGCGAGGAGCTACAGCTGGCCGCTCGCATTCCCGAGAACACCACCGTGCCGGTGCTGATGATGGGCGGATGGTCGGACATCTTCATCGGCACCCAGCTGTCCACCTGGCACCGACTGGCCAGCCAGTCAGACTCCACCCTGGTCATCGGACCGTGGGATCACCTCGGCCGCGCCGCCTCGGATGTTCCGCTGGCCAACATCGACGACGACGTCGGTCTACAAGACACCTACAACCAAGCACGCCGCATCCTAGACTGGCTCGACCACCACCTCAAGGGCCGACCCGCCGCCTTTCCAGTGGGCCAGACCCTGACGTACACCATGGGCGCCGACGCCTGGCACGTCGCGCCGAGCTGGCCGCCACCGACCCAGCCGCTGACCTTCCGGCTCGGAGACGGCGACGCGCCGGGCTGCACCGCGTCGCTGACGGACACCGACGGCCCGCCCGCTCAGTATGTCTACGACCCAGCGGATCCGACCCCGAGCCTGGGCGGTGCCGGCAGCATCGCCGGGATCCTCTCGCCGGGGTTTGACGGGGTGCCCATCGGACTGCTCGATCAGAAAAGCCTGTGCCCGGATCGGTCGGACATGCTCGGCTGGCAGAGCGAGCCGCTGGCGGCCCCTGTGCGCATCGCCGGGCGCGTCTCCGCCGCCCTCACCGTCTCCTCGACGGCTGAAGACACTGCCTTCAACGTCCGCATCGCTGAGGTTCGTCCAGACGGAAAGGTCCTCCATGTGCGCGAGGGCATCCGGGCGCTGTCGTTTCGCAGCGGCGACGATCATGCGGTCCCCTACACCCCCGACGAGCCGGTCACGCTGACCATCGAGACCTGGCCGATCGACTTCCAGTTCCAGGCCGGCTCTCGCATCCGTGTTGAGATCGCCTCGGCGAGCTTCCCCAAGTTCGAGGCCCACACCAACACCGCGGTCTACTGGGCCGATGCGGTCGAGACGGTACCCGCCACCCAGACCATCCACGCCGCCGCGATCACCCTGCCGACAGCCGGGGCGACAGCGGTGAGCCGCTCTGACGGGGCCAGCGAGCCATAGCGCCGCTCAGTCGGCCTCTGGATCCCAGGTCACCAGCTGGGTGTTCATCAGGGCGAGCACCTCGCTGGGCTCGCTGGCGGCGACGATGCTGCGCACCTCGCGATAGAACCGGCGCTGCAGGCTGGCGACCCGAGCGAGGTCCTCCCGAGAGAGGGCGAACAAGTTGTAGCCGAGGATGTCGTCGGATCGCGGTGCGTCGACCCGCTCCATGCCCACCGCCAGCCAGTGCTTCTTGAGCACCCGGCCCGCCTGGGGGTGGGCGCGGGTGTCGATGGTCAGCGCGCCACCGACGGTGTAGTGGCGCCCCGTGCGCGCGATCACCCCGGCGTCCTCCAGCAGGGCCAGGCAGCCATCGACGGTGTCCACCGGCAGCCCGAGCAGTCGCGCCAGCCAGCTGGTGTCGTGGACCGCCAAGGCGGCATAGCCCGCGGTCTCCAGGGCCAGCAGGATCGGCAGCGTCCACGGCTCCTCGATGCCCACACGCCGCGAGGCCGCCGCCCGCCGACAGCGCTCGGCCAGGGCGGGCACCTTCTCGATGTCGACCAGCTCAGCGACGAGGTCCTGCACCCGTCCGGTCAGGGCATCGACGAGGCGCAGGAAGTCGGGAAGCCGAGGTCGGGTCCGGCCAGAGAACCAGCGTCCGAGGGCATGTCGTGAGATGCGGGTGCGCGCGGAGATGTCCTGAATCGAGCTCTGCCCGCGCAGCGCCTCCAGCCAAGCCGCAACGCCAGCATCATCGGCAGAGAAGGCCGCAGCAGCGGCCGGGTGGAAGCGAGAGAAGGCCACCTCGACATCGACGCCGACCACCACGCTGGCACGCACCACTTCTCCAGCGGTCGGATAGCGCCGGCCCTGCTCCCAGTCGGCCGCCACATTGCTGCGGTACTTCAGCCGCCGAGAGAAGGCAACCTGGCTGCGGCGGCCACGGAGGGCCCGGAGGAGCTGGGAGGCCACGTCTTCCACGGGCGCAATGCTACCCCACAAATGCTCTAAAGCGCGCGTTTATGCGCACAGTTTGCTCAAAAATGGAGTTGCACGCGGGAGGATATGGGCAAAAGATAGAGCATGATCTTCCTTCTTCTGGCTTGTCTGTCTTCGCAGCCGATCGACGCTGAACCCGAGCCGGGGTCGATCCCAGAATTCCCGACCTGGAGCGGCACCCAGATCGGCGAGGAGGGCGACGAGGCCTGCAGCCTGATGCGCGAGGACTGGACGGACGAGGAGATCGCGCCACCTGGAACCGACTGGACTCCTGACGAGCTGCGATCGCAGCTCGGCGGAGACTACTCCGGCACCTTCCAGAGCGCCTGGCAGGGCGATGAGGCGCTGACCGCCACCGTCACCCTCGACGGCGCTGCCCAGGCGCTCTACGACCCGATGGAGCTGTGCGCGCCCGCCATGGCGGTCGATGGCACCCTGATGCTCTCCACCGAGACGCTGCTGTCTCTGCAGCTGCCCATCACCGTCATCGCCCGCTACGACCGCGACGTTGGCTTCCTCGACGTCGCGGAAGAAGCCGAACTGGCCGGA
>Ga0115012_10001830_pt1 | contig 12315 bp, 14 predicted proteins | sample TroAtlMetagenome_FD_88706 | JGI IMG/M metagenome (GOLD analysis project Ga0115012, IMG submission 88706) | Marine eukaryotic phytoplankton communities from Atlantic Ocean - Tropical Atlantic ANT10 Metagenome | ecosystem: Environmental > Aquatic > Marine > Oceanic | place: Tropical Atlantic...
AACTCACCCCCTTTGAGGTTTAATGCAAACGGCATATTTACGTCTGTTCGCATATCGTTTAGCACTGCTTCGGCATCAGGCCCAAGTTGTGCTATTTTCTTTCCATACTTCTTAAACGATTGTTTGAAAAGTCTGGTAAGTTCGGCAGTAGTAATTTGTTTCTTGTTTCTTTCGTCATTCACCCTGTCGAGGAAATGTTTGGTGAATTCGACATCAATACCAACAGCACCAAACAATCTGTCTGCGTACTTCTCTAGTTGGTCTAAATCAGATTTAGTGATTTCTTTTTGCGCCTGAAGGTCAACAATTGGATTCATTGTTCCAAGACCAGCGGTCACTGCATTCGCATTTAGGTCTGCGATTGGTTTCTGGAAATTATATGCAACCTCTTTAAACGAGAGCATAACATTACTTCATTACTACAGAAACCAGTTTCATCAATTGTGATTTACCACCCTTATTGATGATATCCATCATCTTCTTTTTGGTGTCTGGTTTAACTTGGTCAAGAGCCTGTGTCAGTGCAGACGCAGTGAAAAGGTCAATACGCATTGTACCATCCTTCATCTTGATTTTGTTATTCTGTTTATTTTTGACGATGTTCTTGAGAATTGCAACATTGTCTTCTGCAAGAAGATACTCAACTCCAAAGTTATCAGTGTTTTCTTGAACCTTCTTTGCAAGTTTAGATTCTCTCTTTGCACGAAGCGTTTCCATTCGTTTTAAGAACGACCTTGCTTCTCTGGTACGACCATCGTACATATTCTTCTTTTTCTTCTTTACTACAACTACTGAATTGTCATCACCAGTACCAGCGACAGCAGCACCTGTTGCGTTAGCAGGAGCATCTTCAGTCTTGATACCTAATGTTTCATCATTGTAGAAATTCTTCATGATATCTTGAAACTTTAAACTCATAATTCTAAATCCTCGATTCCTACTGCTTTAATGTCTTCTGCACTGACAAAGATTTTACTCTGTGTTGGCATATGAATTACAGGGAATACATCTACTCCTAAGATTGTGTCTTCTGGTGCGACTGCTTCAAATGTTTGAACCTCATCACCTTCTAACGCATCTGGTGTTTCTGCATCTTCCTCATCAAATGCAATATCGTTTGTTAACTTATATATACCTTTCGGTAACTTACCATCCTCTAGTGTTACTTCCTCTGCAATCGCATCATCAAGTTCATATCCATTTTCTTTTAAATACTTGAGGAATTCCTTTTCAAACATCTGTGGGTCTTCGACCCCCTCTTTGAAAGTGTCCTTCAATAAGAACAATGCTGCAGCATATGTACCAACTTTAGTACGCAACCCAGGCACCTTTTCAAAGAGTTTCTTAATATTGAAAACTAATTTATGAAGAACCGTGTATGCATTTTTTTCTTTGATGGTTCTTAATGTCGTAGGTTTGTTTGTGCCAGGCTCTGTAATACGGTTACCCTTGTTATCAATGATACCAAGTTTATACGCTTCCGTCTTTTGAAACGGAGTCGTAAGTAACTTAATAAACCTGTACGTTACAAATAAATCTATCGCTCTACCCATTATAGTTTCCTTAACACTCCAGAAATATACATATCTTCCATAATTTCTGGTAACTCCTTCTCTGGTAGTATACCAAGAAAATTCATAAAAGATTTCAAGTGCGGCCAATATTCTTGTTCAATTTTGAAAAACAACAAAGTTGAACACGCATCAGCACCAAACACATTATTCAGCACGATTATGTGATTCAGTAATAACCTCTCTTTCAATACTCCATGTTCACTGTATTTTCTCAAGAGTCTCTTGATATACTTGAACCTCTTCATATCATCGTGAAATTCTTTTTCACCTTCGCACTGTGGATTGTCGTAATGTTTTAGTGCGAACATCATTACATTGTCATTGGTTATTTTCTCAAACATATTACATAATCTTTGCTAGAATTCTATGTGTTCCCCCACTTGTTCTTTCGTATACAAAATTTAATGACCTACCACTCTCAGGCATATCATCAAACTCATCAATTGGTGTATCTGCTGATTTACCAAATGCACCACCATACTGAATCAAGGGAACAGAAATCTCTCCACTCTCCTCAGTAAATTGAACATCACCAAAATGAAGACCAACTCTCATGAGTTTTTGTCTCATCTCGCTGATTGCTTTTTCTGGACTTAGATATTCTCTATCTGCGATTGCACCAACGTATGCATTTAATTTTTCAATAACTGCTTCACTGGTAAGGTCACCCATGACCTCATTACCATCGACAGGATTATCACCATCTGCTGGATGGGGAGCTTCTTTCATATACTGCTTAAACGTCTTCATCGTTTTCCCCTGTTACTTCCTCATCAAATCCGTCTTCTTCATTTGGATTTACTTCAAGGATTTCTTGAAGAGGTTGAGATGATTCTTTCTTAACCTCTGCTGGTTTTTCCACTGGTTCAACCTTTTCGGTCTTACTAGGCAATGGTTGTCCACCAGCTCCGTATCTAATCGCTTCCATTTTTTACTCCTTAGTTTACAACTGAACCGTTACTTGCAATCACATACCATTTACTATTAGTAAACAGACAGGTTGCAGATTCACCGATTGCATTGAATTGTAATTGTGCAGAACCAGTTGCAGTACTACCCCAATTTGTTACAGTAACACGATAAGATGAACCAGATGATGGTGCAGTGGTCATGACAATAATTTTGACTTGACCGTTTGTGCCGTCACCTAAAGTTCCAGTTGCGGTTGTGTTTGTTGAAACCCCATTCAAATCTACAAGCGTAATTGAAGTAGTTGTATTGGGTGCTACACTACCTGTAATAGATTGTGCAGTACCATCCAACGCAATATAAGTTGGAATGTTGTTAAACAGGTTTGCAACACTAATCTTTTTGTTAACTGGTGTACCAGTTGGGTCATCAATTACATGAATTAAATCTTCAGATGCAATCGCATTTCCCAAGTCGGTCAACGCAGTAATTTTCTTATCTGCCATTTGTTATCTCCTATAAACCATCAACTCATCACCGCAGCGGCGACATCGTTTGCACCCTTTTTCTTCTTGGATGCAGATGGAATGCTACTGGTAACATCTTTATCGTTACCACCATTTAATTGTTGTAGGAACAAGTCACACTGTTGTAATGCACCACTGACAGCATAAATCTGTGCAGTGATATTTTGTTTGTCCTGTTCCAGTTTGTTGAGTGCAGACTTGTGTTGAGCAAGTTCTGCATCCAACGTCTGTTTTCTAATATTAATTTCAGTTTCAGTCAATGCTGACATAATCTATCTCCATGATTTAAAATTATATAATTACTTATGCGTTCTCTGGGGTTACGATATCCTCAGCGTCACCAGTAATACTAGATGCTGCAACCAGAGTTTCGTAATGAACTCTACCAGCACGACCACCAGTTCCTACGGTTCTCTTAACCCAACCAACGTGATAACCTTCTCTTTTGTTATCAATTGCAGTTTCACCAAGACCACGACTTGCAGTTACAGTTGCAGTCACACCAGTTAAACCGTGGTTCTCAGATGAACCAGCAGTCAAGTCGATGTTAACTCCATCCGCTGCATTTGCAGCAGTGGTTGCAAGTTTAATGGTGTTTGCATCCACTCTGATTACAAAGTGAGCACCAGCATCAGTTAAGTTTGCAAGTGTTGTTCCACCCTTATCAGAGTAAGTAACTTGGTCACCAGTTTGGAGCAAGTGTCCAGAAATGGTGATTGTATCGTTTGCAGTTGACACAGCACTATTTGCGTTGAAGGTCTGTTCAGCAGGAGCAGCAACAGTAACCGCTGGGGTTGACTGATAGTCAGAACCTACGTTAGTTACAGTCACAGTTGCAACTCTACCACCAGAGATGGTTGAAGTCGCAGTTGCTTGAGTACCCTCAAGTGTCTGTGCGTTGTTACCTGTACCTGTCAAGTTGATTGCAGTACCAGCATTCGCATTTGAAAGCGAGGATGCAAGTTTAATTAAATCAGCAGTGTGTCTGATTGCAAAGTATTGAGTTCCATCAACAAGACCAGCAAGTGCAGTACCACTACCATCTTGATATGTCAAGGCAGTACCAGTTTGCATATTGTGACTTGCAATCTCAATAGTGTCGTTTGCAGTTGACACCTTTGCAGTTGCAATAGTTCTTACAGTCGGAACTGGAATAGTGATTGTCGGTGCAGAACCTTTGTATCCTGTACCACCAGTTGCCACTGCAACAGTAGTAACATTATCAATACCAGCAGTTGATTCTGCGGCAGTGATACCGTAAACTTCACTATCAATTTGCGAACCAGCAGATGCAAAGTTCACAGGTGGTCTTGTTACTGTGCAAGCTGAATTACTGTTTGTTGAAGGTGAAAAGTCTTCCACAACAACAAATGCTTTAGTAGAAGTTCCTTGGAACGTCTGTGCATTGTTTCCACTTCCAGTTATGTTAATCACTGTACCACCAGCAGTTGCAGATACAGTAAATTTATCAGCATCTACAACAGTCTTAACAAAAACGGTTTCCCCATCTGTAAGACCAGCGATTGCAGTTCCACCGTTTGCACGATACACCAGTGGTGTATTTGCGACAAAACCGTGATTTGTAATTGTTATTCTTTCGTTACCAGGCGATACCGCTGATGTCGCAACAGTTCTAGTAGGTTGCAGACTTGCAACTCTTACCTTGTCTCCGTTGTCATCAATGACAATATCACCGACTTTGATTTCTGATGTATCGGCACTAGAGTTACCTTGTACTTGCTTACTTCCATTTGTGAAAGTATATGTACCAGATAATGCAGAACCGTCATCCATACTCCATGAGCTCATTTTAATTCTCCTAAGTTTGTATATACTCTTCTATTTATGTTATTTGAAACCCAACCGTTTCAATTCTGCAATAGTGTTTGTGGGGTCTGTATGATGTACTCCAATTCCACCTTTTGCTTCCCATTCGTGAATATTCTTAATATAATCATCAATTAACAGATTTGATTTACCATTAATCATTGCAAATTTTTGTTTGTCTGCTCTCAATACCAAATGAATACGAGACTTCTGGGTTAGTTTCGCATTCTTTTTCAACCATTGCATTTTACCCTTACGACTGTTTGGGTCTTGGGTTGAATATGCAGACAGAATATGTGCATCATATTTGTTTATAAATGTCCACATTCTCTGGGCGCCCATCATCCAAGGGAGTTTTGCCCAAAAACCACTGGTGGAAGAAATCTTCATCCACTTTTCCCTTTTATCTGCTTTTGGAAAAGGTACTCCAAGTACCTTTTCTGCACCTTCTAAAAAGTTACAAAGCACCATATCCATATCGCAATAGATGGTTGGAAGTTCTTCGTTCTCTTCCGCCACCAAATTATATACTTCATCGAACCGTTTCACTAGACTTTGTTCTTCTCATTCTTTAATTTAGGCATCTTGACAGAAGTTTCTACTGGTGTCATATCTTTACCAGAGTCAGTCTTCTTTGTGGTTTTCTTCGCTTTACCATCATCATCCATGCCATCACCGTCTTTGTCTTGTTCCATGTCCTGTGATTCAGTTTTCTTTGCAGCCTCATCCCACATTTGTCTCACTGATTCTGCAACAGACATGATTGACTCACCTTGAGATTTAATTGCCTTTGAAACTGCCTTACGTCTTTTGTGTAAGAACTTATCAGAGTCATCCACATCACCATCGTTGTCAATGTCCTTATCCTTACGGTCAGCAAACTTCTTTTTAACCGCTTTAGGTTGAACTGCATCAAGACCGTCACCGTCATCAGACTTGTCGTTCTTGTTGGTTTCAGACTTCATGACCTTTGGTTTGAACTTATTCATGATTTCTTTGTGATACTTGGTCATGTCCTTTGAACCAGCATCAACCATAAGTTCACCACCAGAGATGTTGTCATCATTGATATCGAAACTCATCAACTGAACTGCATCAAGCATCTTCTTTGCTGCCATTGCATCATTCTTGTTTTTGAATTTGTACTCAACATATTCAACCTTCTCATCAAGAGTTTCCTCTTTGATTACCTCTTCAGTTTCAGTGTCGTATTTTTTACCAGCAAACATGAAGGTCTTATCACCTTTTTCTTTTGCCTTTTGAGCAACAAAGGCAAACTGTCCTTGGTCTTCGTTCTTTGGTTTCTCACCCTTTTCCTTTTTGGAAATGGCGATTGCAGCCTGTTGAGCAGCGGATACGGCTTCTTCAAGACTGCCAGGTTTTGTATCAAAATATTTTGACATTATTTTACTCCCTTGGTTATAGCAGCAGTATACGCTGACATATTATCTTCTTTGATATCAGCAATTGATGCACCCATGTCACCGATTGCCAATGTCACTTTACCATCACGATTGTATAGGAAATGTTTTACACCTGTTGGATTATCTTTTGACTTCAGTGTAATCTTCTCCTGTTCAAACTTTTTACCTTTACCTACAATGTTCTTTGCAGTCACAGTAAATTCTCTGTAATCCTTACCTTTACTAATGGAAGAATCAATCTTAATCTTTACAGTTGAACCCTTCTTCAGTTTGTCAAAAATCTTCAGAAGTTTTGGGTCATCCATTTTCATCTCATCAAGTTCCCAAGATTCAACGACTGTTTCTTCTTTTACCAGTGCGGCAATATCTTTACCAGCAATATAGTCTGGAAGAACCTTCTCTAATGACTTTGCAATGTCTAAAGTCTTTGATGCTTCTTTCTTGAACTTGTCTGCAAAAGATTTCATTTGTTTATCTTTTTTCATCTTTGCAACAATAGAATCAATCTTCATTGAGATTGCTTTCATCTTACCTTCATCAAGTTCGTTTTCTTCTCCGTGGTTATATGCAATACTAGACATATACTCACCCTTCTTGGATTTTGGATACATTTTCATAAATGCTTTTGGGTCATTCTTTCCAATAACATCCATGATTGCTTCTGTTGGTTCTGTATCTAAATTATAGATATGTTTTCTCAAATCCATCAACTTACCTTGTGAGTATAAGTTTTTTGCCTTTTGATAATCTCTCTTATCAAGTCCACCACTTTTAATTAATCTATCAAAGTCATAGTTAGTCGATGCCTTAACACTTTCATCAATTTCAACATCTTCCTTGATTGGGTGTCCAATCATTTGTTTCTTCTTCACCTTAACAATTTTCAAAGTCTTCTTGTCTTTGATTTTCATAGGTGGAAGTTGTGCAGTTGTGATAATCTCCTTTGCACCCTTCTCAGAGGACGCCATTCCAACAATCTTGTCACCATCAGCAGTATCAACAACTACGAATGGTTCTTTCATCTCATCAAGTTCAGTCTCTTCTTTGACTGCTTTCTCCAAGTCATCTGCTTGTTTACCGTGAGTTGCAGAACCCTTTCTTAGATTCTTAATCAAGTCCTTCAGAAACGGTTCGTCTTCCTTATCAACCGCATCTGCCATGTAACCATTACCTTCACACTTAGGACAACCTTCTCCTTCACAGTCTGGACACTTAACCTTTTCAAGTATCTCTTCATTCTGTCTTTTCAGAACAGCAGCAACCTGTGGATGTGATGCAAGTCCTTTTTTGATTTTCTCAATCTGTTTGAATGCACCACTATAGTTACCCTGTTTATAACGTGGGTCAGATGCAATACCGATTGCCATCTTGATTTCTTTTTTTGAGAACCCCTCACGAATCTCTGCAAGGGCTTCACTCATGCTTTTTCCATATCTCATTTTTATCTTCCTTTAGTTATCGACTTTTGCACCAGCACGCCATTGGAAACAACTCCAATATCTTGCCTTCGTTTTCGGGCCTGGGTCATCGCAGTTGTGTCTCGCACGAAATGACTTTCTTCTCTCTGGGTCATCACGATTGATTGCCATGTTTGGGTCACCGAAACGAACCACTACGACCTTTCCCTTTTCATTCTTCACATAAACCTTAAACTTTTTGTTAGGGTTTTCACTTGTGCGAATTGGGTCATTCAGTTTTACTTTTTTACCTTGATACTCTGCTTGTTCTACAATGTGGTCAAAATGGTCTGCACAATCATCACAACATGGTTCAACCTTTTCTAACATTGCATGATAAGTCTTTGTCAGTTTAGACAACCACTCATCACCGTATCTTCCTACATATTTATCTCTTACAGATTCGTCAAGAAACCATTCGTCAATTGATTCTTTAGTTACAGACTGTCCAGGCGTCACCTTACGAGTATGGTCACCGTAATCTTTACCAATCTCATATGTCTCACCTCTTACCTTTGCGGCAAGGTCTGCATCTGCTTTACCCCAAGTGCCTTTACTCTTTGTGGTAAATGAATTCACTCTTGCAAGTGCCCATTGTTGTGGAGTAGCGCCTGGTCTATGTCCAGTTTTGTATGCGGCCATACCTCTATCATATACCTTTTTCAGAATACTGTAGGGCATTCCAGACTTCTCTGCTTTATTAACTAGAGCGGCAATCTTTTCATCTAAGATTTCTTCATCAATCTCATCCTGTGCTTTCAGTGCTGTTGGTATGTCACCCTTTTTAACGAGTGAGTTTATATACCCCATAAGTTGTCTTGCATCAACACCTTGTTTTTCAGCATTATGTTTTCTAATTACTTCACCAGCATGAAAACTGTTCCCATGTCTTTTCTTAATGTCTGATGCAACTGCATCTGCATATGCTTTTACAAGACCATCCATCTTTTTGGGGTGTGTCATATTGTAAATCTTATCACGAATAGCTTTACCTATCGACATTTCGTGTATCTCTTCTGCGTGTTGTTTTGCCATCTTAGTCAGAGTTGCATAGTAGATGGATTCACCTTCTTCCTTACCATACCTGTCAATAAAATCTTTCTTAGACACATCCTTCTCCAAACTCTTGAGTTTATCCTTCTCACCATCAGTAAGTTTTCTCTCATCCATACCAGCACGTTTTTGCCAATCGTATGATTTCTCATCTGTCTTGATTGGCCCACCCTTTGCCCAAGTGTGACACGCTCTTGCAGAATGACACTTAAAGTGGTGCATCCAACAGTATCCTAATCGTCCATCTTCATCAGATGTACTGCCCGGCAGACAAGCATCCATTCTCTCAGAAATATCAAATGCAACACAGTTATTACAAACAGACTTCTTTGCTGCCTCCTCAGTTGTCTTCCAGTACTTTGCGATATCTTTCCAGTAATCGCCTGGTTCATCAACATTCAGTGGCCCGTAGTTGTAGTTCTTGATTGTCGCATCTCTGTTCTTTGTATTCAGTTTCAAATCTTGTGTCGATGGTGGACACTTCATCTCTGCTTCAATAATTACTTCTTCCTTTGGTACACAGTTCGGCACCATCTTACCGTTCTTCTTTTTCATACCAACTTGTTTGTGAGTATCCCAACAAGGATTGTCATCTTCATTTATCTTTGAGGTGTCTGTTGCCATGAATGGGCCTCTTCTCAAAGTTTTAAATGGAATTTTAACTTCATTACCAAAGATTTCTTTTGGATGAATAATATTAAATGTAACCATTTCAGTATTATTATCAATACCCTTTAGTTCCATATCTATTTCTTTATAGACCTTACCTTTAAATTTCAAACCATGTGCAGTAACAAGTTTCTGAACCTTACCACCAGCAACTGCTTGTTTTGCTCTTTTCTCACCGTACATCTGTTTGAACTTCTTGGTGTGTTTTGATGGTTTGGTATCTGCATCTGCATCGCCAGGCGCAGGGCCTTTCTTACCTTTTTCAAAGTGTCTTGCTCTTGCCTTCTTAGTTGCAGTTGACATTTCGTCACCATCGGCATCCTTTGCATAATACTTTGCTGGTTGTGTACCTTCTCTGTCTTTGATATCCTTGTCCTGTTTGACTTCCTCAAGGTTGTGTAACCACACTCTTCTCAAGTCCTCAAATACAACATAGTTTGTACCTTTACGAATGATTGTACCTTCGTCACCATCAGTTGTTTTCACAACATCACCGACATTCCAAATCTCTCCACGAATGTAAAGGTCACGATTCAGTTCTTCTAATGTAAGGTTATATTCTTCTTTAACACCCATGAACTTGCGAACATCGTTAAATAGTTTTTCTCCATCTGCAAATCCTTTTGGAAGACCAAGTTTAAATTCGTCATACTCTCCAGACTGTGCTGCGGCTCTCATCTTAGATGCAGACATTCCTTCTACACCTTCTGCGTCTGGGTCACGTTCTCCAGCAGATACTACCTTGATATCATCGAATCCGTAGAAACCGTGTCTACCGTCTACACCGTTATACTTGTCTAATAGGTTTGAAAATTCATCAACTCTGTCAGAACCAACAACCATCACGATTGCTTTATGACCTTTGTTGTAAAGTTCAACCGCAATATCGAATACGTTTCTTGAACGACTTACTTTGATGTTCTTCTTATATTTTGAGAACATCTTCTTCATGTATGCGACCTTCTTATTGTGTGGAAGAGGGTCTTTCTTTGGGTTCTGTGAATGTGATGGATACACATACATGGGAGCGCCTGGGTTCTTACCCTGTTCCCTTGCGAGTGCATCTATAAGTTTTTCGTGACCAGTTGTTGGTGGATTAAATCTACCAAATGTGAATACAGCAGTGTCACCTCTCGCTTCTAGAAAAGTCTTCATATTAATCTCCTACCGCATCAGCAGCAGCCATTTTGTTCTTTTTAATTCTTTCACCTTCGCCTGCCTTTAACTGTCTCAAAATTTTCTTTGAGATTTTATCAATAACCTTACGTTTCTTTGCGACAATCTGTTGGTCTATCTGAATTCTTTTTTGGATGGGGAGTTCTTTGTAATTGATTGCAGGCCCCAAACTACGTTTGATGACCATCTGTTTTGCTTGACGTTTTGCAATCGCCTGTAACGCATCTGGGTCACGGCGTTTTATTCTTGCTCTTTTCTTTTTAATTTTAGTAGAAGATTTCCTCGCAAGAAGTTTCATACGTCTTGCCATCTTTCTGCGTTGTTGCATCATTTGTGATGGAGACTGTTTTTCCTCTACGGAATCTTCGTATAAATCTGTAAAGTTTCTCATTTATCCCATGCCTTTATCGCAGTAAAGTTATTAAAACTAAATTCCATTCTGTCAACAAGTTTTACTGCATCGCCTGATACTCTGTCAATTGCAACATAACCCTCTGGGTTTGTCACCTTAAATCCATTACTAGTCTTAATAAAAGTATCAGTTAAACCTTTAACACTATTTAGTTTTTTTACAATTCCCATCTTTGCATTTACCAGATGTGATTGAAAGGCAATAACCGCCTCTAAATTAGTTAAATCCTTCTTAAATTCTCTTGCGTACTCTCTACCTTTTGTTTCGAGAACATCTTTAGACTTCTGGGTTTTCAATTTTGCAACCTCTTTTGCAAAGTGATTTTCAACCCAAGTGACATACCCAGCAGCGTGTTGTTTTGGATTCTTGATTGCCTCACCCTTACGAACTTTTGAGTTGTTGTATGTTTTGAGTGATGCACCAACTAGTTTACCTGTCAGTGAGTTCTGTAGGTTTAGAAACTTTCTTAGTTTTGCAGAATTGATTTGTCGGAATGCACTACCAGCACTTGACAGGTGACCAGTTACTTCTGCGGTTTCGCCAGAGGTAAATGTTGCAGTACCAGATGCGTCTTTGTAAGTTGCATCATCCATCCATACAGATGAGGTCTTTGTCAGTTTACTAATATTTGCACCAAATGATGCCTTCATATCCTGTAGTGCAGAACCAGTATATGTTGTATGCCACACGACACCAATCTTTGCACTGTTGATTACTTTACCAAGGTCACTAGTTGTTGGAACAGCATATACAATAGTATTAGGCTGAAAAGTATAGTAGTTTGTGCCGTCAATTTTTGTTGTTGTAACATCGTCTGTAAACATGAGGTCACCTTGCAGTACACCTGTGATACCCAATTTAGAAAATTCTGCAAGTGCAACCTTAAACTTACTATTAAGATTTCCAGATAAGTCAGCATCAATCTCCGCCTCCGTCTTATAAAGTTTTGGTTCTACGTTGAATACTGATTTCTTTGCAACGAAAAACTTATTATCCTCTGGGTCAATACCAGCAAATATTGCAGGCGCTCCATCCCACTTCACAGTCATGTTGACTGAACTACGACTTGCACCAGAGAACATATCTCTTAGTGACCGCATGAAGTTGATTGCTGCACGACCACCAGGCACACCAAAGTTTAAGATTTCATCTTCGATATGTTCTAGGTGCAGATTCTTTCCTGCTTTATTTTCCATTAGTGACTGCATTATGGATAACTCACTGTTGACATGGCGTCAATTTTATAACTAAAACCACTACCACTTCTGTTGATAAATTGTATTTTAA
>Ga0115012_10001833_pt1 | contig 12304 bp, 8 predicted proteins | sample TroAtlMetagenome_FD_88706 | JGI IMG/M metagenome (GOLD analysis project Ga0115012, IMG submission 88706) | Marine eukaryotic phytoplankton communities from Atlantic Ocean - Tropical Atlantic ANT10 Metagenome | ecosystem: Environmental > Aquatic > Marine > Oceanic | place: Tropical Atlantic Ocean...
AAAGGTACTGTGTTATTCATCAGAGAAGCAATGATTCTATTAGACTGTCCGGGCTGACCAGAGAATAGGTCAACAAATGATTGCATACCAGCTAGATAGGATTTACTTGTAACAGTACTTGCCATTGCCATACCTAGTTTTAATAATCTGTCTTCCGCCCATTCTTCACCCATTAATTGTTGGTGATCTCCTATATCTCCTACTAATGCAAGTATTTGGTTGTATGGTTCAAAGGCATCATAGTTAACCCAGACATCACCAAGTTTTATAGTCCTTGGTTTCCATCCCATATCTAACCATGCTTGTCTTTGCTTTCTATCTGTTGGTCCATTACCATGTAAATTACCACTAAGATATGCCATAGATGCCATACTTATTGCAGCAGAACCCATTGCTAGTCTACCATTTTGGATAGCTTTAGCATTCATCAAATCCTGGGGGGTCTTAATTCCATACTGTAGTAAGTCAGAAAGGTCGTCTCCGGGTTTAGCTTTAGCTATTTGATTAAACTCTTTAACAAAGAAGTTAAAACCGGGAGTATGTTTAGCAGTCAATGCTAATCCATTAACACCAGTTCTAGCAAATAGGAAGAAAGGTCTAGCCCATGGTGCTTCATCAAAGGCTTTAGCTAAGTTCTTACTAAAACCTGTTAGGTCTTGAGTAAGTGTAGCTTCTCTTCTACTGAAGTCAGCCATCTCGTCAGCTAAACTACCATCAGGTTTGAAGATCTGTTTTTGAAATAAATCTTCTTGATTCTTAAAAAATGTCTGATCTAGGTTACTGAAGTTACCATCAGGTAATCTGTCAGCAGCAGCTAGAAATGCTTTTTCTCTAGCTCTAGCTCTACCTATCATTAGTGCAAAGGTGTCGTCAGTAGCTGCCATAATCTTAGTAGAATATGTAAGAAGACTACTATCATTCAAACCTCTAACCATGTTAGCTGTACGATATAATGCCTTATCTACTACATTACCTCTTGACTCTGCCCAATGTCCATACATTTGCCATTGGTCGTCTAGTTTATTTCTTTCTACGAATCTAGTTTTCATGGTTGACAAGTCGCCAGCCCAGTAACTATTTAATCTTTTTTTAAAATATTGGAAAGATTCTGGTACCATCTCACGCATAGCATTGAGAGAAGATAATGCAGCTCTAGTTATTGTTGCATCACCTTTCATTACACCTCCCATAGCCATAGCCATAGGTCTGGTAAATGCTGCGGTTGATGTACCCATGATTGCACGTACTGATGTTTTAGGTCCAGACAGAACACTATGAGTAAACATAGTACCCATCTCTCTCAAAAATGCACCAGTCTTTTTCTTATCACCAGCAAATGTACCACCTCTCATTTTCTTACGCATAAATACGTCAAGATCATCTAGTGTGTGTACACCGTCAGCCATAGATATACCTTCAAATATAGTCTTAAATACTTCGTCACCGTCTTGTTCGGTAGTCATTTGTAGAGCTACACGGAACGCGTCTATACTCTCTTGTACTTGTTGGTCTATTTGTTCTGTAAATGCTTTACCTGTTTTCCTTAAACGTGAGTCACCAATCTCTGCTAATTGTTGAGATGCTTCATAGGCAGATATTTTTCTAAGTCTTAAACCAGCAATCAGTTTCTCTACCATTTGCTGAGCTGGACCGTCAATATCTTTTAGGTCAGCTATGTCGGCTAGTTCTCTAGCAGTAATACCAGCATCTCTTATATCATTAAATAGAGATGTGTTTACCATGTCTAAGGCTTTGATGTACATAGGCTGTATGTACTCACCAACTTTCTTACCTTTCTTATCGTATATTGGTCTTTGTTTTTTAGTAAACTTTTTAAAGAATTGCTCAGTAGTTACGTCGCTTGTATTTCTACCTTCGTAAACTGATCTGAACATATCAAGATCTTCACCAATACTATCTTGCAATGTTTTTCCTGCACTTCTAGCACTAGCTTCTAGTTCTTTAATAAATCCTTGACTTCTAAAATTACTTAAAACTTCTTTTATAACTTTTTCAGATTCACCTGTACCTTTAGACATTCTGTCAATCTGAGTATTAGAAAGTAAAGAACCTGTACTACCTTCTTCTGCACCCCATTCCTTTTTAATACGCTTTGCAGATTTATTAACATCTGAAGCTGTACTGTTAGAAGTTGTAGCTCCTTGCCAAGGGTCAGCGATAGGTTCATTCTTTGGTGCTCTAAATCCTGAATCTTTCATCTGGGATTTAGCTTGTTCTCTTTTCTGTACTTCTATACTCTGTTTTCTTGAACCGGTAAACTCTTCAAACTTAGCTTTAAGTGCAGCGATGTCTTCTCCTGCTGCTGCCTTTAGTTCACCTCTAGCATCATATACTCTTTTAGCTGCATCAGTAACAGGTTTTAAATCTTCTTTCAATGCACTGCCTAGTGCTGCTCTTTCATCATATACTCTTTTACCAGCATCGACTACCTGAGTTGCACCTTCTTTACCTTGTCTAGCTATTAATTCAGCTAGTGGTGTCATCTTAAATATAGTTGCATCAAACACAGCACCTATACCCATACCTTCAACAACATGTCTCAGTTTATTTAAAGCTGGGTGATCTGTATCCTTTGTAGCTAAAGCTGAATCAAGCCATGGATATTTTTTAGCTAAGATTCCTGATAGGTTATCTTGTTCTTCATTTTTTGCAAGTAGGTCATATCTTAAACCTATCATAGCACCAGATCTTATATGTTGAGCAAGTGTAGCTCCTGTGCCTAGTTTACCAAACCCTCCTGTTAAAGCGATAGTACCTAAGACATCTGTAGAACCTCTGACTAGACCACCCCACCATGTTTTAGTTTCAATAGGGTCGCCATCACCATACATAAACTGGTCCCATTCAGTCTGGTATCCTTCTTCAGTTTTACCTTCTTCTTCCATCTCACCATTGAAAAAGTCAATAACTCTTTCTGGTGTAGTAATGATATTAGAAGCTATATCTCTAGCTCCAGCTCCAAGACCAATTAGAGTATCTTCTGCATAGTCTCTTGCTGTTGGACCTTCTGGTTTAGCTTCTTCAGGTACAACCTCTTCAGGAACTTCCTGTTCTGGTTCTACAATACCATTTTCTATATCAGCAGCTTCGATATTCTGTACTGCCTTTTGTGTGTCCTCTTCGGACATACCCTGACCAGAGATTCCTATCTCTAGCGTAGGTTCAAATTCTTCATTCATAGTTACCACGGTAAATATTGCCCAATGTCAGACAAGTAATCCGCAGTTACTGGTTCTGTCTCATTAAAGCTTTTTTGTTATAAATGGATGTTTTAACGTTTTGATCTCCCTGTCCTTCGTCTTCGAGTCTAGCTCTTGTTATACGAGAACGTGTAGGGAATTTGTAAATAAGATTTAATATTTTATCGTTTTTTGTATTTTCTTTAGGTGTATCTTTTACCTCTTCTCCATAAAATTGAAGCTGTGAGTTAGCTAAGTCAATAGGATTAACTCCCATTCTCATAGCTAGGTCACGATAATAATCTGGGATATCACTAGACTGTTTTAATGGAGTTTTGCTCCACATTAGTAACTCTTTTTGTGTATCTCTATCAGTATTAATTTTTTGCTTTCTCCAGTTACCATTAGCCGATTGCTTCATACCTTTCTGAATACTTCTACTGTATGTATTATCTGATGGGTCAAGACTAGGATTCATTAAAGCATCCACTGTCCTCTCACTTCTTAATACTTCTTCTACAGCAGCTTTACCAGCTCTCATACCATCTTCAGGTCTACCTACAATCTGACCATCTCTTACAGTAGCTTGTTTGTAAGCGTTATTAAATACTTCTTCTAGACCAGCATATAAGTTTAGCCACTCTACTGAAGCAGTTTCTGTACTTCCAAATGTATCTCCTGTTCCTTCGTCAGTGTATGCTTTTAGAAATTTAGCTGCTGAGTCATGTAAATCTGTTCCCGGTACGAGTGCACCTGTAGTAAGTATCTTATCTTTGTATTTGTTAAACGTAGCTGTACTTACATTTTCCATTTCAAAATCATATACACCACCTTGGTAGCGTATGGATTGTTGAATCATGTCTTCTGCAACATCGTCAGGTAAGTGACCTTTTAAAGCATCTGATAATTCTATAGGTACATATCCGTCATACTTCTCTTTGTACATAGCGTACATCTGTGCCTTCTGCTCGTTAGTAGGAGCTTGTAAACTTTGTATAACATTCAAGTCAGCAGCTATACTTGCTTCTTTTTTCTCTTCTCTAGCAGTAGCACCTTGTTTAGCAGCGTCAGCTAGTTCTCCTTCTAAACCACCCCATTCCTTCCAAGAACCCATAGTCTTGGTAGAACCATCACGAGCTGTTATTTCGTGATTAACTATAGACATAGCTTCAGTGTAGGAGATAGCGTCTTTCTCAACTAAACTAATTAAGTTCTCTTTAAATGCTCTTCTACCAGCACCTATAGTTGTTCTGTTTCTAGCTGCATATCTAGCAGCCCAGTCATGTGCAAGTTGGTGTCCGTCTTCTGGATTAGCAGTAACGAAACCCATCTGTATCATTCTACTGTCAGAGTTTGCTACCTCTGTTTGATAGTTTTCTTCTCTAGCTATAGCTTGTTTCTTTCGCCTAGCAGCATCAAACTTATCTATTTCTGGTTTGACAACAGTAGCTACAAGAGCTGGATTTAATCCTGCAAATTGTTTAGCATATTCAAATTTAATCTTAGTGTCTAAAGCTGCTTGTTCTTGTGGACTAAGATTATCCATATGACCAACAGAAACTTGTTGACCATTTCTAAATACATCTATCTTTGTAGTTTCGTAAGCTTGATAAACATACTGATCGTAGTCTTTAGCTTTCTGTAAAGCATATTGTTCTGCAACCATATACTTTTCCCAGCCAGCCATCTTACGAAATTCTTGAGCGGTGATACTGTCACCGGTTTCGTTCTCGTACTTAGAAGCAAATTCTTGTGTAGCTAGATCGTCTTCAAATAGTTGATCTCTTTCACCACGGAACCGTGCTTCTAGTTCTGGACTAACACCTCTAGTAAGAATGTCTAGAGATATTTCTGCTTCTCTATCAGCTCTAAATTTCTCTTGTCTTTTCTTAATAACATCACCAATAGTAGTAGAAAGGGTTGATAAACCTTCCCACATTTTTTGTTGGTTTCTTAGTTTGTCTTCTTCTACCTGTTTTAGTTGTTGAAAATATTTCTCTTCACTAGCTTGTATTTCTCTGTCAGATTTTTCTTGTTCGGGAATTATGTCCACGATTTGTTCAGGGGTTACTGACTGACCCGTAATATTATATTGTGGAATCATAATTAATAACTCTGCATAAAGTTAAATCTACTCTGTACCTGTTGAGGACTGTTATATACATAACCGGTAGAACCGACAGGACTTGATGGGGTCATGCTAGTCTGCTGCATGTTGTTGTTCAGACCGTTACCTTTTCCAGACATACCTCCTATACCTTCTCCTATTGCATTTGCCATACCCATCATTAATGTTAAACCTACGTTCTCCATCTGAGGTGGTGGCGGTGCAAAGTCTGGTATTGGTTGTATAGCCACCTTACTGAACGACTTATTAAGTTGTCCTTTAAGATTTCTATTAACATCAGCCATAGCTTCTTTACCTTGGTACTGAGCTGTAGCTAAAGCTCTAGATCTCATAGCTTGACCCATGCCAAATTGACCTTGGTTCATAACTAACTGTCTAGCGACTGATCTACCTCTAACTCCACGCTCGGCTGCTGATACTTCTACAGCTCCTTCGTTGGCTAACATCTTTTTAAAATCATCTTGATTCTGTAAGATAGCCATTGATCTTGCATTATTTAATTGTATTTGTGTTCTTGTATAAGCACGTTGAGCTGCAATATTTGCTAAATCAACTTCTTGCTCGAACTGTACTTGTTTTGATTGGTAAGTACTTCTTGTTTGCATCCACTTACGTTCTCTAACTTTAAGTTGATGCTTATACATTTTACGCTTATGAGCGTTATTTGCGGACGCTTGGGCTGCTCCGCCTATTGCGGATACTGCTGGTCCTATCGCTGCTGGACTGCACACGGGCAAACTCGATAAAGGATAAATTGTTTGGTCCGTAGGTAAATTTCCTTAAGAACTTAAAACCTAAAAACCTAAGTAACTTGATATGGACTTTGTTTCTTGCGTCAACAAAGTTCCACAGTAACTTCTCTGTTCTTGCGTTCACATACCGTCTTGCTTCACGAGCAAAGGTATGAGGATAGTCGTATATAGCTGGGGTGCAAAGCATCCAGATCTGTCCATTACTATGGACTCCTGCCATGCCTGCTATATCGCCATTCGGTACTTCAAAATAAACTGAATCGCAGTTTTGAAATCCTACGATTAGTGCATTTAAAGGGTCATGTCCATGACCTTCTGTAACCTCCCGATAGTCATCGGGTAGTAAATTAGAAGCCACCGTCATGGCAGCTTCCAATGTTGCTGTGTGGATGTATTTAGACACGTTGATAATTCTTAGTGTTGTAAACTCCTTCCCATGTTAATGTATGAAAATTAGCAGGAGTTGGGTGTGTAGATTTGACAGTTAAACTAACGTTTATATTTCTGTCGTAGATGGGAACTGTTCTTAATTTATTATCATCTAAAGTAATCGCAGAGTTAGCCGAGTAAAAGTTAGCCGGTGTGACTTCAAATAACTCAGTGTAATCTGTACGACCTGTTCTAGATAAAACAGTTTCGTAAATACCAATTGGACCAAACCCTAACTTTACTCTATGTAAAATAGTATCAGATCTTGTATCAGCTCTAAATTTCTGCTGTGCCTGAGTTACATAGTATATAGTTGGTAAGGTAATAGACATAGTATATAGGTAACCTATGTAAAAATCTTGTCCTGTCCAATCACCATTTATTTCTAGATTAGAACCATTAACTGTAACTAACGCATAGTTACCAATAGCTAATGGTGGATTAGCAGGGTCATCTATATCATATGCTGCTATCTGACCTACACCATTTAAACCACTTGGTTTTGGAAATGTAGTTTTACCATTACTATAAGCACTAGACGCTAAAGATGATACTGGCATTAAGTAATCCATGTGGACTCTATCTTCGCCTAAAGCTACAGTATTATCATCCATTCTTATATTATATTTCAATAACTCTCGTTGACTGCCGTTCTCAAGTATTACAAACAACGCATCGTCTTGCATACAATGGTACTTAATAGTTCCCGGTAAAGTCCATCTAAACCAAGAAGCCATTTTTCTTTCTTGGATTTGATCGAAATACCTGTACCCATACAAGGTCGAAGTACTGTCTTCACTAAATAATATTATTGAGTTTTCTCTAGAATTACTAATTAATTTTAAATCATTCTCAAATAACTTAGCTACTACTGCACTCTGTTCAATAACTTGAGGTTCTCCCTCTCGTTGTATCTGTGCCATCTCAAAGAATCTGGAATGTTTACCAGCATTATCTAAGAAGCCGACTGTAGTACCAAGAGAGATAGGGTTAGTTGCAAAGTTAAAGTTGTAAGTAGAAAGAGCATTGATCTTAGCGGTGGTAGGGCTGAATGTGTCACTATCAGTAGTGAGCATGAATTGTTGGTTTTTAGAAAATAATAGTAAACCTGTGTTTACTTGTATCCCATCAAATAAAATTGCTGGGTATTCTGAACTAGCTGCTATATCTATAGGGTCACTAGCTATTAACTGTATAGCTGACTTAGCAAAGAAATTAGTAAAGTCTCCGGGACGGGTCATTACTATATTTTCATCGGCAAGTATTGCAAACCTATTTCTAAAGAACAGCATTTTGTTTATGTTCTTACCAATAAAGGATGGCTCTGGGTTTGTGACATCATCACCAACTAAAGCATCATCCCACTGTGGAACTGCTGGCTGTGTTACACCACCAATACTATAAGTAGAACCATCTAATTCAGATATTCTAAAGTTACCGTCAGAAGTTCTTATCAGAACAACTGGCATCTTAGATCTTTTTAGTCTTATTGTTCTCCCGGGTTTAGCACACTCTTCCCATGTACCCTCACCATCTTTATTGTTGTTACCAAAGAATTTAACATAATGGTTATCTTCATCAGCAACACTATTAACAACCTCTACAACCATCCCGTGCTTGCACTGAGAGGGGAGATCGCCCACATCGTTAACTTTACTAGCAACGACATTTAACAACTCTCCTACGGGCGTAGAGGCGTTGAATATGGAAGTTCTCTTTACATGTAGTCCTGTACCAATTGATGTTATATCTGCATTGGTAAAATTACCACTAGCTATTAGCTCAGCTCTTATATCACCAAGGATACCTTCAGCAGTAATTGTTGTTTCAGTATCAAATGGTGTTGGTTGTGGTCTAGCTAGAGCAAGGTTTGCCTGTACGATAGATTCACTAGATTCTTCTATAATTACTTTATAGTAAGCATCTTTCATAAATACATAGAAGTAATCACCTTCTCTCCAACCTTCTCCACCATGTAGTAGATCGTATGTAGTTGTATATCTTGCTTGATATGTTGTAGTCTGGCTAGTTCCAGAACCTTCTGTGTAAGGTACGGACTGACCAGTTGTAGCTATACGGAAGTATAAATTTTTTCTGCCAGTTTGACTGCCTTGGTTAGATGAATTAAATATATTAACTTGATAACTATAATTAGTATCTGATTGACCTCCACTAGCTAGAGTTCCACCCGGAGCTCCTTCGTCAGTAAGAGTATCTCCTGTACTAACACTGAAGATTCTTGTACCTACGTTAGGTGCAAAGGCATCTCTACCATCACCAGCTTGTGTACCACATCTAGCATTACTACTGTTACCTCTATTAGCATGAGTTCTCATTCTAAATCCAGAGTCACAGTAGTTGTTACTTGAGTTAACTAACTCTACACGTATTCTTGTAGCGGTATGAACTGTTGAAGTAGTAGTATTATCAAATACATTTAAAGCATATTGTTTAGCATACGATAAACTTTTTAATTCTATAAAAACTTCTTTCTGATAATTACCTAGAGGTTCAGTGACAGTATCCATCTCCGTAGTGATGGTTCTATTATTGATATAAGTATAATCGTTTAGAGTTAATGTCTGTATATCTTCGTCACCTGTATGGGTTAGATATGTAGAGTTACCTATTCCATCAACAACTGTCTTAGGATTACCAGTCAAGCAATCCCACATTTTAATAGTACCATCTCGTTGTACCTGACCTACATATTGTTCGTTCTCATCTCTGTAGTAATGAAACCATTTACCATTACTTGTAGAGTTTGTTAACGTTGACACAAACTTACCAGCCGGTCTCTTTAATAAACCTTGGGTAATATCTGGGATAGCGTTAACCATGTCTTTCACCTGACCGGGAATTTTTTGCTCGTCAGGTTGTTGTGATATACCAGCATTAAGGCTATGTATAGTTTGTGTAATGTTTGCCATTATCTAATAAGTGCTTTGTAAGGTTGATAAGCTCTGTATCTACTTTCTGGAGGGAAGCCCATAAAGCTGTAATCTCCTTGTTCTGTTTCATAGTTAAGAGCATTTGCTTTAGCTTGCTCTTCTTCTATCTTAAGTAGTTTAACTAGCTCAGAGTTTGATACAAGTTGAGTAGCTGCTCTAACCGAAGCTCTAGCAATTATGTATCTTTGTATAGGTGTAGGTACATCAGTAAAAGCATAGAGAGTTACTATGTCAAAAAGATAGTCTTGTGTAAATGTATATGTCTGATGTACTAAGTCATATAGTTTACCGTTCTTCTTAGTTACATCTGTGCCTCTGTCAATCTGTCCATCACTGATGTCATATGATATTGCATCTGCTGGTATTAAGTATTCACCGTTAGAGTTAGGACTTTGCTTTACTCTATAGTGTGAATTAAAATGCCAACCAGTTGACTGTACATCTTTATTAACTTCGTCTAATAGATTTTTAACAAATGATATTTCTGGATTCTGTAGTGCGTTGCCTGTAATGTTAGTAACAGGAGCTTGCCCTATGCTACCCAAGATAGAGTTCACTGCGGATAGTTCGGTATCGGTGCTTATTTGAATAGTCATAAAAAAAAAGGGACCCGAAGGTCCCGTATAAAGTGTATAAATTAGAACGCAGAAGGAGCTGTTGCACCAACATATAGTTCTACAGCAGCAGCAGGATTTAAGTAGTCTGCTCCCATTGCGAGTCTTCCTAAGATTACGTCGCCTTGGTAAACAACAGACACATCCCCTGATGTTACCTGTACTTGAGGACCAATAGCCTCGACACAACCAGCAGCTTCTTTTTGGAAAATCAAACCACATGATTTGGTTCCTACTTCAGCAGCCTGACCATAGTCATTCTTGATACCAGTCTGAGAGCCATTAGCATTCTCAAGTGCTGGTCCAATGTGTGAACCTAGGTTGGTTGGAGCTGTCTTACCAGTTGTTCCACCGTAAGCTGTACCATACTTGCCAAGGAACGGAATGTTCATTGACTTGAATATCTGGATTCCAGCTATTTCGATTACGCCGTTACCTGACTGTAACGCAGTACCTTGAACGTCTCTGTTGATTAGTCCGTTAGTACCAGCTTCAGTTATAAGAGCGTAGTATTGACGAGGGTTTAGAACAGCTACTCTTCCAGAGGAACTGACTCCTTTTTCGTCAAGTGCAGCAGCAGCATCATAGAATGCTGTTACTAGCTTGGCTGAATCAAACGCATCAGAATCGTTAGTTGTTGCACCAACTCTGATTTGTGTTCCGCCGGGTTCTACAAAGTTTGTCTTTGTAATTGGAGAAGCAGCTCTTGCTCCTCTTGTGATTGCTCTGAAGATGAGTCTATCATACTTCTCAGCTAATGCGTATCCAATCTTCTTGGAAATTTCTCCTCTCAACTCGAAGTGTGCGAGTGTTTCATCTAGCTCATATACGAATGCACTAGAAATTAGGAGCTCGTCGCATGTAATTGTTTTTTCTGCGACTGGAGGTGCACCATCACTATTACCTAATATACTATTTCCGGGAGTATGGAACTCAGCAGTTGTTCTACCTGTGTAGATGAACTGAAGACTCTTTCCATTCTTGAGTGTTCTCTTCATCACCATGTCACGAGCGATTGTCTCGTGCTGGAATCCTTTGAACATCTCTCCACTAAACAGTTTAAGGTAAAGTTGACGGGCGTCACCTGTTGAGTTTGACTGACCTTGGCGTGTTAGCGAGGTAGTCAAATCGGAACTCTGATGAGCCATGATTTTATCTTAAATGTAAGGGTATTATTGGTCGTTCCTAACGTTAGAATGTTGTCAGTCTTAATTGGTCTAACGTGAGACTGGCACGTTTTGTGGTCTTTTCCCACCGTCGACGGGTAAAAGGTATCCTCCTCAGAGGGCTTTTCCCAAATTGAATAGGGAGGAGTCGAACCTCCCCTAGGTCACCTATTTGACTATTCTTGTGTAAGCAACGCCACGATATACGAAAGTAACTTTCATCGGTCATCTCCATATACCTAAGCCCCGTTCCATGCTTAGGAGTCATGCGTCCCATTAGGGATGAACGGACGTAGAGTGTCCATCTGGTACTTCTAATAACCATGTGTTAATTGTATATCTGTAGGTTCCGTTAGTTGGTTCACTTACAGAATGTGGATGAGTATAGTAAGGAGGGAAACAAATAGCTTGCCCCTTTCTTAGTGTATATTTAAAATCCTGAAATGGAAAGTAAAACTCTCCACCTTCAAAGTCACTATTCAACCCTACAATAACACTTAACTTACGTTCAAATATTTTACCATTACCATCAGCACAGTATAATCCATCTGTATGATTTCTGGTAGCACCATGTATCCTTCGTAAAGAAAGACCTTGGTCTATGTGAGCGGTGAATGTTTCCACTTCGGCTGTGTATTTGTTTACAACTTTTTGAAAAGAAGATCGTATTTTTCCTATAAAATATTTTTCTTCTGGATTCATTGCATCTAGTAATAGTTCTTTTGTACGAACATTATTTACTTCTCCTTGAGAATCAAAATAATCTCGAAGAACCATGTTATCTTCATGCTTATTCCAATACTCAACTAGCTCTTCACATAGTGTATCTGAGAACGCGTTATCTACTATTGTTATAAAGTTTGTCATCGTGATTATGGGGTGAACTCCAGTGTCGGGTGACACCCGAGATGATAAAGATATTAGTTATCAGAGTTATCGTCGTCAGAAAGTTCTTTATCAGTTTCTTTCTTCTCTTCTTCTTTATTGCAAAATTCAAAGCTGGTGATGCTCGCTCGCATTTTATCGTTTTGGTGTGACATTAACCTATAGCTGGTGCAGTCAGT
>Ga0115012_10001835_pt1 | contig 12294 bp, 4 predicted proteins | sample TroAtlMetagenome_FD_88706 | JGI IMG/M metagenome (GOLD analysis project Ga0115012, IMG submission 88706) | Marine eukaryotic phytoplankton communities from Atlantic Ocean - Tropical Atlantic ANT10 Metagenome | ecosystem: Environmental > Aquatic > Marine > Oceanic | place: Tropical Atlantic Ocean...
ATTTTATCCAGTTTTTGTGAATTTTCTTGAACCTTTTCTTCTGTATTCATTATAGATTCGCGAATTAATTCATCTTTAAGGTCATATTCCGTTCTCGAAACCGGAGGTTCGGGCAAGAGCTTAGCCTCTTCTATGTCCGCCTGGAGCGCAAAATACATACCTACTAAGGCAAATATTGCTGCACCAATTGCGCCTAAAGTCTTAATGCTTACTTGAAATTTAGTGTCTTCACTCAGTTCACTCATCGTCGTTTATATATATTTATGGTTAATATTAATTTATTTTATTTAAGCATTGGAATTTATAAAATCATTTCCACCACCACCCCAAATAATCTTATTAAGCTTAGAATTATTTGAGCTGTTATCAACAAAACCACTGTTAGGAGCATTTTCTATATGAATAGATTTCTGCGCTTGATTATTGGCAAGATTATCTTTTACGGCGTCCTCTTTTTCTGTTGTTGTCCCAAAATCAACAGCTGCTCTATCTCCTTTTTTAAATTTACCTAAAGAATTTTGTCTTTTCCAATATACTTTTTCAGCTTCATCCCAAGATATATTATTTCGGTTTTTAATTCTATCAATTCTCCAATTTTCTCTAACCGCTCTTCTTTCGCCACGTTCTTTATCTTGTTCTTTTCTGTCTCTATCTTTTTTTATTTGTTTATCATATTTTCTTCTTTGCTCTAAGGCTTTAGCTTGTTTTTGTTCTGGAGAAAGACTATCATCATCTAAAATTTTTTCACCTTTAGATCTTTTTCTATAGCTTGAAGCAGAATAAGCGGTATTGGATTTATTATCAGAAGATGGAACATTATTTACCTGATTGGTTATATCTTCAAGAGTATTTTTGTTTTCGTCATCCTTTTCAGTAGGCATACCGCTATTAGTTATAAAATTTATTGGACTTCCCATGATTTATATTTATTTATACAGTTCGTTGTTTACTTAATTTATTAGCTTCTATTTCCCAAGGCAAAGCTTTATCCCCTTCTTTATATAATTTACCATTCCAAAAGATTTTTCTATCAGCTGTTCTTAATGCTTGCTGATTTTTCCATCTAATGTATTCGTCATTATAATCTAAAGACCCATCAGCAAATTGTTGTAAGTGTACTTTTTCATGAGCCTCTACCTCCGCTTCTTTTTCTTTAGATAAACCTTTTTTGATTTCAATAGTACCATCTTTATTAGCTCTTCCTAAAACTCCTTGAGGTAATTCATATCTCATAGGAGTTGGTTTTTTAAGTTTTTTAAGTTTTGGTTTTTTAGTTTTTTTCTTTTTAGGGGGTATTTCAGGCCATTGCATTCCAACATTATAAGGAGACCACCCTAAAGCTAAAAATACTGATTGCCAAGCTTCAGTTTTATCATCAGATGCTGCTTTTAAATTTTCAATTTTTTTAAACACCCTGTCTGCTGGTATATTTGTTAATCCTGAAACATAATTAGCTGCAGCAAATCCTTTATAAAAAGGATCATTTTTATATTGTCTCCAAGTTTCAAATTTTTGGGCTTCAACAATATCACCAATCTTTTTACTAAGTGGAGGCGAAATTGAAAGACCTCTTTGAATCAATTTTAGAGAACCATCTCTTACATATTTACCTTCTTTTCTTTTTTGATATTGAGCATAATATTCCATAGCCAAGCTTTTAAGAGCAGCGGTTGTTGCTCCTGCAAACCCTATACCTCTAAGTAAACCATCTATACCACTATGTAGTGCGTATTCAAGTTTCTTTTTTTCTTTTTCATCTAGCTCATCGTCATCATCAGCTAATAAAGAAAATAACCCTTGTTGCAGCCCTACAAATATTATACTTTGGGCTACTCCATAATAAATAGCTTTAGACATATTTGTTTTAGCATCGCCTCTTCTATAAATAAGATTACCTATAGCTTTTTTATGCGATCTAGCAAGCTGTAAAGGTGTGTTAGCAAAAGCCAATATCAATCTACCTATATCTGAGGATTGTTGTCTAGATATTCTATCAGGTCTAGAAGACTGCTGGTGTTCTTCAGAAAGTTCACGAAGCTCTAGCATAACCTGCTTATCAGCTTCCTTTTCAGTCATTGTGCCTTCTTTAAGCAATTGGTTTAATCTATTTCTATACCAAGTAGCACCTCCAAAAGATATAGCATTACTATCACCCCATTGAGTTGGTTTAAATCCTAATTCTAATAATTTTTTATTTAATCTTAAGAATAAATTGCTTGGATTTGAATCTGCTATATCGGCCATATTAACCTCAATAGCCATCCCCCCTCTTCTTTCTTTTAAAAATGGGGAATTCCATATTTTAGCATAATCTTTTAAAAATTGAGGAACATTAGCCATTGCTTTTGCCATCATAAATGGATTATTAAAACTCCAATTAGTGTAATTAACAATAGATAATTGCTGAAGAATAGCAGATCGCATGTTTACAGCCATCACAGCCCCAACAGATTGATTAATCCAATTCATTACTGAATTAAACTCTTTATCTTTACCTTTTTTACGGTTTATACCCGTAGTCATTCTTTCTAAAATATTTTCCAATGCATTAGCAAAATCGTTACCATATGCTTGTTTTATTAATTTTAAATTTTGCTCAGAAAAAATTTGGTTCTTATTATTAACAAAATCCTGTAAAAATAATTCTCTTAAAGATGTATTAGCGGCATTAGCTATATCTGTATCAATATTTCCTCCTAACCATTCTTTAGTTATATTAGGATACCCATTTTCTAATTTAGTTATTTTAGATAACTCATCAGCAAAAGCTTTAAGCTCAGCATTACCCTCTACTAAATCAATTAAATCTTGAGTATCCGCTTTATTTAATCCTAAATCTTGTCCAGCTTTATTATATAAATATGCTCTAACAGCTTGCTCTTTAGTATATAGCCCTCCTAAAACTTTTTCAGCTAATATCTTCTTATTTTTAAATCTTTTCTTTAATTCTTTATAATCTTGAGCTAATGAAACTTTAGCAGCAGTCCATGCATCAATTCCTTTAGCAAATGGATCTAATAAATTTTCTTGAAACCATTTTTGTTGTTGTTCACCTGTTTTACCACTGCCTAAAAAATATGATAACAATCCAGCAAAATCATCTGCTCCCGGCGGAATATAAATATTTAGTTTATTTAATATTCTACCAATCTTAGAAGGTTTATTAGTTCTAATCAAAGAATCCATTTCATCTTCTAAAGTTTTTTGCCCATCTTCTTTAGCTTGTTGCACTCTGTTAGTTACACCTAAATCAGTTAACATTTTTTCAACAGCAGCAACATTGGATTTAGAATCATCAGCAAAGAAAATATCATTATAACCTTCAGAAACTTTTTCGGCAATCCACATAGCCTTAGCTCCTGGTGTGCCATTTTCAATTCCAGCTATATTTTTTAATGGAATACTAATTCCTAAAGTGTTTCGTAAAAATTCTTGTATAGCTACCGCTGCTTCCGCTGGGCGTGCTGTTAATACAAATACATCTCTATCTCCTAATGCTTCAGTAAATCTTTTAGCTAATGTGGCTAATGGGCCCTTAGTGCCATCTTTTACTTTATTAAACTCAGAATAATCAAAAATTGCACCGGCTTGTTTTAAGGACTCATATTGTTCTGCAAACTCTGTAGCATTTAAACTATATTCCGTTCCGTCTGGGAGCGTGTAAAGTACGTTAGATTTAGTTTTAGCAAGCGTATCATCAAAATCAAATACCCTAGCTTTTTTAGTTGGATTTTTTGGATTAGAAGCTTCGCTTTTAGCTTTCCTAAGTATATTTAGTTTTTCAACTATCTCATCAGTAGTTAAACCCTCAATATCAATCCCAAACTCTTTCAATAAAGCATTGTCCGTTTTTCTTGATTGTTCTTGCATTTGAGCAACCCCTTTTTCTGAAAGAATAGCTAATTTAACTTGAGCTGGATTATTTTCATTTCTTACTTCTTGAGTACTTTGAGAAACAAAGTCAGCCCATTCTTGGGCAGACATATAATCTTTTATTTTTTTATACCCTTGCTCCATAGCCTGAGCTAATGTTTTTCCTCCTTGATAAGCTAATTTAACAGCTCTTAATCCGCCAATTAATAAATTTACAGGTATAGCTCCTAAATTCATTTGCAATGTTCCTTGGCTTCCTGTAAGCTCAGTTAATTTAGAAATAGCTCTATCAATTAGATTTTCAACTTGGTCAGAATTATTAGCTATTGATGCATCATTAGAAGCTGCTATTCCATCAATAGTATTAGGGCTTTCAACATTATTTTCTTGAGCTAATGTTTCCCCTGTTAAAATATTTACTATTGAATTTAAATCTATCTTAGCTTTGTCTAATCTAACAATAGGATTATCTATAATAGAAAATCCTTTAGGTAAAACATCTGCTAACTTTGCTCTATCTATTTTGCCATCATCTTTTTTAGATAATTGAGTTTGATAATAATTTTTCTTTATTGAAGGCATAATTACCCCAACTTTATTATTAGCTATAGCCCACATTAAAGTACCTCCTATAACTGATGCAGGAGGATTATGTTCTTCTCTATATTTTTCTCCAGTTCTATCGCTTAATTTACCTTTTAAATCATATTCAAATTTTTTAGACACATACTTAAATGGCGCAGCTATTTTAATTATACCACTTGTAGCTTGATAACTTGAAGAGACAAAAAGTAATACATCTTCTAAAGGAACCTTGTATTCATGTACAGCATCCTGTAAGATAGTTGCAAAAGATTCCAAAGCATCCATGTTGTCTTTTGCTCTTTGTTGATACTTTTCTATAAATTTTTTAGTAATTTTTTCCCCTTTAGATATTGTAACTTTAAGAGCTTTCTTTAAATTTTTATACTCTTTATCATTTTTTTGAGCAGCCTCTAATGCTGTTATATACGCAGGGTCTTTAACACCATAATATAAACTTCCTCTGGCAGTTTGCCAAGCAACTCTTTCCCCATTATCTAATTTAGCTTCAATTGCACCTTGTGGGGAACTTTCTAATATATATTCATTAGAAGTAGTGACTACATATTTCTTATCAATTTTTTTATTTCTTTTGTTTTTGGGAACAATAACAAATTTCTTATTTTTATCATAATGCCCATATACTGTTTTTCTTTTAAAATTAGAAAAATTAGCAGATATAAAAACAATAGATGGAATTTTACCTTTTTTAATTGCTTTTAAATTTGCTTTTTGTTTTGCAACTCTATTACTATCAGTTACTGTTATTTTATTAGTTAACCCTAATAATTTAATTACATCACCTACATTTTTAACTGAAGATATTTCTTGTAATTGCTCTACTAATTTTTCAGTAAGACCTTTAGGAATAGATTTTATTTTATTAACAATTTCTTGAAATATATCTTTTTGTTGTTGTTCTGCAAATCTTTCTCTAAATTCAATATCATTTTCAAGTAAAGATATAGCTTCCCTTGCACCCATTGAGACAGCCAATGCTTCTATTAAATGCATTTGTCTATCTGATCTAGTATTGTTAGCTACCTCTGGCGCAGTTATATATGCTAAAAAGCCATCTACCCCTAAATCTTTAAGCGGAACTTTTTCTAAAACCCCATTTACATTTTTTAAAAATACAGCAGCTTCAAATGGATTTATAGAATTTCCATTTTCATCTTTACCTCTAGCTTTACGCATAGACTCTACAGATAATGAATCATAAAAAGCACTTGGATTTTCTTCAATAGCTTTAGTTAAACCTGGATTTTTTTTAGTATTTTTAAGACCTAATTCTTTTTTTATTGTAGAATATAAATCATCTTTAAATGATTTAGCAATATCAGACTTAAATTTAATGTTATCAACTTTTTCTTGAGCTGTAAGTAATGCTTTTTTAGCTACATTTTTAATAACACCCAATAAATTTTTGCTTACACCTAATTTTCTAGCTGTATCAATATTGTTTATTGCAGGATCAATATCCATGTTTTCTTCAGATATCATCCCTTGAACTTCCGCACTGGCAATATCATTACTAAATTGCTGATTAGATATATTAGCTAGAGCCCTTTTGCTTTTAGCACGCTTATGTAATAATGTTTGTATATAAGCACCTAAAGGAACACTACCATCGTAAGTTCTTAATAAATCTAGTAACTCAATATTTTTAATGTTACTTTCATATTCAGTTTTGCTACCAATTCTTTTATCTCTAGGTATTGCATTATAAATAAGATTAGATAATTGTTTTATAAAAGGGGCTTGAGTTTTTAATATCTCCTTCATTACTTTACTCGATATCACATTTTTTCTTTTCCCTTTTTTATCTTTCTCAGTTGTAATGCCGCCATCTTTTACACCTTCATTCCAAATATTAGTTAATTTTTCTGAAGCTTTTTTACTCGATTCTTTTATTGAAGATGCTTTTTTAATAGTATTTAAAGTTTTCTTTAAATTCGATATTTTTGTATTAGCCTCTTGATTTATAATTTCTAATTCAGCCTGATATTGACTATCATCAATTATACCATCTATTTTATCTTGCTGTAATTGTTGTTGCTTAGACTGTAATTCATCTCTTGTTTGTTGAATAGTAGTCCTAGTTTCCGTTTCTTTTCTGACTTCCTCTAAATATTGAGTATATCTTGTATTAAGAGATCCATTTTTATTTCTTATAATAGGCTGATTATCTGTTTTAACTTTTTCAACAATTCTATTTATAACACCACTTGCTTTAGCAATTTCACCTTTATAACCTAAAGAACCTTCTTGATATTGTTTTTCATTAATCTTATTTGTATCAAAATCATTTTTTAGTTTATTTAATTGTTCGGTATTAGTGTCAATAGTTTTTTGAGCATTTGCTGATCTAGTTAATTGCTCAGGTGTTAATCTTCTGCCTAAATCTTCACCTTCTTTAACTTGTCCTCTTAAATATTCCGTTTCTAATTTAATAAGTTTTTTAATACCTTGCTTAACACTAGGATTTTTTTCCATCTCCATGTTTTGCTTTAGAATACCTATATTCATTAAAGAATTTGTAGCAGTAGTTTTAGTATGGCCAGGGGCATGATTTATCATTGCTTTAAAACCATTTTTAGCTATCCTACTTCCTCCTGTAAATAATAAAGTTCCTACAAAAGATTGTAATGCTGTTTCAACGCCTTGCTCTTTTATACCTTCCCACACAAACTCAGCAGCTTTATCCCCTTTTAATCCTTTACCCAAAGCAGTATTATAAAGATCCAAAGGTAATTGCGCTAATTCTGTACCTGTTTCGCCGCCAGCAGCCCACAAACTAGTTACTAATCCTTTACCTGAATAAGCCCCTTTGTTTATAGCTTTGGTTATACCTTTTATACCTATTTTTTCTAGCACCATTGCAGGATAAGATAATGCTAATGGTATAGCAAACTCTTGCTTTTTTTGTTCAAAAAGTGCTTTCCATTGCTCTTGTCGACTTAATCCTGGATTTAATCTTGCTGCTTTTTCTTCATTATAGCTAGCCCACATTTCTGGAGCAATTTGGGCACCAATCATAGCTTGCCCTACTCTTCCGGCTAAAACAGGATTCCTAGTTGCAAACATTGTAGCTCCTGTTGCAACCACTGTTGGGAGCACTGATGTAGTAACCATTTCAAAAGCGCTAGCTACCGCAGGAATAAACTGTGCAATACTTCTGTTTTTTATAGCTTTTTCTAGCCCTGGCCCAGTGTGTTTTCTTTCGTTGTCTAGTTTAATTATTTCCTCAATATATTTTTCTACTCCATACGAAGCGGAGCTCTTACCCACTTCTTCATCATTATAATCCCATACTTGTTTAATATCTTTATAAGTTGGCCCATCTTTTAACAATTTTTTTTGCTCTTCTGTTAAAAAACCTGATCCAAGACCTTCTTTAGCTTCATCATAAAATTGAATATCTCCCGAGATTTTATTTAATTCTTCCCATCTTTCAGGATTATCTGCTTTTCTAATTTTTTTATTAGTTTCCGGATCTATATAAGCAGGGGCTGCCCCTCCCCATCCAGTTATTTCTTTAAATTTTTCAATAGTACCTTTTCTTCTAGCGTCTCTTTCTTCTTTTGTTTCGCCTATACCTTCTTTTATTTTAATCCCATCTTCATATTCATCACTTTTAGAAGGATCCATAGATAAGCTAGTGATAAGATCAGCCCACTCTGGCCCTATCATTTCATAAAGGCTTTGCTCCCCAAATTCCATTAACTTGGTGCCTATTTTTTTCCAATCTATTGCAAAATTAGGAATACTATTAAAAGTAGCTTCGAACCCTGATAGTCTTTCTCCAGTTCGTGGATCAACAACTACACCAAGAGCTTCCTCTGCATTAGGTAAAGCTTTTTTTATTTCTTCATTAGAACCACCTTTTTTCCATATATTATAAGCATCTTGCGTGGCAGGCCTAGCAAGCCCAGGGCGAACATAAGACGGATTACCTACTAAATTAGGATTATAACTAGCGCTTTGATTTTTTTCAAAATCAGCTAAAGCATTATCGTATTCTTGGAAGTCATTAATAACCTCATCAAACTCTTCGTTAGTAACAGTTAAATCAGGAGGTCCAGTTTGAGTAATACTTGTTGATTGATTTGGAGTTGTTATTGTTTCTTGAACTATTTCATTAGATATATTATTTGCTTGATTAGTAACAGGTACCGCAGAAGTTGAGACTTGATTAGACTCATCCCCCTGCGCCTCAGTAAGATTGTATGATGCAATATATTCATCAAATGGCATATCCAACTCCCTAGCTAAAACTTCTAATTCAGCAGCAGAATATAAATTTCCAAAACTATCTTTCCACATATTTAATTAATTTGAGTTTGTAGTATTTGAATTGGATGGATAATAATTAAAATTCCCTCCCCTAATTTGACTAAAAGCTTGCTTGCGTAATTGTTCTGCTTGATTGCGCAGAATTTCTTTTTCTTTAGCTTCCTTTTCATCATGAATTTCTTTTCTTCTTTTTAAAGCCTTTTTAGCATTTTCAAAAATATCTTCACCCCACTTATCCCAATAATCTTCTAATTCCATTGCATACTTTTTGCTTCCATCACCCCCCTTTATTTGCTGTTGCATCCAATACCATTTAAAATCTGGCTCCTGATTTAAATTTAATTGTCTATCAGCGCCAGGTAATCGTACTACTTGGCCAGTAGTTGTTGGTTTTAGTCGGCTTATATCTGTAAATTTTAATATTCCATCTTCATTAATGCTTGCATCAATATAATTGTCATTCATTCCTCGCATTACTGTTCTCTCATTTAAAATAACCTCGTCGCCTAAAGAATCTTGTCCTCTCAATATATCTATTACATCCGATGTATTCAGAGTTGTTCTTGCATTAAATTTATTTTCATCACTTGATGGATCAGAATAAGGTGTTGCAGTTCCATAGTGTTGTTTAGACTCATCATAAATCACTTTCATACCATCAGCATATTGTCCTAGTAATTCTTCAACAGCCATTTGTTTTGCTTGTACTTCAGTAGTTATAATAGGTTTCCCTTTTAATCTTTCTAATTGTTCAGGTGTGTATTTAGGACGCGTATTTCCATCCTTATCCGTCACAGTCATAGCAGCTAACCCTTTGATAGTTGAATCCGTCATAATAGAATCAGTCAAAGGCTTCTTTGTATTAGGGTCTATTGTAATATTATAATACTTATTCCATAATCCATCCCATTGTTCACGGGTAAGGCCCATAGTATCCATCGCAAAAATCATATCCCCCTTTTCCCCGTTTTTTGATATACCTTCTTCCATGGCATCCATAATTGCTTCCCTATTATAAACAGGTCTATCGGATTCTTTACCAGTTTTTTTAAATTTTGCTAACTCTTGATCCCACACCTCTGTTTGACCATCAACAGAATCTGTATAACTAATACCCTTTTTCATAATACCAGGTAGATTACGTTCAAAGTCCTGTAATGGTAAATTAATTTCTTCACCCTGGCTAGTTACCCCTCTAAAATACATATTATCGCCATCTATAACAATTCCTCCATCAAAGTCACCTTTTTTTAGATCAGTATATGCTTGTTGAAATTCCGCAGGAAACGCAGAAGATACACTATCGCTAACTACAGATTCATCCCATTCTTGCATTCTTTGAGATAATATATTTCTAGCATTTTTTACTAAAGGTACATATCTCAGTAACTTGTCAGTTGCTAAAGCTTTTTCTCTACCACTTAAATCTTTATTTTTTACAATATTATGATATGTATCAATCATGCCATTAGTAGCATCCTCCCACATTAAGTTCACATCATCAAATTTGCTAACGTCATGACTTTTATAAAAAGTGTTAACCGTTTGATCTTCAAAAGCCTGGTAAGTTGCATCTTGCGCATCTGCTTGTCTTTGCTCTTCCTCAAGCGCGCGCTGTCTTTTAGCAACAGCTTCAGCCATATTAGGCATTGCATTAGCTTTAGCTATTCTTGCCCCTTCTAGTGCCCCTCGAGATTCCGCTGTAAAATCCCACCCCATTTTTGGAGCTCCTTTGTAAAAATCTGTAGCCATATTATTAAATTGTTATTGTTTTAAAATCAACATCTATTTTATTATAATCTACACAATTATAACCATCTTTATGGGGCACTATTGCCGCTATAGGCATTTCATCTGCCATAACCCCCTCATATAACTTATCGCCAAACGAAGGATCTTTATATTTAAATTGATATATATTAAGACCTGATGAAGATCTTCGTTTAAATATAATATTTTTCTTTAATCTTCTATCGCTTGCTAAAACATTAGTTACATTTCCAACTGTGCCCATTGCTGCGCCTTTAATTTGAGCATCTTGATTTGCTAAAGCATTGGACGCATTAGCTGCCTGCCCACCTCTTATATTCATTATGCCAGTTAATTTTCCAAATTCATTATTTTGTACTGCTGCATCGCCTTGAGCTATTGCCATTTGGGTATTCCAATCACTAGTAGATGCATATTGGTTAGCTGCAGTTTGTTGTTGTGCATTAAGCATGTCTATTTGATTTGCCGCTCCAAATTTTGTTAAATTATATTGATTTTGAGTGCCTACATCTGTCATTAATCCTTGATTTTTTGCTCCAACATTAAACTGTTCCATTGCTTGATCAGCGCCAAATTGTGTTAATGCAAATTGATTTTGTGCTTGAGCTTTAAATCTAGCGGCTTGATTAGCTGCATCCGCTGTAAATCTATTAGCTTGATTTCTTGCATCTGCACCAAATTGTGATGCTTGATTAGCCGCGGCTGCTCCAAATTGGGCTGCTTGATTAACTGCACTTACATTAAATTGAGATTGTCCTAAATCAAATTGTGAGGCTAAATTGCCTTGTGCCAATTGAGCTCTTTGTAATTCAGATTCACCTTGAGCTCTCATCATTTCATTTTGTTTTACTTGTTTGTCTATATCTGCGGAAATTCCTGCTTTAGATTTTGCGGCAGCAGCAGCAAGTGCAGTTGCTCCACCAGCACCAGTTCCTGCTTGTGCAGCTAAGTCTTGACTAGCGGCTAATGATTGATCTGCTTCTTGGGCGGCCATCTCAGAGGCAGCTGTAGAAACCTGGAGGTTACTCATTGTATTAGTTAAGCCAGTTGCAGCCCCTCTTTGTAATCCACCTATACTAGTTTGTCCTGCAGTATAACCTTGACTATCATAACCTTCGCCTACATAGCCTTGTGATGTATAGCCTTTTGCTCTACCTAATTGGCTCCCTTTCATTTGTCCCATTCTATCACCTATTAAAGCGGCATCGCCTAATTCAGCCATTTTAGCCTCTCTAATGTCGTATTCTGCTGATTGTAAATCTTTAAATGTATTAGAAAATTCAAAATTTTCTACATTAGATATAGCATCTTCTAATTTTTTTTCTTTTTTCTTTTTTTCTCTCCACTTTTTTCCACGACCAATAGAAGCAATTCCAGTTTGTATAAGGCCTCCTACAGCAACTATTCCAGCAGCGGCTACCAAAGCACTACCTTTAACTATATAAGGGCCTTCTTCTATAGGGAATTGCGATAATAATTCTATATTTTCAATTAAGTAAATCATTTATTTTTGTTATTTATGTATTCTTGATATGCTTGTTGTGTAGTACAATAATGGTAATCTTCAATTTTATCTAAATCTCTTAATTCTTTTGGATTTTTAAAAACATTTTGAAAAACACTTTTTTTATTTGCAAAAATAATTCTTTGCGTTCCTGCTTCAGATATATGAAAATGAGGGGCTTTAAAAGTATATTGACCGGTTTCATCAGTAACAGTTATTTTACCTTCTAATAAAAACCATGCATGTTGTCTTTTATGAATTGCTGAAAA
>Ga0115012_10001836_pt1 | contig 12289 bp, 17 predicted proteins | sample TroAtlMetagenome_FD_88706 | JGI IMG/M metagenome (GOLD analysis project Ga0115012, IMG submission 88706) | Marine eukaryotic phytoplankton communities from Atlantic Ocean - Tropical Atlantic ANT10 Metagenome | ecosystem: Environmental > Aquatic > Marine > Oceanic | place: Tropical Atlantic...
GTAGATCACCCAAAGGGGGGGGGGGAAGGTAAAACACCGGGGGGTGGATGTTTTGAAAACCTTGGGGGAAAATAAAAAAAAGGAAAACCCAATGTAAAAAAAAAAAAAAAAAAATGATTATACGTTTTTCTAAACAAAAGTAAAAAAAAATGGTAACTCCTAAAATTTATAAAAAAAATTTATATATAACTTTAGAAGATATTAATAAAAAATTTTTAATTTATAATGGGAAAGATTTTCAAAAACTAATTATTTCAAAAGAAATGGTTGGAAAACGTTTTGGTGAATTTATAATTACAAGAAAAGTTGTTCCATTTAAAAAAAAATAAAATTTATGGGTAAACAAACGAATGCACAAGTTTTAAGATTTTTAAAAAATGAAGATTGGATTTCTAAATATTATTCAAGTTCTTTTAATTATTCAAATTTAATTTTACAGGATTTTTTAATTCGTGATTACGTCATTAATTTTATATCGTTTTTTAATACAAAAATCGCACAAGTTTATATTTATCGGGATGGGCATAGAGTTATAGTACGTTTATTTTCTTATAATGATTCTTTTACAAATTGGAAATCCTTTTTAACAAAACAACGAAAAAAAAATTATTATAGAAATAAATTATTGAGTCATAGGTCACAGAAATATAAAAACATTTTTAGTTTTAATAAATGTAATAAATCTTATAATTGGTTTAATTTAGACGAGTGTTTATCTAAGGAAGTTCCATTTTCTAAAAATAATCAAAATTTAGATCACATTTCAATTGATAAGAAAAAAAGGTTTATCGGTTATTCAGGTAAGCGTTTATTAGCATTAAATTTATCTTATTTATTAAAAACCAATGTTGTGGTTAAAAATACAAATATAATTAATAAACGTCAGTATGCTGTATATTTAAAAACTTTCAGTCATATAGGTTTACGCTTACGTTCGCCATTATCTAAATATTTAAGAATAAAATTTATTTGTTTATTATATCATTCATTACTTTACAAAAGTTCTTTATTATTATGTCGTTATTTACGTTTTATAATTCCAAGGTTTTGTAAAAAAAAACGTAAAAATCGTAAAATTAATCCTTTTTTAAAATCATTAAAATCTGTAATTCAATTAATGTTTAGTAGTTATTTTTCAAAATATTTACAAGTAAAGGGTTTAAAAATATTAGTAAAGGGTCGGATAAATGGATCACGTCGGAAACGTACGTATGTTATAAAAAAGGGTTGTACTTCAACACAATCATTTCAAAATGAAATTAGTTATTATCAAGAGGATTGTTTAACTATTTTCGGTATTTTAGGTATTAAAGTTTGGATTATTTACTAAGATAATTAAAAAAAATGAATAATTTGTATAATAAAAAATTACGTAAATTCAGGTTAAAAGGTTTAAAAGTTCATAACAAAAAGTTATATTTTGGTTTTTATGGTTTAAAAGCTTTAGAAACAGGCCGTATTGAGTCTAATGTTTTTAAATCCTTAATTGATATCGTTAAGCGAAAAGTAAAACTACACAAAGGTAAATTTTGGTTTTCTTTAAATCAATCTATACCTGTTACTCAAACTCCTATTGGGACTCGTATGGGTAAAGGTAAAGGGAATATATCTAAGCATGTTGCTTTTGTTAGGAAAGGTCAGATACTATGCGAATTATCAGTACCTGATCGAAGCATTGCGTTTAAAATTTTAACAATTGCATCTTCTAAATTACCAGTGAAGTCAAAAATAGTAGTATATTAAAGTCTAATGCCGCAATTAGATATTATTTTATGGTTTTCGCAAACATTTTGGTTTCTATTATTTTGTATATTTTTTATAAGTTTTGTATTTGTACTTTATATACCAATTAGTTGTTATGCGGAAGGTTTACCATTTTATAAAAAAAAAGATCATTATTACAGATATAACGATCTTTTTTTTTCTTATTCAAGAAATATTCAAGATTTTTTTTTTTATCATAAAAGTCGTTAATTTTACTTTAATTAGTCCAGGTATTAATAATTTTATTTATATTTAATATTATGTTAGAAGCTTGTAAAATGATAGGTGCAGGTGCCGCTACTATAGGTGTAGGTGGTGCAGGTGCAGGAGTAGGTACAGTTTTTGGTTCTTTTGTATTAGCATTATCTCGTAATCCTTCAATACAACAAGAATTATTTAAGTATACTATTCTAGGTTTTGCGTTAACTGAAGCTATGGGATTATTTTGTCTTATGATGGCATTTTTAATATTATTTGCTTTATAGGTTTTATATGGTAAGGGGGTCTATTTTAATTGGTAGAGAGTGTGCTTTGCAAGTACAAAGGTATCGGTTCGAATCCGATGGTCTCCATTTAACTTTTCAATAATTAAATCGGGTAAGTAGCTTAGTGGTTGAAGGTGGTGGTTTGCTAAACTATTATGTATTTTTATACATCGTGGGTTCGAATCCCACCTTGTCCGTATTTTTTTTTATTTGGAATAATTAAATACCTCTAAAAACCAAATTTAATTATCCATATTGATTCTTAATTTTTAACTGTTATTAATCCATTACCTTATTATAACAATACTTTTTATAATATTAGGTGGCAGTTAAACTTAAGGATTTCGTTTTTAGGTGGTTTTTTTCTACGAATCATAAAGATATAGGTACTTTATATTTTATATTAGGAGCATTTTCAGGTGTAATTGGAACTGCATTGTCTGTTTATATGCGTTTCGAATTATCTCGTCCAGGTTTACAATTTATGCTTGATAATATAGGTTTATGGAATGTTTTTATTACCTTACATGCTTTTATTATGATTTTTTTTATGGTAATGCCTATTTTAATTGGAGGTTTTGGTAATTGGTTTGTTCCGATTTTAGTAGGGGCTCCGGATATGGCTTTCCCTAGATTAAATAATATGAGTTTTTGGCTTTTACCTGCAGCCTTAACATTAATTTTATTTTCTTCAATTACAGGTGAAGGTGCGGGAACTGGTTGGACAGTTTATCCTCCTTTATCAGGTCCTTTATATCACCCAGGTCCGTCAGTAGATCTTTTAATTTTTAGTTTACATATTGCAGGGATTTCGTCTATCTTAGGAGCTGTTAACTTTATAACTACAATATGTAATATGCGTTGTCCGGGATTAACGATGTTTAAATTACCGTTATTTGTTTGGTCAGTACTAGTTACTGCTTTTCTATTATTATTATCGTTACCTGTTCTAGCTGGTGGTATTACTATGGTTATTACTGATCGTCATTTTAATACTGCATTTTTTGAACCAAAAGGTGGTGGTGATCCAGTTTTATACCAGCATTTATTTTGGTTTTTTGGTCATCCTGAAGTTTATATATTAATATTACCGGCTTTTGGTATTGTTAGTCATATAATTTCTAGAGAGTCTAATCAATCTGTTTTCGGTTATTTAGGAATGGTTTATGCAATTATTTCAATTGGTATTTTAGGTTTTATAGTGTGGGCGCATCATATGTATACTGTAGGTTTGGAAGTAGATACAAGAGCTTATTTTACGGCAGCAACGTTAATAATTGCTGTACCGACAGGTATTAAAATTTTTAGTTGGTTAGCTACTTTATGGGGAGGAAATTTAAGTTTAAATACTTCAATGCTATGGGTTTACGGGTTTCTAATCTTATTTACGTTAGGTGGTTTAACTGGTATTATTTTAGCAAATGCTGGTTTAGATATAGCTTTACATGATACGTATTTCGTTGTAGCACATTTTCATTATGTTTTATCAATGGGTGCAGTTTTTGGTATATTTGCTGGTTTTTATTTTTGGTTTCCTAAAATGTTCGGAGTTAATTTTAATGAATTATTAGGTAAAATTCATTTTTGGATTATGTTTTTAGGTGTTAACATAACTTTTTTCCCTATGCATTTTTTAGGTTTAGCAGGAATGCCTAGACGAATACCTGACTATCCTGATACCTTTGCATATTGGAATAAATTAAGTTCATTTGGTTCAGCTATGTCTGGAATTGGTTTAATTTTCTTTTTCGGTATTGTTGTTTATAGCTTATGTTATGGTGAACCTGTTGTTGATTTACGATTTCGCTTATTTAAAAATTTAAAAAAAGATTATGTTTTATAAATATGCACAAATAAACTATATATTTTTAATGATATTTTTTGGTTTAAGTTTACTTTTAGCGTTAATTCTTTTTACTATTTCTTATTTAATGGCTAAGCAATCGGGAGGTGTAGAAAAACTTTCAGCATATGAATGTGGGTTTGAGCCTTTTGATGATGCACGTACGCATTTTGATGTTAAATTTTATCTAATAGCATTATTATTTTTGTTATTTGATATTGAAGTTCTTTTTTTATTTCCTTGGTCTGTTTCATTAAGTTGTCTTGGTTTTTTTGGTTATTGGCTTATGATTGAATTTTTAATAGAATTAACTTTAGGTTATGTTTACGCATGGAAAATTGGTGTACTAGACCACCGTAGATAATTTTAAATAAAAAATATTTATGATGATAAATAAAGAAAAAAAAATAAAAAATTTTACTATAAATTTTGGTCCACAACATCCAGCCGCTCATGGTGTACTTCGTTTAGTTTTAGAACTTAATGGTGAGGTTGTAAGTCGTGTAGACCCTCATATTGGTTTATTACATAGAGGTACTGAAAAATTAATAGAACATAAGACTTATCTACAATCTTTACCTTATTTCGATAGATTGGATTATGTTTCTATGATGTCACAAGAACATTCGTATTGTATTGCAGTTGAAAAACTTTTAAATATAACGGTTCCGTTACGTTCGAAATATATTAGAACATTATTTTCAGAATTAACTCGTATTATGAATCATTTATTAGCTGTTTCAACTCATGCATTAGACGTAGGTGCAATGACTCCAATGCTTTGGGTTTTTGAAGAACGGGAAAAATTATTTGAATTTTATGAGCGCGTTTCTGGAGCTCGTATGCATGCAGCTTATTTTCGTCCGGGTGGTGTACGTGCAGATTTACCGTTAAATTTATTAACAGATATATCTATTTTTATAACTAATATGTCATCACGTTTAGATGAGATGGAAGAGCTTCTAACATCCAACCGTATTTGGAAACAACGTCTTTTAAATATAGGTGTTGTTACAAGTGATCAAGCCTTAGAATGGGGTTTTACAGGTGTTTTATTAAGAGGGTCGGGAATTCCATGGGATTTACGCCGTATTCAACCTTATGAAATTTATTCGTCGATTAATTTTGATATACCGGTTGGAGTTAATGGTGATTGTTATGATAGGTATTTAATTAGAGTAAATGAAATGCGGGAAAGTTTAAAAATTATTGAATATTGTATTAATAATATACCGGAAACTGCAGTTAAGGTAGATAATTTTAAAATTTCAATACCATCAAAAAAGTATATAAAAAATTCAATGGAATCATTAATCTCGCATTTTAAATTATATACAGAAGGTTTTGTTGTTCCTAAAGGGGAAACTTATGGTTTTGTTGAAGCACCGAAGGGTGAATTAGGTGTTTATTTAGTTTCAGATGGTACTAACAAACCGTACCGTTGTAAAATTAGATCACCTGGTTTTTTTCATTTACAGGGTTTAGATTTTATGTCAAATTCACATATGTTAGCAGATGTTGTAACTATTATCGGTACACAAGATATCGTTTTTGGTGAGATTGATCGTTAGTATTCTTTTTATTAAATTGGTACATAAGTTAATTGTATAAGTATCGTATATATTTTAATGTATAGAAATAGTCAAGTTCATCCTTTCCATTTGGTAGATCCAAGTCCTTGGCCTATCTTGGCTTCTGGTTCGGTTAGTACTCTTTTAGGGGGTTCTGTTTTATATTTTTATGGTGTAATTTATTCAGTTTTTTTTGTACGTTTATCTTTTATTCTAACGGCCTCATTAATGGCCATTTGGTGGCGTGATGTGGTTCGTGAAGCAAGTTACGAGGGTCAACATACTTATTTTGTTGAGCGAAGTATGCGTATGGGTATGGTTTTATTTATTGTTTCTGAAATCATGTTTTTTTTTGCATTTTTTTGGGCTTTTTTTTACTCTAGTATAGATGCTACTGTAGAAATAGGTAGTGTTTGGCCACCAGAAGGTTTAGAAGTTCCTCATTTTTTATCAATTCCCTTATTAAATACGTTAATTTTATTATTATCCGGGGCAACTATAACTATTTCGCATAAAAGGACAGTTATGGGTCATCGTAAAATGTCATTAGATTATTTATTTATTACTTTTTATTTAGGTATTTTTTTTTTATTCCTTCAATATTTTGAATACAGTATCGCAACGTTTAGTATTTCTGATAGTGTATACGGTTGTTGTTTTTTTATGGCAACAGGTTTTCATGGTTTACATGTATTCGTTGGAGCAAGTTTTATTTTAGCGTCTTTATATCGGATGAGTTTGTATCATTTTACAAGAGATGGTCATTTTGGTTATGAAGCGTGTATTTGGTATTGGCATTTTGTAGACGTTGTTTGGGTATTCTTATATTTTTTTGTTTATTGGTGGGGTGGTAAATAATTTAATTAGTACCTGTATGACGGAATTGGTAGACGTGGTAGATTTAGGATCTATTGTTTTTAACGTGAGGGTTCGAATCCCTCTTCAGGCAAAACTTATCTGTTAATAAATAATATGTTAAATATTTTAGATTTTAAAAATTCTATTTTTTTACCAGAAATTTTTTTAGGTATTTCTATAATTTTGTTAATTTTGTATAATTATTTTTGCAAAGAAAAATTTGGTCTAATTTATACTAAAACCTTATTATTTTATTCTCAAAGTAGTTTATTTATTACAATTTTGCTAGCAGTTCAAACTGATTATTCTACTTCGTATTTTAATTTGTTTTTAGTAAATTATAAAATTTTATTTATTCAAGTTATCATTTTATTGATTTCATTATTTTGTTTACTTTTATTTCATCGTTCGCTAACGAAAAGTCGGACAAATTGTTTGAAATATTTTATTTTATATTTATTTACTGTATTATTATGTTTAATTATTCTTATGTTAAATACTGAGTATATATTTTTTTTATTCTTATCATTTGAATTAGTAGTTATTTGTTTTTATATTTTATGTTCATTTAATTATAATAATTTTGGATTTTTATTTTTTAGGTTTATACCAAAACGTAAATTAATGTTTATATCTGCATTATTAGGATTTTTAGGTTTAATTCTTTTAAAAGGTTATATTTATTTAAATGATTTAGATTTGTTATACCAGCGTAATTATTTTTTAATTACAAGTATAATTTTACTATCTATTAGTTTGATACTGAAAATAATTATTTTTTATGCACCGACTAATTTTATTTATTATCAAAAAACGCCAGCAATTACAATAATATTTATGCATTTAGTGCCGAAAGTATTTTTTTTTTATTTTTTTTCGGAACTAGTTTTTACGAATTATTATTTTATTTACACAGAATACTACATAAATTTGGTAACTTTAATAACGGGTATTATTTGTTTAGTTATCAGTATCGGTATGCGGAGATTATTTTTAAAGCATTTTTTAGAATATTTAGCATTAGTAAATTCTGGATATTTATTTTTATGTTTTACACCGTTAACGTACAATAGTTTAAATTATTGTATTTATTTTTTATTATTTTATATTTTAATTATATTTTTATACGGAGGTATTTTTTTATTTTTTGATAATCAGCAATATCCAAGCTTGAGATTAAGCTTTGACGTTATTCTTAGTGATATTGATAAAAAAGATTATTATTCCATTATATTTTCGTCATTAATCTTTTTATTTTTTGGTATGCCGCCGACGCGACGAGATTACCCTTGCAGTAGGGGAGTACCGTTTAATGGTTTAATATTACAATCTTTATTATTTCAGAGTTTATTTTTAGGCCAAATGTATTTAATTTTATTTTTTTTAGTAATTTTTAATTTAATTGTATTTTTATTTTTTATTTGGACAATAGTGCCTTTTTGGTATGAACGTAAAGATAATTCTTTTCTTTTATTACCTAGTTATATAAATCCTTTATTAGGGGAATTTATAATAACATATTTTATTTTACTTTTATTAACTTTATGTTTAGATAGTATTTTAATTTTAAACTTTTTAAAAACTTTTTATAGATAATTTAGTATGTTACGTATAGATATTAAAAGTTATAATCGATTATTGTTAAACAAATTATTACAACAATTCAAAAATAATTTAAAAATCAAAAATTTAGTATATTTTACGTTATTACCTTGTAAACGTAAAAATTTTGTTGTTAAAAAATCACCTCATGTTTTTGGTCGTTCAAAGGAAAAATATTATTTAAATACTTATTCTTGTATTATTACGTTTAAATATTTGCGAAAAAAAGATTTAATAGTTATTTATAAATTATTGAAATCTTCTAATTTTAAAGAAGGTTTTGGACTTAAATTTAGTTTATTTTAAATAATTTAGTAGGGTGTACCCAAGTGGTCTAAGGGGCTGGTTTTTGACATCAGTTTTCATGGGTTCGAATCCCGTCATCCTAGAAATAAATTAAAAACTCTGTAAATTTTAAATTAGAGTGTATTTATAAATAATAATACAATTAAGGAATAAAATATAAATTTAATTATGTTAAAATCGCTAGGAAATTTTTTGTCTAAAGTTTTACCTCATTATGTACAATTTATAATATTTCGTCAAAAAGAGCTACATTTAGATCTATATTCGCATGTATACTTACGTAAAGTTTTATTTTTCTTTAAAAATAGTAAATTTCTACAATTTAAAACTTTAATAGATATTACAGCAATTGATTTTCTAAATAATCATAATCGGTTTGAATTAGTTTATAGTCTTTTAAGTATTCGCTATAATTTACGAATTTTTATTAAAGTATATTTAAATGAATTTTTTATAACTAATACGGTATCTGATTTATTTTTATCGGCAAATTGGTCTGAGCGTGAAGTATGGGATATGTTTGGAATTTTTTTTAAAAACCATAAAGATTTAAGACGGATTTTAAACAATTACGGTTTCAATGGTTATCCGTTACGTAAAGATTTTTCTTTAACTGGTTACGTTAGCGTACGTTATGATGATTGTGACAAGTATATATTAGCTGAGTCTTTAGAATTATCTCAATCGAATTTAGAATTTATTCATAATAAAACTCCATGGAAATAAACAACGTTAAGTGTAAACCGAAAAAATTACTTTATATATCCAAAGCAACTGTTATTAAAAAAAATAAAATTTGGTTATTTAAAAATATTTTTTTTAAAAAAAAATATTTTAAAAAAAAAAATTAAAAAAAAATGATTCAAAGATTAATACGTAAAGATCGTCATTTAAGAAAACAATATAATAGTTTTGAAATTTGGAATAAATTAAATAAATCTTTAAAAAAAAGTTTATTTTTGTATAAAATTTCAAAAAATATAGCTCTTAAAGAAAAAAAAAAGTATAGTAAAGTAACTATAAGGAATTATTGCTTTAAAACTGGACGTAGTTCTGGTGTTATTCCCTTTTTTAGAATTTCACGTATGTTAGTTCGTAAAAAAGCAGGTATTGGTCTATTATTGGGTATTTATAAAAAATAATAAATGAAAATTTTATCTATTAATTATTCTATTATTAAAAACGGTTTAATCAAAAAATTTAGCTCAGTAATTATTCATAATTCTATTTTAACATCCTCTTTTTTAGATGTTTTATTCCGTGAAGGTGTTATTCGGAGTTATCGGATTTTATCTAATAAAAAAATTGAAGTTTTTTTAAAGTATTATAAAGGAGTACCAGTAATTACAAATATTAAACCTATTTCAACAAGTAGTCGTTCTATATATTATAGTATTAGTGACATCTGTCATTGGAAACGTTTTTATTCACCTTTAAATACTTTTTTAATTTTAAATACTTCTAAAAAAATATTTAGTTCTAATGAATTAAAAGATTATAAATTAGGTGGTCAAGTTTTATGTGTTATAAATTAAAGTATTCAAGTTTACTTTCATTTAAAAAAAAAAATTCAATTTTATATATAAAAGGTCCTTTAGGTACCAACTTTATTAAAGTTCCTTCTAACATTAAATTTACAATTGATAATTTTAATCAAATAATTAGTTTTTCCGTTATTGCTATTAAATTTGAAAAAAAAAAAAATTTACGCGGATTTCTATCGATGTTTTTTAATAGTTGTAGAACTTTAGTGTTTGGCGACCTAATAGGTTTAAACATTAAAGGCCTAGGTTTAAAATTTTTGAAAATTTCTGAGTTGTCTATTAATAAAAAATATTTATTAATGAGTCTAGGGTATGCAGATGAAGTTAATTTTCATATTGATACAAAACGTTACATATTTTTTTTCAAAGATATTCGTAATATTTTAATTTACAGTACTGATTATTGTTCGTTACGTAATCAGATTTTTACTTTAGTAGGTTTAAAAAAACCAAATAAGTATCGAAAGAGAGAAAATGGGATTCAAATTAATAGTCAAATTCTATAAAAAATGCATTCGAATAAAATAAAACAATTATTAATTAATAATCAACTTTTAAAATCAGATTTTTTAGATTTAAAGAGATATAGTTTTTTTTTAAAAAAAAATAACTATCGTTTTAGTTTTTATAAATATAAAAAAATTTATTATCAACTTAAATTGTTGGTATTTGTTTTGAAAAAAGTTCATTTGATTGGTGGTACCATTTTATTTATAGGTTTAGATAAAAAAGATTACGTAGACTATAGTTTTTTTAATAACACTCTTAAAAAACTTGTTGTTAAAAAGGGGCATATTTATGCTGATTCTAAATTTAACGGTTTTTTCTATAATCGCTGGAGTCTCTATAAACGATGTTCTAATCCATCTGAATTTTTTTTAAATCTCCAAAAAAATAATAAATTTCCTTTATTTTTAGTTAGTTTCTCAAAAGAAACAGATGGTGCAATTTTTCGTGAATTTGGTAAATTTGGTTTACCGGTAGTGTTTATTGCTGAAGGTTATAGTCATTTTGAATTTAAAGACTACCCATTAATGGGTTCATACACCAGTCAAATGTTAGATTTTTATTTAAGTCTTTTACAGTATGTTTTAAAATAATGTGTTTAAAATTAATTAAAGGTCGTAATTTTAAAAAATTTAAATTATATGATCAAACTAAAATAAATTTAGGAAATCATTTATATATTTCTAAAAAATTAAAACGTAAAAAATGGCATTTTTTTCGTTTTAATAATGAATTTAGATTCTTTCCTCGTGTAAGAAAAATAAGTAAAATAAGATTTTTTTATAAAAATAGTTTAAACATTAGACGTGTTTTAAGATCGCAGAGTTGCTTTATAAATGCGGCAAATTTGTATAAATTGTATTTAAAGGCATGTAAAGGTAATCCTAGGTATTTACATTTTATTAATTTATTAGAAAGTCGGTTGGATGTTTGTTTATACCGAACTGGTCTGTTTAGAAGTCCTTTACAATTAAGGCAATTTATTTTACATAAAAACATTTGTTTAAATGGGCAATTAATCACTAAACCGGGTATTCTTTTAAAAAAAGATGATTTGGTTCAGATTAATTTTATTCATTTAAATTTTATAAATTATGAAAAAGCACGGCATTTATCTTTTGATAAATATTCGCATTTAGAGATTGATTTAGAAACTTGTTCATTTGTTTATTTAGGACCGTTTTCTTTATCGGATATGTTTATTAAAAAATATAAAGATTTATCGTTTTTAAATTTTGTTTTTAAGTTTTAATTTATAAATAAAATAAACTTAGATTATATTCCGATAACATTATTAAATAAGTATTATACGGTAACTCGTATTCCGTTATCAATAGGGAATTTACTTATTATAAATATTTATTTAAGTTTTGGGATCTAAGGTTCTAAAATCAATTTGGTAAGATTACCATTTTTTTATAACTTAATAAAATTTTGGGTTATAAAGTTAAAAAAAAAAATACTGTTCAACTTTTTCCTATATAAGGGGGAGTTGGTACTGAGTAGATATAAGTTTTCGTTAAAATGTAACGAATTTACATGTGTTATCTTTAAAACTACGTTTTAATTTATTATAATTGTTTATAAAAAGTATGCACTAAAGGGATACCTGGATATTAAGAAAAAAGGTTCATAAAAGTGAATATTTTATATGGAGCTAAACAGCTATTAAGTATAATTTCCTTTTATTTGAAAAAATCATATTTTGGGTAATTTTTATAAAAAAATGGTATAGATCAAACTATTTTTTTATAAAGAAGAAAAGCTAGTGAATTGAAACATCTAAGTAACTAGTATAAAAAAAATCAA
>Ga0115012_10001839_pt1 | contig 12282 bp, 21 predicted proteins | sample TroAtlMetagenome_FD_88706 | JGI IMG/M metagenome (GOLD analysis project Ga0115012, IMG submission 88706) | Marine eukaryotic phytoplankton communities from Atlantic Ocean - Tropical Atlantic ANT10 Metagenome | ecosystem: Environmental > Aquatic > Marine > Oceanic | place: Tropical Atlantic...
CCTGAACTGCCTTTTAGTGAGGATAAGTTTAATTTTGCCATACCATTATTTATATGAGTGAATAGAACACTCTGCGCTTATAAATATTCATGCTATTATGATTACACAATTACAAGAAAAAGAAAGACGTGCACTATTTGCTAGATTCGCTAAGATTGCTTACTCAGGACCTAAGTTAGGTAAGGAGCAGGGCAAGAAGTTAGGTTTCAATGCAGCGCTTTATATAGATGAGCGAGGAGCACAGACTTACATATTTCATAATAAAACGGATATCGTTATAACATGTAGAGGCACAGAGCCATCACAACTAAATGATATCTACGCAGACCTAGAGATATTTAAGGCTGATTCTGTATCAGGCAACAAAATACACCAAGGTTTTAAAGAAGAGGTAGATAAGATATATCCTGAAGTCGTAAAAAGACTAGACAAGTATTCTAAAGGTAAGAAACTATGGGCATGTGGCCACTCATTAGGTGGTGCCATGGCAACTATATTAGCACAACGATTAGAATACAGAGGTGGATATGATATTGATACTCTCTACACTTACGGTTCACCAAGAGCTGGTGGTCCAAAGTTTAGAGCATGGTGTGATAAACATCTTAATCATAAACGATTTGTAAATAATAATGACGTTGTTCCATGTGTTCCGTCATGGTTCCGATGGAGACATACAGGCAAATGTCTGTATATTAAATCAACAGGGGAAGTCACAGAACTTGGACGTTGGTCCTCAGAGAGGATTAGGGACAAAGGATGGTCATTATTAAGTGCAATATTTAGAGGAAGATTTGATCTGGTAGCGGACCACAATATACAAGATTATATTGATGCACTAGAAAACGATCTCAAACAATAGGAGCAAGAAATATGTCAAACATATTAGACTGGATAAAGGCACGACTCCCAGAGAGAACATCTTGGGACGGCGGACTTATCATAGCTGGTTGCTTAGCTGTTATACTATTTGGTGGATTAGCCAAAATAGCAGCATGGGTAGGACTAGCATATGGTATCTGGACATTAGTCAAGCCTGAGTAGGTAAACGGAAGGCTGGGCTTTTGGTCCTATTGACTATTGATTAAAGGTCCAGCATATCCTATAATATAGACATAATAAAACTTCAGGAGACATTATGGGACAATACGACGAACTAGTCCACAAGCAGGCAATAAAATTAGCTGCTGAGGAATGGGCCGGACAACCAAGATCTATTCATGTTCACAAAATGAGTAGCATGTGGTATGATCACAGACCACAGGATACAGAAACAAAATCTGTAACTGATACACAATACAACGATGGTTCTATTGTGCGAGAACAAGACGGCAAAGTTATCCATATATTCAGAGAAGAACAAGTAAGAGGCGACGCTCTTATAGATAAATTTGGTAAGGAGACATAATGGGCAATCACGCACACGCAACACCACACGCACTAGCAGAGAAACTTAAAAGGCTAGATGCTCAAGAAATAGCACAGCTAGCACAATTATTAGCAGAAGATCATATGGCTGATAAACTTGTGCCAGCATTTGAAGCTGAGATTAGAGATAGAGATTTCAGACACAAACAGCAAGACATGACAGAACTAAATGCTGACGGCAATAGAGAAAGAGGTAGATACGGGGAAGATTTGTCATTGTGAGGAGACTATATCATGCACCCAGCAAATGTTGTTAATGTTTCAGGTGGCACCAAAACACAAAGAGAACTTGCTTACAAACTTGTAGAGCATTGCATTGATGAGATGCTACCCAGGCATAGGACACTATGGATTGAGGTAGATCTAAAGAAAATACCAGAGGGAGATAAAGTCGTAGGTTACTGTCAAGATGACGGTGACAATCAGTTTACGATTGAAATAGACAAAACACAAAATGCTTATGATTTCATGCTAACCGTGGCACATGAAATGGTTCATGTGAAACAGAGTGTAAGGCGACAACTAACAGAACGAAACCTAAGGCATTTTTGGTATGGCAAAGAACATAGTGATAGACGGAATGAACCGTGGGAAATAGAAGCTTGGAAACTACAAAAGCCTCTAACTCACAGTTATATTAAACAAGGAAAAAGGACAATTAGATACATAAAGTCCTTGACAATGGTTACCAAAGAGTGCATAATATGAGTATGATAAAAGATAAAATAATATTAACAGATTGTGATGGTGTATGTTTAGATTGGGAATATGGTTTCCATACCTGGATGTCAGCACATGGACATGAACTAAAGTATAAAGATGTTTATAGTGTTTACAAACAATATGAAATAACAATAGACCAGGCTAAACAACTTGTAAGAACTTTCAACGAGTCAGCAAGTGTAGGCTTTTTACCACCCTTAAGAGACGCACAATATTACATAAAGAAACTAGCTGAAAAGCATGGGTATAGATTTGTAGCAGTAACGAGCTTATCCAACGACCCATCAGCACAAAAGTTAAGAACATGTAATCTTAACAAACTATTTGGCAATGGCACATTTATAGAGTTCCATTACTTAGATTGTGGTGCAGACAAGGATGATATACTAACTGACTTGGCACATAAATACAGAGGAAGTATTTGGGTTGAAGATAAAATAGTTAATGCACAAGTAGGTGCTAAATTAGAATACGACTCAATCATCATGGAGCATGGACACAACATGAGTTATGATGGTAATATACAGGTAGTTAAAAATTGGGAAGAGATTTACAAATATGCCATTAATAAAGAAACCTGATAACAATTTTACACAGGAAGAGCTAGACAATTCAGCAAGAATTCAGAAGTCTGCTACGCCTAAATATACTGTTGATTGGTATGTAAAATGGATTGCATCTGTATTCATATTGGCAGCGCTGTCCATGAGAGGCCTAGAAGGTTTACAAATATATGATCTAGGATTCTCTATCATAGGTATTGCTTTATGGTTATGGGTGTCTGTAGTATGGAAAGACAGAGCATTGGTTATGCTTAATGGCGTAGGTTTGCTATTCTTACTGAGGAATCTTTTCGTATATCTCACAGGCGGATAAATGAATCATGGCATAATATTAGGTGGTATGCTTGAGCGTGAGGATACATCTGAAACACGAAACTATCTAACATCACAAGACGAGAAAGATAAACCAGACTATTGGCCTGGTATCAAAAGATCAGCAGGCGGACATCGTATCGCCACATTTTTAAGAGAGAATAATTGGGATATAGAAGTATTAGACTTCTGGCCTACATGGACACGAGAAGAACTTACAGACTTCTTTGACTCACGAGTTACAAAGGATACAAAATTTGTAGGTATATCAGCTATGTTTCCAGCAGCTGGTTCCAGCATAAAGAATCAAAAACATTTCCAAGAGATGCAGAACAATGTGCATTATCTAAAGGCAAGATATCCACAACTCACGTGGGTAGCAGGAGCACAAAATTTATCAGCAGTATTAGGATATCCTGTAGATTATTGGTTCAGTGGTTTTGCAGAATATGGTTTGTTAGAGTTTTTGAATTGGCTTACAGGAGTTCCAGGAGCTAATCCTAAGATTAAAACAAGAAACTTCTGGGGTGCTGACAGACAGGTTGTTGAATGTAGAACAGACTTTCCAGCATGGCCAATGCCATCGGCTCATGTTCATTATGAGGAGAGAGACTTTTTAAGGCCTGATGAAGTGCTAACCGTGGAGTTAGGACGTGGGTGTAAGTTTCAATGTAAGTTCTGTTCATTTACAGTATTAGGAGTTAAAGGCGATATGTCTCGATGCGAGGAGAGTCTTTATAACGAATTAAGAGATAACTATGTGAAGTGGGGTATAAAACATTACACAGTAGGCGATGAAACAATCAACGATAGTAAATCTAAACTAGCAAAATGTGCTCGTGTCGTAAAGAGAATAAGAGAAGAGTTTCCTGAATGTGAAATACAACTATCAGGATATGCTAGGGCTGATCTAATGGTTAATTGGGAAGATACTTGGCAAGATTTGTGGGACATGGGCTTGTGGTCTATGTTCTATGGTATTGAATCATTTAATCATGAGGCAGCTAAATTTATAGGTAAGGGCATGGCTCCTGAGAAGATGCAAGACGGCTTACTAAAAGCACAAGACTTCTTCAAATCTAAAGGTAAGTTTAGAGCTACATTGTCTATGATTATAGGTTTGCCACATGAAACTAGGGAGACATTTTTATCTCATAGGGATTGGATATTTGAGAACTTCCCTGGTCATGCTTATGGATTTATACCACTGATGATAGCAGATGGAGAGATGTTTAGACTTGCTACTAATCCTAGTATATTTGATAGAACAGTATGGGACGAGGGCAGTCCATTTACACGAGTTACGCCTGAAGAAATGAATGTTAATTATGATGAGATTAGACCAGAGCTGAGAGATATTGTAAAGTTTTATATTAATAGTCCTGGTGTAGCAAATTGGAAACACGATACAATGAATGTCTGGGAGGCATGGAAAGTATTTGATGAGGTTGCAGGCGATCCTCTATTACCAAGCAAACTAGCGCCTGGTGTATTCTTTTATCACAGATATTTGACAGGTGGAAGATATACTATTGATGACATGACAAAGACATTTGCAGAGATAGAACCATTAGGTAAGAAGCAAATAGATTTACACATGTCTATTATTAATGAATACAAATACAAGAAGATAAATTGGGAGAGAAAATGAAACCAGAAGATAAAAACTTACTAATCAACTTCAGCCCTTTACTTGCTGTCTCGTTGATTATGATACTAATAATGATATTGGAGTTTACACATGCCAGTTGAAATATTTGTAATAGCAGCGATAGTGATGGGCGGTTGTGCCTACACATCATATCGTATAGGATTTAGAGAAGGCTCAGGCTCTATGATAGATTTTGTTAAGAGTAAACGCAACAAAGCAGGCTATACCACGATGCATTTCTTTGGAGATCATATAGAATTTGTTGATCATTTAGAACAAATGGACAAAGTATTGAATAGAATTGTGGATAAGATAGAAAATGATTCCAGAGAGATATAACGATACAGAAGTATTGCCAACCTATTTAGAGACCAGCAATCTCACAATATACAGTCATGGTCCTGTTGGCACGAAATGTTTTACAGACTTCTTTAAACAAACAGGCACAGAAACGACGCTAGGATATGTGAAACCAGCACATTGGGCAGGAGTTAGCAAAGCATATACAAACAAGACTCACATTCTAGTATTGAGAGATCCTATAGAACAGCACAGACACGCAGCTTGGCTCCACGGAATGTCTATACATGAAGCAGACAGAAAGAGACACAACATGTTTTATCACACACATTTGGCTCCTCATTTGACGCTAACCAAGTTCGCAGAGTTTGATTTTTACATAGATTTTAATAAAATTGGCAAGTATATATTTGATTACCAGCCACCAGCACAGCCTACATTTGACGGCCAGCTCATGGGATTAGAGGATGAATTGGACGCTTATAATTGGATTAAAGATAACAAGATGGAGCTAAAGGTATCGCAATGGCGAGAACTAATAATGCGTGGGCAACTAGAGACCATTTAAGAAAACCATCTTATACGATAACTAATTACTTAGGCAATAAATATTATTACGATCAGTTATTTTCTCTAACGATCAGAGTTTAACGATAAGATTACGGAGTAAGCACGCGGATGGCGATTTGGTATTTAAACTATTTAAAGGAATTAATGGAGGAGAGCATGTCAGATGATGTAGAATATCACACATATCAACAGGATGACCGTAAGGCCATTGTGAGAAAAAACAATAAAGGATTCTATGTAATACTTTCAGAGCACGGGCTGAGAGTAGATAAAATCTCTTGTTATGATAAATCAGAGCAATGGGCTGAGGATGTAGCAGAAAACTATGTATTAGGAATACTTAATCCATAACATGAAAGATATACTTAAACACATAAGAGCTATATTCACATGTAAGGAAGGAATATACGAGTATCAGAGAGCTTTATTAGAGAGATTAGAGAATAGACAGAGTTATATCTTTAAAGACGAGAGAGTTATATACGATAAACATAAGGTAAAATACTCTGATAAAGATAATACATAGAGAACGGCAACGCGCAGGGGCTAATCATATACAGATACGCATAGCCCAATCAAATAGTCTACTTTTACACACATCTACACATAATTACACACATTCTATACTTGAATAGAGTATATAGAAAACCGTAGTTTTTACGTGGAGGTAACCTAACGACGAACGAAAGTCAAGCCCTTCTGGTGTGCTAATCTCTTAAAATCTTTCAGGAAATCGCTTGACTTCTGGTTCACAAGAGGGCATAATATACGCATAATAAGGAAATAAGAGATATGAGTCACCCAGTAAACGATATGATAGCAGACCAGGTAATAGACCAGGTAGCATCACTTCATGACCACCAGGTGAACGATGCTCTTATGGAAAGAGGTATTCCAGGAGAATTTGTAGTCACAGAAGGAATGCGAGATAAACTCGCTGACCTCCTCCTTCAAGAGGCTATGGAGAGACCAGGCCCACACGGCTAGGAAAACCACCACTAACCACCGGTAGTATTCGTTCCCCGGTGGCTCAGTGCGTCAACTACCACCACCCTCCCTACAGCCCTCCACCACCACTCCACCGCCTGAATATTTCTATACACGCGTCTAGGGCACCCGTAGGCACCCTCAGGGGCTAAATATTTTTATACAAGGAGTCTACCCTAGCCTACCGCTGCCAGGGTTCAGATATTTCTTTACTAGGGGCTAAGGGTCTACCTGCTGACCCACCCGAAATATATTTCTTTACAAGGGTCTGCTCGGAGGTCTGAGCTGGGTCAGCAAGCCTAGGGGGCATGGCGAGGTCGCTGCCTGCCCCTATCGTTATTAGAATCAAAATCGTCAAAGGAATTCGTCGAATCTGATTCGTCTCTTTTGTTACACGTTTAGTCATTTACCAGACTTTCTTGCCTCCACTTTGTTCATTATCATCATAACCCTGATGATACGCACTAATTTCCTCATTCGTCATTTCGTATTCTGTTACAGCTTTACCATTATAGGTGCCATGTGGATAGAAATGTGGCTTACGAGGACGATCATACCAACTATCGGCTGATCCACGATCATATGGAGAACCGTGTGTTTCATTTGCCATTCTTAACATATATACCTCACTTTTTTAAGTAACTGTCCACTACGATAAGGGCACACGAACCAAATGTCAAGAAAAGAATGTCAATATCTTTTGGTTAAATCGCTTGACAATTGGTCCTATAGAGCGCATAATAAAGACATACTATAAAAACGGAGGTCGAAATTATGGTAGATTTTAAAGAAACAGTATTAGCGTCAGTAGATGTTAATTCTAATATTGCACCAGCAGGTGACAGTATATGGGCGAGAGATGGTGTTGTTGTCCCTAACACTATTTTCGTATCACAAGTTCAAATCATTGAACGCACTTATACAGACGACGGCATGAAAATTGTCGAAGGTCTTATTTTCCATCCTGAATATGAGGGTTGGGAAGTTTATACAGACTCATCATTTGTTAATGATGTTATGAAGGCTGCAAAACTTGATGACAAATTCTCAGCAAGTTTCTCAGAACAAGGCATGCAATACACCAATGCTTGTCATTTAGATGTGGAGGTGCTGTAATGGAATTATTATTTTTCGTAGGTATGATAATCTTCGGCTTTGTGTTGTTATGCACAGAGTCGAGAGAAGATGTAATGAAAGACTTTGGAGTTAAGTAATGAGAACATTTGAAGTCAAATTAGAAGTTACCGAGACACACTATGTCAAGGTTCAAGCAAAATCCAAATCAGAAGCTGAAGAAATAGCAGAAGATATGGGTGTTAATTCATTAGATGCACATGAGACAGATGTAGAGGCTGTTGGTGTTGTGGAGGTTAAATAATGTTCAATAGTCTATATAACGCAAAGTTTTCTGATTTAGATTTGCCAAAGCCAACTAGAATGGGCTTTGATACAATAGATTGGGAAGAAGAGATAGAAGCTTTAATGTCAGAGATGTGTGAGTATGAGGGTTCTCGTATTTACGGAGCATTAGAGATGATAGTGATGGGTGTATGTCCAGAGTGTTGCGGTAATAGCTGCATGGATGGAGATTACGAGAACGGCGAAGATACTTGCAATGGTAGTTATTCATATGATTGCGATGAAGGAGAAATGCACGATGCACCTTGGTTGAGTCTATATAAGTATGAGAGTTTCCAAGTAGCTCTAGAGAAGCGCATGGAGTATAAAGGCGATGATCCTAATGAGTTTTGGCATCAGTATCGTCTAGAGGAGGCAGCAGCGTAGAGAGATAAGCGCTAAGTAGAAGGTGGCTTGCAGTTTGCAGGCCATCGTCATGGTTGAGCTATGGAAAATATTTGGGTAGGGTCGGTATAGGAAGGCATATAGCCCAATACATTTTTCTTTCAAAAATCCTTTCTGTAAAAAAAGATGGCCAAACCTACGAGGGCTATATAAGGCGCTTATATACAGAAATTCCTCAGAAAATTTTGGCGCAAAAAACACTAGAAAATGGTTTATTTTGAAAAAGGCGATTATACGAGACCATCTGTGCATAGCGTCTTTTGGTATAATAGGGCTTGTAATTCAGTTCATACTTTGTTATCGTTATGCTGTAAATAGTATAAATAAACTTACATTATGACGAAGAAAAAAGAATTTAACAGTTTAAAAACACTTAAAAGAATGGGACTTATACCAAGAACTAAACATTACGAACAAATGAAAGTAATGGCTATTGTATCTCTTGTTATACTAGCTTTCATGGGATTAGTATATATGGGTATTAAGTATCCTCCTAAACACATACCATTAGAGTATTACATGGATGGACCACTTAATCCTATGACTCCTCATATAGCAGTTGATCGTGTATCTTATACATATCCAGATGTATTAGAATGTATATGTGGTAACGATCCTGATTGTATGTTCCCATGGGATAGTCCTATACAACAACCTAAAGGCAAATATGATAACTATGTTTAATAAGCTAATCAGCAAGTTCAATGAGGCACCTCTTTACTATGGTATCGTTTTTTCGCCTTTTCTAGTTTTAATGACTTTTTTCCTATATGAAGCGCTATATTGGTTAGTGCTTAATATATGGTGTGGGCTATATGGGCTCGGCGACCCGTATAAGTTCTGGGGCTAAACCTACTGACTTCGTCGTAAACTTCGTTATTCTAAACCGAGAAAGGAACTAAAATGGGCGTATATACTTTTAATGATGGAACTACTGATCTGACTGTTACGTTAGACGATTGGGATAATAAAATCGTATCTGGAGATAAAGATGCTGATAACTATTGGAATCCTAAATGGAACTTTGCTCCCGAAGTAAAGGAAGCCATTACACTCTCATCGTATGAATTGGATTTGTTACCTGAAACACAGACTGTTACCGTAGACCCTAGGCAAGGCGATTTGTTTAATGGCTGGCCAGAGGACGGGGAACCCATTACTGTAACTGTAAATACAGAAATACATAAATAATTTTACGTTCATTGTGTAAGTTACTTTAATTACACAACGGAAGTAGACAATAATGTCGAAGGAACGCGCTTTCAACACAGGAGGCCGTTATGATATACAGAGGTGTATCTTACAAAGTCCTGGTCAAAGAGAAAGCGAAATCTCTACCAGGCATTTATAGAGGAACAGTTCATGGTCCTCTCACAAACCAGTCAAACAAGATTAAGCAAGGCGTATATAGAGGCGTGGCTTGGTCTGAATGATCAAAAAGACGGGCAGTGCAATACTGCCCGTTTTCATTTATTCTACGTCGTTAAGTGGGTTTTCTAATATAGTTTGGATTTTATCTTCAAGTTCTTTCTTGTTATCTCTAATATCGCCTTCCATCTCTCTGAAACGCTTTTGCATTTCACGCTCCATTTCGTAAACATCGTTACGAATTTGTCGTTGAGTGTCAGCGGTTTTAGCATCTACTGTTCTTACAAGTTCTTCAGCATCATCAGCTCTATCTACAGCATTATCAATCTCACCTTGTAGATTATCCTTAATAACATCAGTTAGTTCAGTTAGTCTTACAATTTCGTTTTGTATGCTCTGTGGATTTAGCGCGTTTAGCTTCTTTTCTGCGATCAATAGACGATTATAGAGTTCAAAACCTCCCCAAAGGCCACCTATTATAGTTCCTAGTAAAGGAAGTATTAGTAGGAGCTTACTGCCACCTATCTTAATCCCTTTATATTCTACTTCTGCCATTTTAGTTACTCCTATTGTATTGTGAATCTATCATCTCTTTTAAAACTTTTTCTGTTTTACCTGCCATCATATAAAAGTTAAATTTGTTATCGTCAATCTTAGCATTAGTATATAATGCTTTTACTTGATACCAATTTTGTTGATCTTGTAATTGATCTTTACCTAAATACTGTTGAATATCTGGATTATAACCTATTACAGCAACTGCTATAGTTTGATCTTCAAAACCTCCCGACTCTTGGTTAGCTTCAAACTGTGCTTGTAACTGCTCTTGTGCAGCCTCATTACCTAGTCTATCTGCTAATGACTCTACTGCCTTTGTTGTTCTAGATTCTTGAACACTAGGCGGTGCAACGTCAAACTTACTAAAGTTTGGAGCCTCATTAGATAAAAACTGTCCAATACTTTGTCCTGTGGATAAAGCATCGTCAAATCTGTTACTAAAGTCCATGTCGCCTCCTCCAAAGCTGTCTGAACCACTATCAAATGTCATTTCTTGTTGTGATGTGTCTTCTTGTTGTTGTTCTGCTACTTCAAATGCACTAATTGCTGGTCCAGCATCTACTACATCTGATACTTCTACATCAATACTTACTTGTCCTGTTGATTGTTCTACTTGTTCTTGTATAAATGTGGAACCTGTAGAGCTAGACTCTGATTGTCCACTACCACTAATACTTGAACTACCTGAATTTGAAAAACTCCCAGAGCCGCTGCCCTGACTAGAACCTGAGCCATCGTCTACTTGAACAGAGTTACCAACAGACGAACCTAATTCTTTCTTAAGTCTTGCTACTACCATTGAACCTCTACTAGGACCAGAACTGCTTGAACTTGCTTCTTCTTCTACAACTTCTTCTCTTTCCTCTACAACTTCTTCCTCTTCTTCTATAAGTTCTGGTTCATCTTCTATAAGTTCTTCTAATTCTTCTTCGTTAATTAGTTCTTCCAATGCCTCATCATTAATAAGCTCTTCTATTTCTATTGTTATCTCTTCTTGGAAGTTATCTTCTACTTGTTCTATAAACTCTTGTAAGTCTTCTACTGTTTCTATATCTTCTATTATATCGTTAAACTCTTCTTCTGTAAGTTCTAACTCTATTTCCTCATTAGGTATCCACTCTTCTTCCGTGAATATAATTACACCACCATTTTCTAACTCTGTTATATCTGTTGGGTTTAATTGAACTAATAATTCATCTGGCATAAACTGTTCTTCTGGCATATCCCAATCTATCATGCCTTCATCATTGAACTCTACATCTTCTCCATACCATGAATCTACTTCTTCCTGTCCAAACTCTTCTACATCTATTTCATACCATTCTTCATCAGTAAAGTCTTGCCAACCTTCTCCATACAAACCATCCATTTCGTTTGTAAACATTTCCTCGTCTAACATAAAGACTTCAACAAACTCATCTCCTCCTGAGAAATCTTCATAACCGTATTGTTCTTCTTCTGAACCATATCCAAATTGTTGTGCCTCAAAGTCTTCATCATAACCAAACATCTGTAGTTCTTCATCAGAGAACATACCATCATTCATATCATCATCGCCTTCTAATGATTCTTGGAATGCTAGTTCTTGCCAATAGCCTGGACATTGTTCATCATACAATGGGTCCATATTACATTGTAAACTAAAGTATGCTAGTGCATAACCTGAACAGTTTTCATCATACAATGCGTCATTATCACATTGTTGATCAAAGAATGCATCTGCGTAACCAGGACATTGTTCGTCATACAAAGCATCTGCGTTACATTGTTGAGTTAAATAGGCTGCTGCGTATCCTGTGCATTGATCATTATACAAAGGATCTGCTGCACATTGTTGTTCAAATGTAAGTCCTTCACTATACAACGAACCTCCGTTTTCTATATCTGGTCCGCCATAACCTGCTAGGAAAGCGTCTAATGTATTGTAAGCATTTTGTCCATCATTGTAGAATAGATATGTTTTCTTCTCACTACTAGAACCTTGCTCACCTATTAATACATCATGACTTTGTATGTCTA
>Ga0115012_10001845_pt1 | contig 12250 bp, 12 predicted proteins | sample TroAtlMetagenome_FD_88706 | JGI IMG/M metagenome (GOLD analysis project Ga0115012, IMG submission 88706) | Marine eukaryotic phytoplankton communities from Atlantic Ocean - Tropical Atlantic ANT10 Metagenome | ecosystem: Environmental > Aquatic > Marine > Oceanic | place: Tropical Atlantic...
ATGTGAAATAATCTTTACATCTGGAGCAACTCATGGTATTAATATTGTTTCTTCAGGATATTCAAAAATTTTGAATAATAATGATGAAATTTTAGTTTCAGCGATGGAACATCATTCTAATATAGTTCCTTGGCAAATGCTTTGTAAATCAACAGGAGCAAAATTAAAAGTCATTCCAATGACAATTAAAGGAGACTTAGAAATAAATGAATTTGAAAAACTGTTAACCTCAAAGACTAAGTTGGTATTTTTAAATCATGTTTCAAATGCATTAGGAACAATTAATCCAGTTGATTATATAATAAAAAAGGCCCATTCAATTGGAGCCAAAGTATTAATTGATGGGACGCAAGCATCACCTCATATAAAGACTGATTTACAGAAATTGGATATAGATTATTATGTCACTTCGGCTCATAAGATGTGTGGCCCAACTGGAATAGGGATTCTTTATGGTAAAAAAAGTTTATTAAATAATCTTCCAGTATATCAAGGAGGAGGAGAAATGATTTCTGATGTAACTTTTGAAAAAACTACTTATGCTGATTTACCTCATAAGTTCGAAGCTGGAACTCCTAACATATCTGGTGTAATTGCATTTGGTGCAGCGATAAATTATATGAATAATATTGGTTTTTTGAATATTTTAAATTATGAAAAAGAGTTACTTGATTATGCTCAAAATCAATTAAATAAAATCAAAGACGTCCAAATATATGGTGAGTCAATAAATAAAACTCCTATAATATCATTTAATATTAAAAAGATACATCCTTATGATATTGGAAGTATTTTAGATAAAATGGGAATTGCAGTAAGAACAGGACATCATTGTGCTCAACCAATAATGGATTTTTATAAAATTCCAGGAACAGTAAGAGCTTCTTTTTCATTTTATAATACAATTGAAGAAATTGACTTGATGATTAAAGGCTTAAAGAAAGTCATAATGATGTTGCAATAATTATTAATTTTAATTATGACAAGCATTGAAACTATTAAAAGTGAAATTATTTCAGAGTTTTCTTTATTTGAAGATTGGATGGAAAAATATGAGTATATAATTGAATTAGGTAAATCGATTCCATTAATTGATCCTAAATTTAAAATAGAAGATAATTTGATAAAGGGGTGTCAAAGTAAAGTATGGATACATGCTGAATTAAAAAATAAAAATGTTTTATTTTATGCAGATAGTGATGCAATTATTACTAAAGGTATTATAGCTATACTGATCAGAGTATTTTCAAATCAAGAACCAAAAAACATTTTAGAATCGGACACAAAATTTATAGATAAAATAGGATTAAAGGAACATTTATCTCCAACAAGAGCTAATGGTTTAGTTTCTATGATAAAGCAAATCAAAATTTATGCTTTAGCATTTAATAATAAAATAAATTAATAATGAAAAGTACTACAGAGGAAGCAAATAGCTTAGGTGAAAAAATAGTTGTTGTTTTAAAAACAATTTTCGATCCTGAAATACCAGTCGATATATATGAATTAGGTCTAATTTATGATGTGTTTATTAATGAAGATAATGATGTGAAAATATTGATGACTTTAACTAGCCCTAATTGTCCAGTAGCTGAAACATTACCAGTTGAAGTAGAAGAGAAAGTTAAGTCATTAGATGAAATTAAAGAAGTTCAAGTTGAAATAACTTTTGATCCTCCTTGGACTCAAGATCTAATTAGTGAAGAAGCTAAACTTGAATTAGGAATGCTATAGCTTATGTCAAATGAAATTAAAAATCGTGTTTCAGAAAGTTCTATAATAACAATAGATTTAGAAAAATTTTATCCAAAGGGTAATAGAAAATTTATTGATATGTCAAATTGGTTAGATAATGGTTTAGTTCTTCGTGAGAAAGAATTTAGAAAAAAAATAGAATCTCATAAATGGATTTCTTATAAAGAAAAAAATGTTGCACTTGGTTGCTCAAGTGATGCTATTTTGCCTTCTTGGGCATCTTTATTAGTTGTTTCACATCTAGAGCCCTATGCAAAAAAAATTATTCACGGGAGTTTAAAAGAATTAGAAAATATAATTATTGAAGATGTTATTAAGACTATAAACATTGATACCTACAAAGATAAACCTGTCATAATAAAAGGTTGTTCTGATAATTCTATTCCAGAGAATGCATATGTTCAATTAATTATTTTATTAAAAACTGTTTCCAGAAGTCTTTTTTACGGCGAAGCTTGTTCTTCTGTTCCTATATGGAAAAGGCCAAAAACTAATTGAAGTTGCAAAAAAGAAAAATTTTAATATTTACATATTATTGGCCTCCATCTGGAGGATCTGGAGTTCAACGTTGGCTATATTTTTCAAAATGTTTAAAAGATTTGGGATGGGATCCAATTGTAATAACTGTAAAAAAATCAAAGGCATCATATTCAGTTTTTGATAATTCCTTGGAAAGTTATGTTAATAATTTAATTGTACATAGGACAGATACTTTAGAACCTTTAAAATTTTATTCAAAAATATTTTATGGAAATTCCAAAGAAGGAATTCAAAAAGGAGAGGTAGTAAAAAAAAATTTTTTTCATCATTTTGCAGCATTTATAAGAGGAAATTTTTTTATTCCTGATGCAAGAAAAGGATGGGTTAGATATGCTTTAAAAAAGGGAAGAGAATTAATTAAAAAAGAGCATATTAACTATGTTGTTACTACTGGCCCACCTCATTCATCACATCTTATAGGACTTAGGTTAAAAAAAGAATTTTCTGTAAAATGGATTGCTGATTTTAGAGATCCATGGACAAGTATGTTCTATATAAAAGAAATGTACAGAACAAGATTTGCTCAAAAAATAGATGAAAATTTTGAAAAAAATGTATTAACAAAGGCAGATAAAATAATTACAACTATTGGAGATTTATTTCATGATGAATTAATTCAAAAAGGTAATATTTCTCAAAAAAAACTTTTTGCTATTCCTAATGGATATGATTCAGATCTGATTAATAATGTTAGTCAAAAATTTAATTCAACCTTTCATATAGTTTACTCAGGGTTATTAACTAATAATCATTCATTTAAACCTTTTTTTTTAATACTGAAAGATCTAAAATCACTTTATCCAAAATTAAAATTAAAGGTTTCTTTAGCGGGTCAGATTTCAGAGGATGTAGATTTGTTTATTAGAGAAAATAGTAATAAAATTAAATATGAGAATAATGGATATCTTCCGCATTTTAAATCAATTAAGTTAATTAAAAAGGCTAATTTACTTTTAAATTTCACTTATAATTCCAGCAGTAATGATAAAATGATTCCAGGCAAAATTTTGGAATATATTGCAACAGGTATTCCAATCCTTTCAATTGGAAATACCAATAATTATTTATCAAGATTTTTGTTAAAAGGAACTTGTGCTAAGACATTTTCGAATAATGATTTAAAAGAAATGAAATTTTTTATTCAAAAGATAATTGATTCTTTTATAAAAAATAAACCTTTAAGTAACTCATTTCCAGATATAGAAAATTATAGCAGAATGGTTTTGACTAAGAAATTAAGTAATATAATTTCAAAAAAATAGTTTATAAAATATAAATTTTATTTTCTTTAATATATTTATAGGCCTTAGGATGAATAAGATTAGAAACATCAATATTTTCTTCTAAATTTTTTCTTATTTGAGTACTTGAGTTTTTAATTATTGGAGCATTAAAAAGTTTGATATTAGGATTATTTTTAAATTCTTTTGGAATAGAAAAATCAGTTCTTCTCGGATAAACATATAACATATGAGATTTAAGAATGTCTTTATGATTTTTCCATTCATTAAATCTATTCAAGTTATCTTCTCCAATCAATAACACAAAGTTATTTTCAGGGTTTTTTGTCGATAATTCATTCAGTGTGTTTATAGTATAATTTGGTTTAGTCATCAAAAATTCAATTTTAGATATCCTAATATTTTTCTTATTTATCAAAGATACTTCAGCCATTTTGAAACGATCTTCTTTAGTTATTAAAGATTTTGATTTAAAAGGGTTTAAAGGGGAGATAATTATCCAAACTTCATCTATATCAGTTTCATTAACAAAAAAATCTATAAGCTTTAAATGTCCATTATGAATGGGATCAAAAGTTCCAAAAAAACATCCGATTTTTTTCAATTTTTAATAAAATTCTCAACTAATTTTTCAGCTCTATTTTTTGCTTTATCTAGATCATTGTTTAAAAGACTTATATCGAATTTTTCAGCCAATTTAATTTCTTCATGAATTTTATTAACTCTGATTTTCAACATAGTTTTTGAATCCAAGTCTCTTTTAAGTAATCTTTTTTCAATCTCATTAATATTTCGTGTTTTTAGAAAAATCGATAAAGTTTGATCAGGATATTTTTTTTTAATGTTAAGTCCTCCAATAACATCTATATCAAAAATAATATTCTTTCCTAGCCCCCAAATTCGATTAATTTCTTTTTTAAATGTTCCGTAAAAAGAACCAGGATAAACTTCTTCATGTTCTAAAAATTCATCATTTTTAATTTTTTCTTTAAAATCTTTTTCTTTTATAAAAAAATAGTCTTTTCCATCAGTTTCTCCTTTTCTTGGTAATCTTGAAGTGGCTGATATGGAGAAAACTAGAGAAAGATTCTCTTTTTTTAATAAATGTTTAACTATCGTGGTTTTACCACTTCCAGAAGGACCTGAAAATATTATGATTTTTCCAGTTTTCAATTATGATATATTATAAAGTTGTTCTTTTATTTTTTCAAACTCATCCTTCATTTCTATAACTGTTTTTTGCAATTCAGCATCATTTGCTTTAGAACCAATAGTATTTATTTCACGACCTATTTCTTGACTAATAAACCCAAGCTTTTTCCCACTTGATGTTTTATTTTTTAGTTCTATTAAAAAGAAGTTTAAATTATTTTTTAAACGAATAATTTCTTCAGTTATATCATTTTTTTCTAGGTAATAAATTAATTCTTGTTCAAATCTATCTTGATCAAAAGACAAATTCATTTTACTTAAATTATTCTTTATTTTTTTTCTTATACTTTTAATTCTTGAAGGATCAATTTTCTCTACAGTCTTTATGAGCTCGAGTAAAATTTGAATTCTTTTTTTAAATTCTTTCTCTAAAACCTTACCTTCATTTAATTGATAAATAGATAATTCTTTAATTGCTTTTTCTAGGCCTATTAATATTTTTGTTTTTTCTTGATCATTAATAATAGTATTTTCTGAACTTATTACCTCAGGAAGTTTCATTGCAATAGATAAAAGATTATTATTATTAGAATCTATTTTTTTAAGTTGATCTAAATAATTGTTTAGAATATTTGAGTTAATTTTTAATGGAGAAGGATTGGGGTCTTTGTAATTTATACTTAAATCAATTTTTCCTCTTTTTATTTTTGAACAAATCAATTTTCTGAAATCAGAATCTATACTTTTAAAATAATGACTTGTTTTAATATTGATGTCTAAATTTTTACTGTTTAATGATCGGATTTCAATATCAATAATTTTATTACTTATTTGAACTTGAGTTTTTCCATACCCAGTCATTGATAGTATCATTTATATATTAAATTTTTTTTATTTTAATATTCCTATATGAGACAACATTTCCATGATCTTGTAAACCAATATAACCCTTTCTTTTTTTACTGAAATTTTTAAAAGTGTGGTGAGCAAATTTTGATTTAGCTATTAACTTTTCCCATTGATCTCCATAGAGTGGAAAACTGTTAATTTCTTTGCCATTTAAAATAACTTTTCCCCTATTAATTTTATAATTAATAGTTAAAATTAATTTATTCCATTCACCAACAGGTTTTGTATTGTCAATTGTTGGCTCAGAAAGGTCGTAAACAGCTCCGGCTTGATGAAAGGATGGTCTTACTTTTGCATCAGGATGACCATTATTATCAATTATTTGTATTTCAGGACCAGTCCTATAGGGCGCTTTAAATTTTTTACCCTCTTGAATTCCCCATAATATTCCACTATTTCCTTTTTTAGAGATTTTCCATTCAAGCGATAAAACAAAATTAGTATATTGTTTATCGGTTATAATGTCATGACTTTTACGATCTCTTCTTTCTCTTTTGGTCGGATCCATCTCCATAGTACCATCTTTAATAATCCAAACATTCCCAACTTTATCATGATTAAATCTATGCCAACCATTAAATGAATTTCCGTCAAATAACATTTCCCAATCATCATTTGAGTTTGATTTTTGAGAAAACAGGCTTTGAGAAAAAACAAAAAATAATCCAATAATTAAAATTCTATATTTGATCATATTCCTAAAATTTTCTTTAATTTATTTTTGTCAATATCTCCTCCAGCAAAATCATCAAAACTTTTTTGTGTTGCTTCAATAATATGTTTTTGAATAAAAGGCGCTCCTTCTCTTGCCCCTTGCTCAGGACTTTTTATACAACATTCCCATTCCATTACAGCCCAAACATCACAACCATATTCAGTCAGTTTAGTGAATATAGTTTTAAAATCTATTTGACCATCACCAGGAGAACGATATCTTCCAGCTCTATCAATCCAATCGCCATAACCGCCAAAAGCTCCTTTTTTACCATTAGGTTTAAATTCTGAGTCTTTTACATGGAACGATTTTATAAAACTATGATAATGATCAATGTATTCTAGATAATCTAATTGTTGAAGAACAAAATGACTTGGGTCATACAAAATATTAACTCTTTTATGATTTCCAGTGGCCTTTAGAAATCTTTCAAAAGTAACACCATCATGTAAATCTTCACCTGGATGAATTTCATAACATACATCCACTCCATTTTCATCATAGAAATCTAAAATAGGTTTCCACCTTTTTGCTAATTCTGAAAAACCAAGTTCTAATAGTCCTTCTGGTCTTTGCGGCCAAGGATGCCAAGTATGCCATAATAAGGCTCCAGAAAAAGTAGCATGTGATTTCAAACCAAGACGTTTACTAGCTACTGCAGCTTTTTTAACTGTATCTATTGCCCAATCTGTTCTTGCCTTAGGGTTATTTTTAAATTCATCAGGAGCAAAGTTGTCAAACATTAAATCATATGCAGGATGAACTGCAACTAATTGACCCTGTAAATGAGTTGAAAGTTCCGTTATTTCAAGGCCATAAGAATTAATCTTACCTTTTAGTTCATCACAATATGTTTGACTTTCAGAAGCTTTGTCTAGATCGATTAAGAAACTTTCCCAAGTAGGAATTTGAATTCCTTTATAACCAAGATCTGATGCCCATTTACACATTCCTTCTAAAGTATTAAAAGGAGCTTTTTTATCAACAAATTGTGCTAAAAAAATTGCAGGGCCTTTTACTGTTTTCATTGATTGTCCATGCTTATCCATATATTTCCTTTTTTATGAGATTCAACTACTTTTTCTATAAAATTCATACCTTTTAATCCTTCATATAATGTTGGATATTCTGAACCATAAGATTTTTCATTTCTTATGTCTTTAGCAACTCCTTTATAGATATTTCCCATTGCATCAAAAATTCCTTCAGGATGACCAGCAGGAAGCTTTGTGCCATCATTAGCAAAATCAGAAATATAAGGGTTGCCTGGTTTAATAAGCCTTCTAGGTTCATCATCTTTTAGGTGATATAAATAATTAGGATTTTCTTGTTCCCATTTAAAAGCTCCGTCTCTTCCATATATTGCTACAGTTAAATTATTTTCTTCTCCAGTGGCAATTTGACTAGCTCTTAAAACTCCTTTTAGCTTATTTGAAAATCTAACTAAAATTGTCCCATCAATATCTAAACTATTATCATCATATAACATATTCAAATCAGAAAGGAGTTCTTTAACTTCCATTCCAGTTACATATTCTACCATATTAAATGCATGAGTTCCAATATCACCAATACAAGAACTAATTCCAGCTTTTTCAGGATCAAGACGCCATACGGTTTTCCTTTTTTCTTTTTCATGGATAAATCCATTTATCCATCCTTGATAATATTGAATATCAACTTTTTGAATATCTCCAATAACACCTTCAGAAATTAACTTTTTCATATGTCTAACCATTGGATATCCAGTGTAAGTATATGTAACAGCAAAAATTAAATTATTTTTCTTTTGAAGGGAATACAATTCTTTTGCTTCTTCTAAATTTGTTGTCAAAGGTTTTTCGCAGATAACATTAAATCCATTTTCTAAAAGCTTTTTAGACATTGGATAATGTAAAAAATTGGGAGTTAAAACAGAGACTACTTCAATACGATCCTTTTCTGGAAGCTTTGATTCTTTATCAATAAATTCATCAAAATCTTTATAGATTCTATTTGTATTTACACCAATTTCTTTAGCAAAATTTATATTTTCTTCATAGTCAGGGTTAAAGACCCCACCAGTAATTTCATATTTATCATACATATTTGATGCAACTCTGTGAAGAACACCTATAAGAGAATCTCCACCTCCACCAATTATACCAAGTTTTATTTTATTCATAGATTTTTAGTTTCAATTTTTTCATTTCTAAATGTGAATATAAATAAGAATAAAATAACAAACGAAAAAATTGAAGGTTGAATCCATATTTTTTCCCAATTATGACCATCAGATATTACATATAAATCAGTTAGATATCCTGCTATTCTAAATCCAATTAGCATACCTAGACCATAAGTAGCAAGAGTAATTAAACCTTGAGCAGAACTTTTATATTCTGGTTTACATTTCATATTAGTATAAATTTGACCAGAGACAAAGAAAAAATCATAGCAAATACCATGTAAAATAATCCCTAAAATTAACATCCAGCTATTTACACCATCTGCTCCTAAAGAAAAAAGTAAATAACGTAATCCCCAAGCGAATATTCCAACAATTAATGTTGATTTAAAGCCAAACCTTTTAATAAAAAAAGGGAGAAGCGATAAAAAAAGTACTTCAGAAATTTGACCAAGAGTCATTTTCCCTGCAGCAGCTTCCATTCCAATTTCATTTAAAAATTGATTTGCATGTTGATAATAAAAAGCCAGTGGAATACATATTAAAATTGAAGCTATAAAAAACACAAGATAAGCTTTATCCTTTAATAGTTTTAATGCATCCAATCCTATAATTTCCCCAAAAGTTTTGTTTTTATTTTTTTCAATTGCAGGAGGTGTGTTGGGAAGAGTAAAACTATATACCCCTAATATTAGAGAAATAAAAGACGACATATAAAATGTATTTTTTAAAGTATTTAAACTTTCCCATGAAAAATATCCAATCAAAAGACCAGCTATTATCCAACCAATACTTCCAAAAATTCTTATTGGAGCGAATTCTTTTGAAGGATCTTTCATTTGCCTAAAAGCAACAGAATTTGCTAGAGCCAAAGTAGGCATATAAAGTAACATGTATATTAAAATATAAGGATAGAAAAAAGAAAAATTTTCTGAAATACCAGCATTGTATAATAAAAAGGCTCCAAATAAATGAATTGTTCCTAATACTTTTTGAGCTGCAAAATATTTATCAGCAATAAGACCAATTATAAAAGGAGCAATTATTGCACCAATTGATTGAGTTTCATATGCAAGAGAAAGTTCACTTCCAGAAGAATTAAATTCTTGAGAAAGAAAAGTTCCCATAGTTACAAACCAAGCTCCCCAAATAAAAAATTGGAAAAACATTAATAATGATAATTGTACAGAAACTTTAAAACTCATCGGATATAAAATTTACATTTCATTACCAATATTCACTAGAAGATCTTTTGTAGCTTTTATTCCTTCTATTTCAGAAAGTCTATTACCTTCATATTCAACACCAATAAATCCTTTGTAATTTTGATCATTTACAATCTTTAACATTCTATTATAATCTATACTAGTTTCAGATCCTTCAGAATTAAAATCATAAGACTTTGCACTAACACCAAAAGCCCTTGGCATCATTTCAGATATCCCTTTATATATATCATAGGCTTCTTTGCAACTTCCATCAAAAATAGAACCATAACCTTCATCACTTATACAAAAGTTTCCAAAATCTGGAAGAGTTCCACAATTATCCATATTAACTCCATTAATAACTTGCATTAATAGAGGTATGTTAGAAGTAATTCTGCCATGATTTTCAACTATTACATTTATATTATATTCTTTAGCATAAGTTGATAATGCTTTTAAACTATTAATTGAATTAGAAATCCATTTATCTGGATTTTTTTCACCATACAAGTTAAGTCTTACTGAACTACATCCTATTTTTGAAGCTGCATAAATCCATAGTTTATGATTTTCAATGGCTTCGTTTCTTTTAATAGGGTCAGAGGAAGATAGATCTCCTTCACCATCAATCATAATTAAAACATTTTTAATTTTATTATCATCAGCAAGAGATTTACTTTTTTGAATAAAAATTTCAATAGCACTCTTTTTATCATCACTTTTCATCACATCATCATATAATGCATTAACATATTCAATACCTTCAAAACCTAATTCCTTTGCAAGAGAAGCGAATTTGTATGGGTCATAGTTATTCTCTTTTATCATTCTGTGAATAGACCATTGAGCAAGAGATAATTTAAAAAAAAGAGGAGATACTTCTGACGAATTATTTGATTTAGTTTTTGGATCATTACAACCGATATTAATTAAAAAAATAACACAAAGACCTAAACCAATTATTTTTGTAATAAATTTTGTTTGTTTCATATTAAATAAAGTTTTATTAATCTTTCTAAAATAAACAATATTTTCACATCTAAAGATATTTTCTATATTTGGTTCAATATCTAAAGGTTCAGAATTTTATTCTATGGATAATAAATATGATGCTATTGTAGTTGGAACTGGAATAAGTGGAGGTTGGGCAGCTAAAGAACTTTGTGAAAAAGGACTAAAAACTTTGGTTTTGGAAAGGGGACCTATGATTAAACATGTTGAGGATTATCGTAACATGTTCAATGATCACTGGGATTATCCTCATGGTGATGTCATAACTAATGAGATTAGAAAAAATCAACCAAAACAAAGTAGAACAGGTTATGTTAATAAAGAATCAACACAGCATCTTTTTGTTGATGATAATTTACATCCATATAATGAATCAAAACCTTTTGACTGGATTAGAGGTTATCATGTTGGAGGGAGATCTCTAACTTGGGGAAGACAAGTTTATAGATTGAGTGATTTTGATTTTGAAGCAAATATTAAAGATGGAATAGCTGTAGATTGGCCAATTAGATATAAGGATATTGCTCCATGGTATAGTTATGTAGAGGAATATATTGGTGTAAGTGGAGAAAAACTTGGCTTACCTCAACTACCTGATGGAGAGTTTTTAAAACCAATGGAAATGTATTGCGTGGAAGAACATTTAAAAAATTCAATAGCCAAAAATTATAATGATCGTTTATTAACTATAGGAAGAGTTGCTCATATTACAGAGGGAACTAAATCAGGGTTAGGAAGAGTTAGTTGTCAATATAGGAATAGATGTAGAAGGGGATGTCCTTATGGAGCATATTTTAGTTCTAATTCTTCAACACTTCCTGCAGCTGAATTAACAGGGAATATGACATTAAGACCTAATTCTGTCGTATATGAAGTAATATATGATTCAAATAAGCAAAAAGCAACTGGAGTTAGAATTATTGATTCTGAAACCAAAAAAACTTATGAATATTTTTCTAAGATTATTTTTCTTTGTGCTTCTGCTATACCTTCAACATCAATTTTAATGCAATCAAAGTCTAATCGTTTCCCTAATGGAATGGGAAATGATTCTGGAGAATTAGGACATAATTTAATGGACCATCATTTTAAAATAGGAGCAACAGGAATTACAGATTCTTTTAAAGATAAATATTATACTGGAGATAGACCTAATGGGCATTATTTGCCAAGATTTAGAAATTTAGGAGGAAAAACAAACCAAAAAGATTTCATAAGAGGTTATGGTTACCAAGGAGGTGGTAGTAGAGGCGCTTGGACAGAATATACGAAAGAGATGGCTTATGGAAAAAAATTTAAAAAAGCAATTTTAGAACCAGGCGATTGGGGGATGGAATTGCATGCTTTTGGAGAGATATTGCCTTATCATGATAATAAAATGATTTTAGATTTTGATAAAAAAGACAAATGGGGCTTACCTACTATAACTTTTGATGCTTCAATTCGAGAGAATGAAATTAATATGCGAAAAGATATGGAACATCAAGCAGTTGAAATGTTAGAAAAAGCTGGTTTTAAAGATGTAAAATCTTGGGAAGAAAGATATGCTTTA
>Ga0115012_10001847_pt1 | contig 12242 bp, 10 predicted proteins | sample TroAtlMetagenome_FD_88706 | JGI IMG/M metagenome (GOLD analysis project Ga0115012, IMG submission 88706) | Marine eukaryotic phytoplankton communities from Atlantic Ocean - Tropical Atlantic ANT10 Metagenome | ecosystem: Environmental > Aquatic > Marine > Oceanic | place: Tropical Atlantic...
AATGTCAGAAAACCAGATTTAATAGAAATTTAAATAATGATATATTGTAGAAAATGTGTGTATCCTTTAAAAGCTGTCAATCTGAATGTTGATGAAGAAGGTATATGTAGCAGTTGTAGAGCTTTTGAAAATAGTGCTAATATCACAAATGCAGAATGGAAATTAAGGGAAAAGAAATTTGAAGAAATAATAAATACTGTCAAAAAAAATAACAATAAAAGTAATTATGATTGCTTAATACCAGTTAGCGGTGGCAAAGATAGCTATTATCAAACTCATATTATGGCGAAGAAATATGGTTTAAAACCATTACTCATGACATACCATGGTAACAATTTTTTGCCTGAAGGAGATAGAAATAGAGATAATATGCGCCATGTTTTTGATGCTGATCACATAGTCTGGGGTCCGAGTATTGAAACATTAAAAAAATTAAATAGATTAGCATTTAAGAAAATGGGAGATATGAATTGGCAAAATCACTGTGGTATCAAAACAGCTCCTATTAGATTAGCTTGTAATTTCAATATACCATTAATAATCTGGGGTGAGATTAATTGGGATATATCAGGTATGTTTGATCCCAACGATTATGCAGAATTTTCTGCTAAGACTCGCCATGAGCATGATTTACGTGGTTATGAATGGTACGATTTCCTAAATGATAAAGATGACAATATTAGGGAGATTGATATGAATTGGGCTAAATATCCATCTGATTTAGAGATAATTAAAGTAGGTATAAGAGGGATATATATCGGGAATTATTTCAAATGGGATCCTAATTGGCATACTGAATTAGTTAAAAATGAGTATTCATGGAAGGGAGCTTCAAATGATTTCCAAAGGACATACAGGAAAATGTCAAATTTAGATGATAGGTATGAAAATGGTGTTCATGATTTATTAAAGTTCATTAAATTCGGATATGGAAGATGTTCCGATCATGCTTCTAAAGATATTCGTACTGGATATATAACAAGAGAAGAAGGTATTGAATATGTTAAAAAATATGATCACGTAGTATCTGATGACCTTTACCATTGGTTAGATTATGTTGATATGGATGAACAGGAATTCTGGAAGATAGCAGATACTTTTCGAGATCCTGCTGTTTGGTGGATAGAAAATAATGAATGGTGTAAGAATAATATATGGGGTTCGTACTCTTCTTATGGCGAAGTTCATTTAGATAAAAATTTAAGAAAAAAATATGAAAGATAATATTCCCTTTTCTAACTGGAAGATTATTAATAAGTATAGAAGGTCTAGAGATTTTGCCTTTTTTGGATGTGGTAATATTGCGGAGAAGACATATAGGCAAATTAAGAGTAAGAATGTCAAATATATATATGATAACGCAAATTCATTACATGGCACAGAGTTTTTAGGAACGAAAGTAAGCAAACCTGAAAATAACATTAAAAAAGAAGATCAATACATTATAATTACATCTACATCTTTTAGGGAAATCAGTGAGCAGTTAATAAAATATGGTTTAAAACCTGAAATAGACTTTTCAATTAGTCCAGTTTTAAATGATCTAAAAATAATTGACGATCTTGAATCTATAAATAAAAGAATATTATTTACTAGTGGCGCTCCGTCTTTAGATAATGATAGATATGGTGGGGGTATTTATGAGATGAGTATCACAAATGATGAATTTGTTTACTCAAAGAAATATAGTGGTAATGTTTATGGATTAATTGAAATAGACAGTAAATATGTTGCGGTTGACATAGAAATGGGGATCATAACTCTAGATAAACAATATCAGTTAATCGACAGTGTTGAATTACCTAAAGGAGCAAGAGGACATGGAATTCAATATAATGAGATAAAAAAAGAATTTTATATCTGTTGTAGTAAAAGAGATTCTATTTTATTTTTAAATGATGACCTAACAATAAACCATGAATTATTTTTATCTGATAAATTCAGTAAATACAATGAACCATCTCATCATTGCAATGATTGTTATTATGATAATGGCTACTTATATGTAAGCATGTTCTCTATAAGTGGTAATTGGAAGAATGATATTTTCGATGGTGGAATAGTTGAGATAGATATCGAAACAAAAAAAATTACAAATATTATTTGTAATAACTTATGGATGCCGCATAATATTACTAAAATAGATGGCGGATTAACTTTGCTAGAGTCACTACCTGGAAGATTACTCGCAAATAATTTACAGGAGATTGTTAAATTCTCTGGATTTGCCAGGGGGCTAGATAATGATGGCGAATATTATTATATAGGCCAAAGTAGAAATAGAAATTTTAGTAAAAATATCGGTTTATCAAATAATATTTCAATAGATGCAGGTGTGATAATATATGATTCAATAACTAAGGTCTCTAGATTTTTACAATTGCCGGCGAGATTATCAGAAATACACACAATAAAAGTTATTAATTGTTAAATGCTAACTTCTTATAAACAGAAAAAATTATCAGATATTAAGACTGAAATTAATAGCCAAAAATATAATAATAAAAGAATTATACATGCGCATGGAGTATTTGATCTTTTACATGTTGGGCATATACGTCATCTTGAATTGGCTAAAAAACAGGGTGATATATTGGTAGTTACCATAACTACTGATGAATTTGTAAATAAAGGTCCGAATAGACCAGTATTTGATGAAAATCTCAGAAGTTATGCAATAGCATCACTAGAGTATGTCGATTATGTTTGTCTGTCACCATTCCCTACTTCTGTAGAGGCTATTAATATTATAAAACCAAACGTGTTTGTAAAAGGAGAGGAATTTAAAGAGCAAGAGGACATTACTGGAGGAATTTTAAAAGAAATAAAAGCAGTAGAGAATAACGGTGGGAAAGTGGCATATTTAGGTGATATAGTATACAGTTCGTCAAATCTAATTAATTTCATTGGTCTAGAAAACATACATAAACATAAAAATTATTTCAATGCAATTAAAAGAAGTTATGATTTAGATGAACTAATAAATTGGATTGAAAAATTAAGCAATTTAGAAGTTACTGTAATAGGTGAAACAATTTTAGAAGAATACATTTACTGCGAGGGAAAAGGACAATCATTAAAAGATCCTGTACTTTCAGTTAAAAGGGAAAATTCATTATTACATCCTGGTGGCGCTTTATTTATTGCTAATATACTATCCAAATTTATAAATAAAGTAAAACTCATTACGGATTTTGACATTCATGAAAAAACATTACTAGAAACTTATATATTAAATAAAAATATAGAATACATAAATATCGATAAATTTGGCATAATATGGAGACAGAAAATAATAGATAAAGACTCAGGCAATAAAATATTTGAGATCCTTAATTATAACGAAAGTCAAATAACAGAAGATCAGTCTCTGTTGGAATCTATTTATGGAAATGAAATTCTATTCATATCTGACCATGGTCTTGGATTTATAGATAAAAATTTCGCTGAGAGTATAAATACAACAAATACATTTGTATCTCTAAATATACAATGTAACCCAGAAAACAGTGGTATAAATAGCATAAAGAAATACAAAAAAGCAAATCATTGTTGTTTGTCAGGTCATGAATTTGAACTGGAAATTGGTACTAAAAGAGAGGAAATAAACAATCCGTTAAAAGAGCTTAATAAATATATAAATTGTGACAATTTAACTATAACAGATGGTAAAAAAGGCACACGACATTTCTCCGAAGGTAAAAATAGAATAAAAGCTCCAGCAATAGCAAATAAAGTACTAGATAGAGTAGGGGCTGTTGATGTAGTATTTGCCGTATCATCATTACTTGTGAGTATCGGAGCTCCACTAGAAGTGGTCGGTTTTTACTCAAATTTAGCTTCTGCTATACATGTTGCAGAAAATGGAAATACAAATACAATAAATAAAGAGAAAATATTAAGATTTACTACATCATTATTAAAGTAAAATGACAAAAATATTTATCACAGGTGGCGCAGGTTATGTAGGTTCAGTTCTAACCGAAGAGTTATTAGAATTAGGGCATGAAGTAACGGTATATGACTATTTATTATACGGTAATAATCTGCCAACAAATAATAAATTAAAATTAATAAAAGGTGATATTAGGGATATCAAAAAAATTACAAATAGTATAAAAGGGCATGAAGTATTTATACACCTAGCATGTATTTCTAATGATCCTAGTTTTGAATTAAATCCTATTTTGGGAAAAGAAATTAATTTTGATTGTTTTGAACCTATTGTGAAAGCAGCAAAAGATTCTAGTATTAATCATTTTATTTATGCGTCTTCATCTAGTGTATATGGTATCAAAGAAGAATTAAATGTAATTGAAAGTATGGAATTATCACCATTAACAGATTATTCTAGATTTAAAGCAGATTGTGAAAAAATACTATTAAATAATACTGATAACGACTTTATAACTACTATATTGAGACCTGCCACAGTGTGTGGTTTCTCAAGTAGATTAAGATTAGATCTTGTCGTTAATATTTTAACTAATCATGCTTTTTATAATCAGGCAATTAATGTTTATGGAGGAAATCAATTAAGACCAAATATTCATATCAAAGATATGGTCGATTCATATGTATTACTAATTAACAATATAAGTAATTTAAAAAATGGTGAAATATACAATGTAGGTAATCAAAATTATACAGTTAATGATATAGCTAATATAGTAAAAAATGAAATAGGAAGTAATGTTAGATTAAATCACCAAAATTCCGATGATAATAGGTCATACCATATTTGTTCTAAAAAAATTGAATCAGATTTAGGTTATATACCTAAAAGAGGTATTGAATTAGCAGTAAATGACATTATAGGTTACTTTAGAAAATATGAGCTCACAGACACATTTACAAACCCAATATATCACAATATAAAACGTATGCGTGAACTTAATATGAAATGAACATCGGTATAGACTTAGATAATACAATCATAAATTATGATAAACGCTTTGTTGATGTAGCAACCAAATACAAATACATAAATAAGAATTGGAAAGGTGTAAAACATGAATTAAAAGAACAAATCATAAAATTAAAAAACGGAAATACAAAATGGAATAAAGTTCAATCGATAGTATATGGAGATTTGAAGAATAAAGTATTTCTTAATAAAGGATTCTATGAGTTTTTATGGAGAGCTAAATTAAAAAAACATGACATATATATTATTTCACATAAAACAATCCATCCACACCACAATAAAAATATCTTCTTACGCGAGGAAGCCAATAATTTTTTAAATAAAAATAATATAATAAACTTAGTCGGAGCAAGTAATATTTGTTATGCAAATTCATTGAAAGAAAAAATATGTTTGATAAATTCAAAAAAATTAGATTGGTTTATTGATGATTTATATGAAGTTATCAATAATAATCATATTTCAATCAAAATAAAAAAAATTCAATATAGAAATTATAAATGTAATAAATTTATCGCGACAGATAATTGGTATAAAATATCAGAAATCATACTTGGTAAGGTAAAGAATTATGAATATAACAATTTCATCAAGAATGAATATAAAAATTATAATATAACATCTATTAAAAAGATAAATACAAAGATTTCTAACAGCAATACATATCAATTATATACTAAAAAAGGTAAATATGTATGCAAATACTATCCTACTAATGATATTAATTGTGATAGATCGAGATTAGAAACCGAAATGTTAGCATATACTTTATTAGAGAATAATAAAATATCTAATATCCCTAAATTAAAGTCGGTAAATAGAAACTTAAATTGCATATTGTTTGATTATGTAAATGGAGAAAAAATAAAAAATTATAATGAAATACATATCAAACATGCTGTTCGCTTCATCGAAAGACTGCAAAAGATTAACTTTTCAAAAAATAGATTGAAGTTTCTCGCAAAGGAAGCGATTACTTCAATTAATGATTTATTTTCTCAAATAACAAAAAGAGTAGTAAAATTAGATCGCATCAAAATTTTAGATAATTCAACCACAAAACATTTTGAAAATATTAAAGATTATTTCAATGAAATAAGAGATAAATATCATCATAAAGTTAAATATAATAAAATTATTCCTAAATGTAAACTAGTTTTGAGTCCTTCGGACTTTGGTTTTCATAATGCATTATCTTATAATGATGATATATTATGGCTAGACTTTGAATATTTTGGTTTCGATGATCCAGCTAAATTAATCATCGATTTTATTCTACATCCAGGAATGAATTTGAATGATAAATTAGCTCTTGATTGGTATAATAAAACATCGGAGATATTTAAAGATGATAAATATTTAAACAAAAGAATAAAACTATATTGGCCTTTTATTTGTATCAGATGGTGTCTCATAATACTTCTAAGATATGATAATACTGATTTAGAATATCAGCGGGCAAAATCAGAAAAAATGTTAAATCGTATAATATGTCCATTTTAATACCATGAATATAAAAAAATTAAAGGATATTGCATATGATTTAAGAGTGAAAACGTTGAAAGCTTGTATATTAAATCAGGAAGCTCATTTAGGTGGGAGTTATTCAATAATTGAAATATTAGTATTGCTCTATTATCAAGTATTGCATAAAAATGATAAGTTTATTTTAAGTAAAAGCCATGCGTCATACCCATTATGTATTATATTGAATGATTTAGGATATGATACTAAAATTAAGACACATTTAGAAATAGACTTAGCAAATAAAATATATGCAACAACAGGAAGTTTAGGTCACGGGTTACCAATTGCTTTGGGCATGGCATATGCGAGGAAATTAAATAATCAAAAAGGTAACATTTACGTATTAATAAGTGATGGTGAATGCCAAGAAGGAACGACATGGGAATCCTTATTAATCTGTAAATCCTTAAAATTAACAAACTTGAAAGTTATTATTGATTTTAATGAGCTGCAAGCTTTAGAAAAAAATAAATATTTCGACAATTATAAAACATTGCAAAATAAAATATTATCATTTGGGTTGGAATGTGATGTGGTTAAGAATGGACATTGTTTTAACAAACTTTATGAAAAGATGACGGCAGATGTAGTATCAAATGTTTTAATAATTAACACAGTAAAAGGTATGGGAATCAAATCGATTGAAAATGACCCTATATGGCATGCGAAGAGAGTTAAACCTGAAATGGAAAATGAATTAATGAATAATATATACAGAATATGAGAAAAGTATTTGGTCAAGAGTTACTAAGTTACGCTTCAAAAGATGATAATATACATTTAATTGTAGGGGATATTGGATTTGGTATATTTGATGAATATAAACAACATTACAGAAAGAGGTTTTTGAATATTGGTATATGTGAACAAAGCATGATCAGCTTTGCTTCGGGTATGGCACTTGAAGGATATAAGCCAGTCGTTTATTCTATTACCCCATTTTTAATTGAAAGAGCCTTTGAACAAATAAAGTTAGATATTAATCATCAAAATACAAATGTCATACTTGTTGGTTATGATGATTACCCAAAACTTGGACCTACTCATAAGTGTTTAAATATAGAAAAAACTATGGAATTGTTTGAGAATATTAAATCCTATTTTCCTAAAGACTTAAAATCGCTGAAAAATAATCTTGCTGATGCGTTTACTACTTCAGGCCCTAGTTTTATAAAATTAAAAAATATATAACAAAAACAATTACACACTTAATATATGCTGATGATATTTAGGGAGATTCATTCTTAATTAATATCAAATATATAAAGTAACAACGCGTAAGAAAAATATAAAATATTATATTTCAGGTAAATCACTTAAATCTACAATATATAATAATTAATGAAAAATTACATATTATGTTTTTTAATAATGGAAACATGGTATTTAATATTTAATCACATTAAAAGGCATGTTAAAAAATAAGAATAGAATAGTTGGAGATCAAAGACCTCTATCTGGCAGTCAAGAAGCTGATAATTCAACTCAACTCAAGGAGTTGGGCTGGGGAGTAAGTAAAGACAGATACAGGATGGATAGTAATAAATTGCTCTGGCATAAAGATCGACTAAAAGACTGGGCTAACATGAAAAAAATAGTACCTATGCACATAGACATGGGTATTGCTACTGGATGTAATCTTGGTTGTCATTTTTGTTATGGTGTAGTTCAGGCAAGAAATGGTTTTCTTGGTAAACAAGGGAAAATGAATTTTATGTCTAAAGATACTATTGTTAACACTTTTAAATCTTCAAAAAAAATAGGAGTTAAGTCAATTGCATTGATAGGTGAGGGAGAAAATACCTTAAATCCAGCCCTCTATCCTTCTATAGAGTATGCTAGAGATATTAATTTCGATGTAAGCCTAGCTACCCATGGAGGAAATATAAAAGATAATCATATAGAGTCATTATTAACATCTCTGAAATGGCTAAGAATCAATATAAGTGCTGCTACACCAGAGTCATATGAATATGTCCATATGAAATCATATTTTGATAAAGTCATGGATAGCACAGATATGCTAGTTAATGGTAAAAATAATTTAGGTTTTAAAAATCCTAATGGTGATAAGACTACAATTGGATTTCAAATGGTGATAACCGACAGAAATATGGATCAGATTGTCCCGCTTGCCAAATTAGGTAAAGAAAAAGGAATAGATTATACAGTACTTAAAGCCTGTTCTGATACACCTGATGGAAGATTAGGCGCACCTGATAAAGAATATTTAGAACTAGTTGATGTATTTAAAGAGGCTGAATCACATAGTGATGATAATTATCAAGTTATAGTTAGATGGCAAAAGCTAGGAAATATGGGAAATAAAGACTATTGTAAATGTCATGGCACAAAAATGATAATTGCAATTAGTGGTGATGGTACGGTTTTTCCCTGTGGTCATTGGTTTGCAATTGAAAGAGAGCGATTTGCGATGGGTAATGTCAACGAAGAAACACTTGAAAACATAATTAAAAGTGATAGATATTGGGAAGTTCAAAATGAAATACAAAACGTTGATTTAAGGCAATGTGAGACAAATTGTAGGCAACATGGTGTTAATCGTACTCTTGACCAGATAAAGGCTCAATCTAATCCAATTGAATATATTAATTCGATGCAAGTACCAAGTGAAAGACCTGATCACGTCAATTTTATATAATGAATATATAAAATCAATTAAGCTTTAATTATGTTTTACAGAGAATTTAAAAAAATTATATCTGAGATTTTAAAATCAAGAAAAACGATTAAAAATCTTATACTAGAACTAAAAGATATTAGCGAACAATCTAATGGTAAGATTGGTTTTTTTCCTTGCGGAAAACTTACTGCAGATATTTTGAGAGAGATCAAGCTTCTAGCGCCAGAGCTTGAATCGAAAATATTTGGATGCTTTGATGAATCCACTAAGGCAACTACTGAAAAGGGATTTAAAACATTCCACATTAATGAATTTCATAAGTTTAAAAATGATATCTCCATTTTAATAGTTGCCTCTAATACATATTATTCAAAAGAAATGAATAAACTGAAAAATTTAAATACGAGTAATATGTCTATTAAAAATATATCGTTTTTCGAAACGTCCTTGCCTTCAGATATGGATGATGATGAAATAATGTCTAATATAGACTATATCTATAAATTACTTTCTGATGAAAAATCGAAAATAATTTATATGATAGCTTGGTTATCCAGATTACTTAATGATGAACAACTTACCCAATTATTTGGAGCTGAGGAAAACTTTTATACAGATGAAGAGCCGATAAAATATAAAGATTACACAATACATGGTCTAGATTTCGAGTGTAAAAAAGAACTGTTTAGTGAATTGTATAGAATGAGACATGTGTCACCTGAAAAAGGTGATGTTATTTTTGATATTGGAGCATATCTAGGTGACTCAGCAATATTCTTTGCTAATTATGTTAAAGATAAAGGAAAGGTTTATGCATTTGAGCCAATAAAACCGAATTATAATCAATTGAAGAATAATATTGAATTTAATTCATTAAGCGATATTATACAGATTGAAAATATTGGTATTTCTAACAGGTCAGGGACATTAAAAGGGGTGACATCAGACGAAGGTGGTCCATGGTCTTTTTTAGGAGAGGAGAGAGGTGATATTGATGTTGAAGTAACCACGATTGACGAATTTGTTAAATCTAATAATGTTAAAGATGTAGACTATATTAAAATAGATGTTGAAGGACTAGAAAAAGAAGTAATTGAGGGAGCAACAGAAACTATACGAAATAAAAAACCAAAATTAGCTGTTGCAATATATCATAATACAAGTGATTTAATAACATTACCTCTGCAAATAAATAAGATTTGTAAATATAAACTGTATATTAGGAGTAAAGTAGACGGACCATTTGGATTTACTTTATATACAAATTATGGGCCAAAGTGAAATATGCGCATCTAAATTACGATAAAAATGAAAATAAGTTACAGGAATTTAAAGGTTAGCGAAAAACTTAAAAACTCTGTATTAAAAGAATTAAAATATTTCTTTGAAAGCGGTTTATATATAAATGAGAATATAAATAAAAATTTTGAAGTTCAAATTGCTGAGAGATATAAATCAAAGTATGCAATTGGTGTTTCATCTGGGACAATGGCTCTTTATTTAGCGATAAAAGCATTAGGATTAAGCAATAATGATGAAATCATTACAACTCCTTTGTCATGGATTGCCACATTAAATTCTATATCGAATAGTGGTTGTAAACCTATATTTGTTGATGTTAAAGAAGATTTTAATATTAATGCCGATCTTATAGAAGATAAGATAACTGAAAATACTAAAGCCATAATGCCAGTAAACTTTATGGGTAAAATTTGTGATTTGGATAAAATCTACAAAATAGCAAATAAATATAACATCTATGTCATAGAAGATGGAGCGCAGTCTTTTGGCTCAGATAATTTTAGTAATAAAATAAAATGTAAAAAATTGATAAAAACTGTAAGTTTCAATCCGATGAAAATACTAAGCTCTTATGGCGAGGCTGGTGCTGTAATTGTAAATAATTCAAAACTAGATGCGAAATTAAGAAAGTTACGATATCTGGGAACTAATATTAATGGGGATTGTCAATATACTTCTTTGAATGGAAAATTAGATAGTTTTAAAGCTTTATTGATAAATGAAAGTTTAAAAGATTTTGATAAAATTAAATCTATATATATACGTAATGCAGTCTACTATAATAAAAATTTAACTAATAAGATTATTTGCCCAAAAGATCAGGGATTTGGGCATAATTATCATCTGTATACAATACTATCAAAAAAGAGAAATTCACTGAAGCGTTATTTGAGTGACGCTGGAATTGATACCCGAATTGTATCCAAAAAGCTAATGATATCGCATAATCAATACAAGTATCAATACAAAAATTATTATCCAGTCGCAGAAAGATTAACAAAAGAAATGTTAAGCTTACCAAATGCTGATCATGTATCAAAAGAACAAAGTAAGTATATTGTAGAACAAATTAATAGGTTCCATCAATGAAAATGAAAAAACACATACCACAATATAAAACAGAATATGTGGATAATTCTGATTTGTAATTTAACCTTAACAATTGAATTATAATTATCAATAGGTGATGAGTTGTATTAATAATATACCACGCTTATTATTTTAAAATATATGTTAACAATCAAATTACATTTCGATAATGGTTTGTAAAAACCATTAAGTATTTGAAAAGTGATTAAAATTTGAGAATGAACAATTTACAATCAAGTATAATTTTTAAAATTTTAAGTGTAGATATTGTATAATACACATATTTCTTCTTAAATGTTTAATTCATATTAATTAATTATAAAGTATTTTATTTAAAATGGCAAAAATATATTATCGTCTTTATCAAACAGATAGGATTGGGCAATTGTATGATGAGTCATTTTGTTTAAGAAATTTATATCCAGAAGATGATATAGTATTATTAATACCTAAATCGAATAAAAGAGTAAATATATATTCATTAAATGAGTGTTTCGATGGATTGAAAGTATATGAAACAGACGAATTACAATTTTTAAATGAAGCCCATAGAATAAATTATTCAGAAGAATTAAGAGAATTTGAAGATGGATATTTATATTTAAAGAAGCCAAGATACTTAACTACGAAATTTAGAAATAATTTTAGAAATCAGAATGCATTATATTATCATAAAAACCTCACAATAAATAATAAATTAATAGAAATAATTCAAGATGATTTAAATATTAATCTGAATGATAAAATCATAAC
>Ga0115012_10001848_pt1 | contig 12240 bp, 1 predicted proteins | sample TroAtlMetagenome_FD_88706 | JGI IMG/M metagenome (GOLD analysis project Ga0115012, IMG submission 88706) | Marine eukaryotic phytoplankton communities from Atlantic Ocean - Tropical Atlantic ANT10 Metagenome | ecosystem: Environmental > Aquatic > Marine > Oceanic | place: Tropical Atlantic Ocean...
GCGGGGGCGATGGGCGGGGGGGGGGCGCGGGGGGCGGGCGCGGGGGCGGGGGCGCTGCCGCTGCTGCCGCTGATGGACCGGGCGCTGCTGCCGGCGACGGTGGTGCGAGTGAGCCTCCCCGCGGACGGTCCGGGCAGCACCGCGCTGGTGGAGCACTTGATGGCGCGGCCCAAGGGCGAGATGCTGGTCGCGGCCGTGCCCGCGGTCTCGGCGCCCACCATGGAGCTCATGGAACGGGACCAGGGCGTGGCGCGGGCGGACCTCCCCCTGCTGCGCCCCCCGCCCGCGGGCGCGCAAGCGGGAGCGGGGAAACCGCCGCTGCCCGAGGCCCTCTGCCGGGTCGGGACCGTGGCGCGGGTGGTGCAGGTGGTCCGCCTTGGCGGCGACGGAGCGGAGCCCTCGGCCTTCAAGCTCGTCCTCGAGGGCCTCCGCGGCGTGTCTTTCGAGCGCGTGGAGGCCCTCGGACGCTTGTGGGTGGCTGTGCCTTCCAAGGGCCCCGACGCCGTTCCCCGGGAGCTGCCCGCAGGAGCCGAAGGCGAGCGCGCCGCCGAGCGGCTGTGGCAGGCCGTCCGCGAGCTCACGGCGCGCCTGCAGCACGTCAGCCCAAGCAGTGACATGGCCCGCCTGGGCCGGGCCCTCCAGTCCACGACGCCCTTGCAGGCCTGCGACATGCTCGTGGCGGGGCTCCTGCCCCCCCGACTGTGGCACCAGCTCCAGTGCCTCTCGCTGACAGACCCCCTCCAGCGGGTGCGCGTGGCCGTCTCGCTGGTTGAGGGTGCGCTGCAAGGGCTTGGTCCCTCGCGCCCACCCACCTCGGGCGTGCTCGTGCTCTCGGGGAAGGCCGGCCGCGACGACGCGGCCAAATCCCCGAGCGGGGGGCTGCTGAAGCCCAGCGACTACGTCGCCCTGCGACAGCGCAGTCGGCGCCTTCCGCAGGCTCCGCCGGAGGGCGGTGACGACGAAGACGACGACAGCCTCGGCATGCTGGAGAAGAAAATGAAGGACGCCAAGCCACCGCGCGCTGTCCTCAAGGCCGGGCTGAAGGAGATTCGGCGCCTGAAACGCAGCAGCGAGCAGCAGCCCGGCTACGCTTCGGCGCGTGCGTACGTGGAGTGTCTGGCGGACCTGCCTTGGAGCCGTACCCAGGACGTCGCACGTGGCAGCCAGCGCACGGCGCTGGCCCTTCGCCATGCCCGGGAGGAGCTGGACGAGGCCCACTACGGCCTTGACAAAGTCAAGGAGCGTATCATCCAGTACATCGCGGTGCAGCGGCTGCGGCGCGACGTTAAAGGCCCCGTGCTATGCTTCGTCGGCCCCCCCGGGGTGGGTAAGACGTCGCTGGCGCGCAGCGTCGCTTCCGTCCTGGGTCGGCCCTTGCAACGCGTTGCACTGGGGGGCGTGCGGGACGAGGCCGAGATACGCGGCCACCGGCGGACTTACATTGGCTCTATGCCAGGGCGCATTATCCAGGCCCTCCGCCGGGCCCAGGTGAAGGACCCTCTCCTCCTGCTCGACGAGATGGACAAGACGGGCCGGGATGGCATCCGCGGGGACCCCTCCTCGGCCCTGCTTGAGGTCCTGGACCCCGAGCAGAACCACAGCTTCATCGACCATTACGTCGGGCACGCGTTCAACCTCTCCTCCGTGATGTTCGTTGGCACGGCGAACCGGCTGGCCGACATCCCTGGCCCGCTGCGCGACCGCCTGGAGGTCATCGAGGTCTCCGGTTACAGCCTGGAAGAGAAGGTGCACATCGCCGAGCGCCACCTCGTGCCACGGCTCCTGGCCGAGCATGGCCTCTCCTCCGAGCAGCTGGTCTTCCCCCGGAGTGCCCTGGAGAACATCGTGTCCGGTTATACTCGCGAGGCGGGGGTGCGCGACCTCGAGCGGCACCTTGCCTCCATCTGCCGCACGTGCGCTGTGGACGTCGCCCTGGCGTCCGAGGACCGGGCTGGGCCGGCCCTCCAGGAGGCCGCGGGTGCCCCCCCGGGGGCGGAGGAGGCGCTCGGGCCTGCCTCCCACCTGCAGATGAGTCAGGAGGAGGGAGTGCGGATGGTCGTGGATGAAGAATTGGTGGAGCAGGTGCTGGGCCCCCAGAGGTTCGAAGGGTCAGAGCAAGCGGAGCAGATCACCATGCCCGGTGTGGTCCTAGGGCTGGTGTGGACATCGGTGGGGGGCGCCGTGCAGTTCATAGAGTGCTGTAGGGCCTCTGAGCCAGAGCAGCCGGCGAAGGGCCGGGCGTCCGGCGGCTCCAGCAGAAACCGGCTCATCCTCACCGGGTCCCTCGGGGAGGTGCTAGAGGAGTCAGTGCAGATCGCTCTGTCATGGGTGAAGGCGAACGCGGCCAACCTCAAGTTTGAAAACTCGCTGGAGGGCGACATCCACGTCCATCTCCCCTCAGGAGCGGTGCCCAAGGACGGCCCGAGCGCCGGCGTCACGGTTTCGGTGGCGTTGGCTTCAATGTTCATGAACCGGCTCGTGCGGTCCGACACGGCGATGACGGGGGAGGTCACCCTGCAGGGCCTAGTCCTCCCTGTTGGCGGGGTCAAGGAGAAGGTCCTGGCGGCTCACCGGGCCGGGGTGAAGCGGGTGCTTCTCCCCTCCCGCAACGTGAAGGACGCTCTTTCGGAGGTGCCTAAAGAGGTTCTGAAGCAAATGACCATAATCCCGTTGGAACGGGTCGAAGACGCCATCCGGGAGGGGTTGGAGGACGGGGCGAACGCCTGGGCGCCGGCAAGCCGGCTATGACGAGAAGAATAAAATCGCGTGAATGCAAGAATGGAAGCAAGAAAATAATTTTGTTTGTCTATTTAGGTTAACACTTTCGTCACTGCGGCCAGGTGCAGCGAGCAGGAGCGTCAGACCCACGAACCCCATCCGCAGTACATCTGACAGAGATTGTCTTTACTTTGGGCCTCCCGGAACAGGTGCTGCACCTGCCCCTGCACTTCTAGAATCTGGCCCTTCTCGTTGCCTTCCAGTTTGCGCCTGACGCGCTGCAGCACTCTCTGGGCGTCCGCCGTCTCTCCCAGTGAGCCCAGACCAGGGCCCCCCCCGCGCGGAGGGCACGGCTCTTGGTCGATCCGCCCTTCCTGGGCCTGCTTTCGCAGGGCCTGGATGGGGGTCAGGGCCCACGCGTAAAGGGGGTCGTGCACAAACACCTCGATGACGGTCATCAGTGAGTCGCGGTTCAGGCGCAGCACCCGAAGGGTCTCCTGGCAGCACCGGCGCATGACGCCCTCCACCCCGCACACGCCCATACCGTCTACGATGTTCGGGGTGAGCCGGAAGGGGACTCTCTCGGGGTACTTCAGCACCTGCCCCTGGTCGAAAGCGATCCCAAGGTCGATGTGGACGACCTCTGCGGTGTCGTTTCTTATAAGGATGTTCGACAGGTGCCGGTCACCGAGGCCGACAATGTGGCCCACAATGGAGCTCACGGCCACCGAACGAGTGTAAGCTAGGCGGCGCTCGAACCACACGGCGGGTTCCAGGAAATTTTCGAGGAAGAACCTATTCATGCTCGGGCGGAACTTCTTGAGGCAGTTCTCATACTCCTTCCGCTGCTTGTCCAGGTCCCTGGAGTCGGCCACGTCCTGCATGGCAAGCGAGCACTCCCGGTAGCACGCACGGGCGCTGCGCCAGCCCGTGCCGCCCGCCTTGCCGTACAAGTATTCCGATATGGGAGTCGTGTCGTTCACCCACTCCACGAGACCTGAGGACGGGGAGAAGGGTACGACGTTGTACCTGACCATTGAAAGCGTCCGCTTCCGCGTGGCCGGGTCCTGGCGCAAAAGGTCGTTGGCTACCCCGAAGACCTGCTGCATCACGGCGTCCTGCCGCATATCGTCATTCGACTTGACCAGCTGGGCATGGGAATTTCCCTCCGAGTCGATGGCGACCACCTTCTTCGGGCAGTTGATGCCCCCTACCAGGCGGATTTCATTCTCAAACCTCACCATGTGAGGCACAACCAGGCCCCCGCTCGATGTCCGGTAGCGAGCATCCTGAAACACCGGGATCGAGGTGCTGAGAACAGGGATAGCCGAAACCACGGCGCGTTTCCCTATGTCTCGCGCGGTGCGGTGCAGCACGGGAGGGGTCGGGTTCCCCTTGCCATCCTTCACGACGCTGGTCGCGGCAATAGCCTCGTATGCGTCGATCAAGGTCTTCATTTGTGACCAAACTTGGAATGTCAGCGCGTCATGGGTGGAAAATTTCTTGAGCAGGGCGTTGGCCGCCTTCACCTTGTCGGTGTCATGGGCGTACTCGGAAGCTCCCAGCCCCTTCTGACCCTGGTCGCTCGCGCTGATTGCGAAAATCTTGGGTAGAATGTGGTAGGGGTGGTCGAAGGCAAGCCTCTCCACAAGGCCGCTCAGAACGCCCGAGAACGTGGCAGATCCGCGCCTCCCGCTGCCCCGGGGCGGCAGGCTCACCTGTGAGACGATCTGATAGGCAAGACAAAGGAATTTGTGTGACGGAACGTCCTTGAGAGCAGCGCTCACGGCGGTGTTCATCTGCGCGACGTCCCCCTTGTGCGAGAACCACAGCCGCACCAGACGAAAGACGGCGTGGAGATCGTGCTTCTCTCCGTTGGCGAGGCACTTCCCGTACGAGCGGATGGCACAGAGTGCGAAGCTGTCCAGGTTACTGTCTAGATCCTCTACCTCCTCGGCGTCGAGCCGCTGGAACCGCTCCTGTTGGTTCAAATACTGTCTTGCCTTCCCCGCCTCGCGGGATTGTCCGATGTGCTCCAAGATGTCTTGCCTCGACTTCATCAGCTTGATGTGGGCTTGCCACTCCGGAGATTCCACCTGCTCCTTTATCTGCCGAACTTGCTGGTACGCGAACTGCGCGAGCTCGAAGTTCGTTTTGCACAGTAAGGCCCCCTGGCGGGAAGGTGCGTATTTCTCGGCCATGTTGGCAGCCCTCTGGAAACATTCGTACACCATTTCCGAGGATTCGGTGGCGGCCGCGTCGAGCCAGGACGCGAGGAGGCAGCTACCTCGCACGTACGTCGCCACCGCCGCGGGGGGCGCTTTCGCGGGATCCCGGACCCCGGCACTCACTTTGGCCAATACCTGCTGGGTAAGGAACACTGCAGCGTCGTGCAGACCCTTTGCCCACAAGAGCTTTGCGTCCTGCAGAGATATCTCCAGGATCTTGGAGGTCTGGAGCGGGGTTCGGAGCGCCACACCGTCACTTCCTACGCGAGACGCCCTGCCGTTCGCGTTGTGCATGTTTTTGAGAGCTTGGAGGGCGGCGGAAGCGTCCTGTAGCTCGCCCGCCCGGCGCGAGAGCTTCACACATTTGAACAGGTGCTCTTCCAGAGAGGCCGTGAGCCCGCGCTCCTGGAGAATGATTTGAGAGAGAGTCAGCATCGGCTCCCACTGTGCATATGCGTCCGAATCCCCCTTCAAGCGCGCGTATTCCCGGTCCGGAAGGAGCTGGGGGAGCTGGGCTGGGACAGTGGCCCCGGCCGCCATGTCTACCATTTGAAGGAGACGGACCTTGCACACATATGCGTTCAGGAGGCTGCAGCTTTCGGGCACGCACGAAGCCCACTCCCGGACGACACCCCGGCGGACGGTGTTGACGAGGGCCTTCGCTCGCTCGTGCTGACCCGCGGATAGCAAGGAGAGGCAAGAGAGCAGGCCCTTGTTGAAAGAGCCTCCGCGCCCCTCCGGCCGCGTTTCAACTTGATCCACCGACTCGAGATCCCACTTGGACATCCTCCAGGCCGCCTCGTACTGAATGTCGCGGATAGCCCCCGCCCCCCCCGGAGCCGGCGGCAGACCTGCAAGGCAGACTTCCAGGAGGTTCGGGCAGCCGAGGCCTTGCAGGCAGCGTGCGACCTGTGCGCTAATTTTCCTGTTGGAACCATCCCGACTTTGCTGGAGGATGTCGAGGCTCTGTAGGGCGTCATGCCACCGCCCTTCATGCATCAAGAATTGAATTTGCGTGTGCGGGTCCGCCGAGCCCGTGAGGCAGTAAAGAGTGTCCGGTTCCCTAGCGCTAAGGGAAACCTCCCGCAGCAGGTCCTGCGCCCTGCTCTTGTCCGGGGACTCGGGCAGAACATGGATCTGCGCAACACCCTGGGACCGCACCCATTCTTCGATGTACAGGAACGTGGTGGAGTACGCAGAGCACCTAAGCGCCGCCTCGGCAAAGTCAAGGTAGGAAATATCGAGCCAGAAGTGGCTCTCTCCGTCCGATCTCGGGCACAGCCACGTGGAAGTGTCCCGGGAGGACTCTTTCACCTGAAGGCCAAATTGTCTGAACTTCCGGAGGGCCTCCAGGGCCTCCAGGATTACGATCAGCTGGTTTGGTGGGTAAGACTTGTTCCTCAGGACATGGGCCCCAATTGCTTCCCCTAGAGCCGCCCGGATTTTGCTGATCCTGGGGAGATCGTCGTGCATCTCGAACAGGGAGAGCGTGATAAGGGTGTGCGGGAGCAAGGCCTCAGCAAACTGGTCGCAGCACGCTGCGAGGCCACAGCAGTCACTCAAGAGGCTGCACGACACCAGCAGGTTGCGCGGTGCGATATCCTGACACCCCCTAATGTACAGGATGATGTCCTGTACGAGTCCGCTAACCGATATTTCCTGTCCTGCAGACATGAAAATGGGACTGGCCGGTTGTCGGCGAGCTGCGCTCGACGATGGGCAGGGAATATCTCTGTTTGAGTCCTGGAAGAATGCCTGGAGCTCATCAATCTCAGTCGGCCGCTTCATCCCGCTGCTGATTGGGTACTCTTCGTTGCCGCTGCCGCCCAAGATCGCCCGGGTGGCTCTGTTCGTGAATATGCGTGTAAGAGTGAGGAAGGCCTCCCTCCTAGTGCAGTAATCCCGCCTCTGCACGAGGGTTTGCCACACGCGACTGGTTACTGAGTCCACCATGAGAGTCAGGCGCCTGGAGTCTGTCGCGGATGGGGAGTAGTGCTCGCTCTTTCTTGCGTGCGCTGGTCTGATAGCCGTCACATGCGACCCCCGCAGGCCGACGTGGGCCACCAGGGACATGAGCATGTCCTGGATGGTGGGGTCGCGCTGTTGCTTGAAAGCGTGCAGGAGCTGCCATACGAGCTCGTCGTCCTCTGTGGAGGTGGTGGCCGTGTTCTGCTGCCGCTCCCCTTGAAGCACTCGGGTCCATTCCTCGATGCAATTTCTCCAAGTTCGCAGCTCCAGGCCGAAAACCGTAGCAAGCGGCAGGATGCGGTTTTTCAGGGAAATGGACTGCATGCTCCTTTTCTGCCACTGCCGCAGCTCCTCCAGCCAGCCGTGCTTGGGAAAGGGGGGGATAAATGGCCTCAGAGAGACTGGACACTCCGCGACAACCTTTCGAAGAAGCTTGAAAGCGGGAAGGGTGGCCTGGTCATGCGGTTGCTTCTCAAGGCACAGAAGGAGGCTCTCCGTGATGTGGGCAATGACCGGCTTCAGCAAGACCTCGAGCTTCTCCTCCTGCGGAGAAGACCCAAAGAGCTGCTCGATGACGCTTTTTAGAACCGAGCACGCGATATCCTCGGTAGGTCCATCCCTGAGACCCTTCAGAAGAAGCGCGCAAAGGTGGGGGAAGGTGTACACGTTGAGGCTGTCTTGAGTGACGGCTGTCTTGACCAGAGCGTCGAGCCCCAAGAAAAGTGCATGTTTGTGTTGCAGAGACTTCCTGCATTCCAAGTCCGATTCAACTGTCCATAAGACGTGCGCCAGCTGAATTGGCCTCAGGGAGAGCCACTTGCCTGCAGAATGCCCCTCGCCGGACGAGGAATTCTTGAGCTGTGCGGCGAGGAGCCGCAGAGCGTCACAGGCGCGGGCCTTCGACAGCTGAGGCTCAAGAGGCGCCACAGAAGCACTGACGTTGCACACAATCTTGCCAATCACATTCGGCAATTCCATAGCCAGAGCTTCGGCCGAGCTCTGAGGGTCTTCGCCAGTGCCAGAAGCGTAGTTCTCCATGTCATGCTGCCAGTTTTCCCTGTATTTCTCCCAGATTATTGGAATGTCCCGGTCCACAAGATGCTGCGGCTGCGTGCCGCAAGAGATCTGACTTTGGTCGGACTCCTGAGCGGCGATTCTCGAGAACAGGGCTGCCAAACACGATGAGAAGGGGTCGTTGGTCTGCGCCCGCTCGGTTATGGACCTTGCCACTGCGTCGTGGTCGAATAATCTGCTGGGATGCATGGCCGCTGCGGACCAGGCTGCAGCCAGCAGGTTCCACCCCGCCCCGGGAACACGTTCAAGGTTAAGGTCAGAGTAGAGATGCCGAAGAAGCTCCCATTGCAGCCCCCCGGCGACCCAGTGCCACACTATGAAATCAAGATGCCGGCTGACATAGACCCCAGGGGACAAATAACCATGGCTCGATGCCACGTCTCTGAGGATGCCAAGGGCCGTGTCGAACGCTGTACGGGCTACACCAGGTTTCTGTTCCCGCGCGTTCCTAGCGAGGTTGACACAAAAGACGAAAAGGGAGAGTGCCTCGAGATCCTCGCTCTGCTGCATGATTCCTGCCAGGCAAAGCATCGAGGTCTCAAAGGTTTGGACCGACATCAACAGGTTTTCTGTTTCATTGTCGACGCTGCCCCCTCCGACCCACACGTAGGCGGGCGTGGTCTGCACCCTGGGTTTGAAGGCCAAGCCCGGCAAGAAGGTCCACAAGGAATGTCCGAGACCCGAGCTTTGACTAACCAGCCGGGCAACCCAATCCCCAGCCACTTTCCGTACTGTGTACGAGCTGGACCGAAGTTGCAGCAGCAAGTCCTTCTCCAGGCGGGCCTTCTCCGAACTCTTCAGAAGTTGCGGCACGGCGAGCAGCACGGTACCGACTGCCTCGACGAACTTGGTGAGACAGATGATGGTCTCTGGGAGGTTCTCAGAGGTCGCTTGGAGAGTTTTCAGGACGGAGTTCCCGTAGGAGGCCCAGGAGAGTCCTTCAGATTCGACACTGCACAGATCCACGAGGCGAACCAGGAGGTCCAGCAACCGGTGCTGACTATCTTCGTCCTTCATCGCCCCTTTACACACGCTAGACAAGTTGCTCCAAGCCATGCGGGCACACTTCCGTGAGGCATTGGAGGAGGCCAGACAGCAAGCCAGGTCTCCGACATCCATTTGTAGCTCGAGAGGAAGCTTGTCCATGCGCAGGAGCGACTCCAGCGGCTTGCAACAGGTGGTTGGCGCTGCGGCGATCAAATCCCTGAAGCCCTGCACGCAGTTTCCCCACAAGATGTGGGAGTCGCCCGGGCCCCGGGCGCAACCCCCCGCGTTTTTGTCGTCTGCCGCTTCTGCAGCGAAAGGGCCGCTGGAGCTGCGACGCCCCGTGGGGGCTGTGGGCATGTCTACGTCTAGAAGCGCGTCCAAATCGTCGTCATCCTGCGGAGCGATTCGGGAGCTCTCTCGCTCGTTCCCTTTCTGTTGCACTACCAGCACGTGGGCCTCCATCTCTGAAATAAGTGCTCCGCTGAGTTGGACAAAAGTGTCCATGAAGAAAATCTTGCTGGAGCCCGATGCCTCCGTTGCCAGCACCCCCCGAGAAGCTGCTTCTGCCGTGATCTTCAGAAGCTCGAGGCCGTATGGCGCGGTCGCGCCATCGCCCACAACGTCCAGAAGCTGCGTGCAGAGTCGCTCAGTGAAAGCTTCCATTGGAAGATCGCGGAAGATGCCATCCACTGCATCGAGGGCGAGGCCCGTGACAGGGAAGGCCTGGCACAGGCAGAGGTGGATCTGCGCTACCACGGCCATCCACATCGGAAGGAGGCACACCTTCTTCTCCGTCGACCGCACGCCTGAACCCTCGCCCGCGAGGGCTGCTCCCAGAGGCTGAAAGATGCTTTCCCATATCTTCTCCAGGAGGGTGATACTCTCGTCGGAGTCGACGCGCGCAGGCAGGAACGTCGTCGGCGTGCCGACGCCGTGGTCCATCTGGGTGGCAGCGGTCGCTGCAGCGATCTTAGGCAGAAGGCGCTCCCGGGGTATGCAGGACGCCTGGTGGACCCGGTCTGAATTGCCGTCCTGGGTGATCCATTTGCCTTCCAGTTCGTCGGATGCCTCGAATACCGCCCTCTGCGAGTCCCTCTGGGACAGCGGGAATCCCACGGCGGCCAGTAGGGCTCTGGGAGCAAGCCTGGTCATCCCTGGCACTCGGTGCGCTGGAGCACTCCTCAGCGAGGCGAATATGGCCTCTGGCAAGACATTCTGGCCCCTTCTTAAGGACTCCCCGGCAGTCTGGAACTTCTCCGCCACAGAGGTCGAGGAGCTCGCGACGGCTACCATCAGCATCAGTGGCTCCAGTGACCCCATGTTCTTTCGCAGCGTTTCCAGGCTGAGCAGCTCAGTGGGGACACGGAAGGGCTGCACCAGGCCCGATGCGAAGAGGTAGGCCACCAGGTGCAATGCATCCCACAGGACCTTCCTGAAATCGGATGAGTGTTTGACGTTCGTGTATTTAGAGGCCTGGACGTAATACCGCGGCAGCCACTCCATCAGGTACTGCGAGAGATGCTTCCAGTGAGCCCGGAAGGGCGCGCCGGCTTGCTGCGAAGCGTCTCCGGAAGACGCACCACTGCTCTTGGCCAGAGAGATGAGTACACGTAGGATCCAGATGTAGTGCACGCCCGTTTTCTGCCCAGAGATGGTAGAGCCCCCGAAAATCACCGCAACGTCGGAGGACAAGGTGCAGGCCCAGTGCGAGGCCAGGTCCGGAGGCACGACGGCGGGCCCCCCGTTCTGCCGATGCTGCTGCAGAAATGTGCACAGGATCGGGCCCCAGATGTCCGGAGACTTGACGGTATCTTCGAAAAGGGCCCTCAAGAGCCCGTCCCCACCATGAGGGGGCGGCCCGCTCGCGCCCAGTCGTTGTCGCTTGGGGGGACGGACGAACGCCCCACCACTGCGGATGTCGTTCTCGTCCTCTCCTTCGGACACACTGACAGCGGATGTGGATGGCGTACCTCCTCCCAAAGACGAGGAGGGGACGGATGGAGGACTGCCAGGGAACCCCCGGACGTAGAGCGCACTCGAAAGCAGGACGGCGCTGCCATGTTTCTCCACGCCACCACAGCGGCCGCTGTACTGCTGGACCCAGTCCCACAGGGAGCCGAGGAACTCCCGTGCGCCCTCCGCCCCCAGTCCGCCAAGGTTGACCTGCAGATGAGAATACACGACGAGCTCCTCGAAGGTTCTCTGGTTGTAAGAAGCCTTCCACAGGCCGGACAGGAAGCTCCGACACGCTCGGTGGACGTCCGCCGCGAAGGGCGCTGCCCCGGCACCCTCGCAGACAAGGAATGCATTCAGCGCCGCTAGGAGCGTGTACGCCAGGCGGGTCTCCTCGACGGGGACCTTCTTCCCCAGAAACTCCGTGAAGAATTCGAGGAGCCCGCAGCGCTCTTCGGGGCTCAGGGAACCCTGGAAGCCTTCCAGCGCCAACTGCAGCACCGAGGAGGCCGGGGAGAAGAAGGCGCGCCCCTCTGCAGTGGTCTCAAGGGACACAAGGAAACCACGGCAGAACCCCAGGAGCTGCCCCAGTGTCGCTCCAGGCACACGCGCAGCGTACGCGCGGCAGGAAAGGAGGTGCTGTCGCGGGACTTGCAGACACTCGAGCTGCAGTGCGACGAGGCCGGTGGCGTACTTGCGGGTCTGGGCCACCTCGGAGAGCAGGGCCACTGCCGCTGCAACCAGGTCCTGGGCATGCCACAGGAGGGGCAGGCTGGCTGAGCCCCGCTCCTGGGAGCCCTCGGCTGCCGCATGGACAAGACGTAGGAGCCGCGGCACCAGAGGATCCAGTCCCTTTTTCTTATTCCTGAGAACGCGCGCGAGCGTTCCGGCGCCTCAGCCTCGCCTCCGAGCGCAACGAAACGGTGTGCAAAGTTTGCTACTTCGTGCACGGGGGAGGGGAGGGTGGGTAGGGGAAGGGAGGGGAGGGGGGGAGCCCACCCTGCGGCGCGCGCTTCGTGCTCAGCCCACTTAAAGACGGTGAGGCAGAGAGGACCCCAGGCCGCGGCTGCGTCTGCCGCCCGCAGAGCCGCGGGCTCCTTCAGGCGCCCCTCCAGCAGGCGGGCGGCCCGCGCCTTCTCTGTCGGGCGGCCCACGCGCAGCGCCTGCGCCTCGCCCTGCATGCTCCTCCCCCCCCCCCCCCCCCCCCCCCCCCCCCCCCCCCCCCGCCCCCCCCCCCCCCCCCCCCCCCCCCCCCCCCCCCCCCCCCCCCCCCCCCCCCCCCCCCCCCCCCCCCCCCGCCCCCCGCCCCCCC
>Ga0115012_10001850_pt1 | contig 12237 bp, 6 predicted proteins | sample TroAtlMetagenome_FD_88706 | JGI IMG/M metagenome (GOLD analysis project Ga0115012, IMG submission 88706) | Marine eukaryotic phytoplankton communities from Atlantic Ocean - Tropical Atlantic ANT10 Metagenome | ecosystem: Environmental > Aquatic > Marine > Oceanic | place: Tropical Atlantic Ocean...
CCAATCTAAGCGCAGGTACCCCACCAGCTCAAACTATTTTAGATATTCCAGATGGTAGTATTTTATGTTTTAATGAAAATGTTGTACCCGGCACCTCTACTCCTTTAGGACTTTCTAATCCTAAAAATAAATGGGTAACTAGTATGGAAGACGCTAGCACACCTATGAATCCTGATTCAGCTACAACTTATAGTGCTGATACTCCAGGTCTTACTGAAAACCCTAATTATAACCCTAAATTTAATGGAGATCCAGACTTTTTAGAAGATAAATTTGTAAGGTTTAGTTATAGATTTAAATACGAAGATGGTAACTATTCTATTATGTCTCCTTTTACGCAACCTGCTTTTATTCCTAAACAAGATGGTTATTTTTTAAACAACACTACTCCTACTGGTATGACTTCAGATGAACAAGCAGCATATAGAAGTACTGTAGTGGGGTTTATGGAGAATAAAGTAAATAATATTTATTTACAAATCCCTCTTCCTTTAGATAAAGATAATAATGGTATACCGGCTAATCAACTGTTTAATTCTCTTAAAATAGATGAAATAGAAATTTTATATAAAGAGTCTGATGCTTTAGCTATACAGGTAGTTGATACTATTCCACGAGAAGGAGGAACAGGTTATGAAAGATTTGGAAGTGATACAACTATAGAATATAACTATCAAGGAAGTAAACCTTATAAAACTTTACCAGAAAACGAAATTACCCGTGTGTATGACAAAGCTCCAGTTAGGGCACATGGGCAGGAAATTATTAGTAATAGACTTGTATATAGTAATTTTCAAAACAAACACACTCCTCCTGAAACCTTGGATTATAATGTTGCGGTTTCAAATAAGTTTACTAATTTTAGTGTTAATGCAGATAACCCTGATGTTCAGCGTCCTATAGAAAGAACTGTATCCAGAGAGTACCCGATGCACACTGTGAAACAAAATAGAAATTATCAAATAGGAATTGTTTTATCAGATAGATATGGACGAAGTTCTACTACTGTTTTATCCTCTGTAAATAAGCAAGCAACTAACGCAGATGATTTATCATTACTAGGAGATACTATATATTTCCCTTACAATGAAGTTTCTTCTACATCTAATACAGATAACAACATTAACACATGGCCAGGTGACTCAGTAAAAGTCCTCTTTAATACTCCTATAGAAGAATTAATCCCTCATAATATTATTAGTGGATGGCCTAGTTTATATAATGGAGACTCAACTAGTTCAGACTACAATCCTCTTGGATGGTATTCTTATAAAATTGTAGTTAAGCAAACAGAACAGGATTATTATAATGTTTATTTGCCTGGTATTATGAATTTTTATCCTAATATTCCAACTCCATTACCAGATCCTATTTATACAACTTCTTTTATTACTCTTTTAAATGATAATATAAATAAAGTACCAAGAGATTTAACTGAAGTAGGCCCGGAACAAAAACAATTTAGAAGTTCAGTACGGTTATATGGAAGAGTTGGTCCAGGATTAGAAAATCCTTCTCCTTCTAGACCTCAAGTTGCTCAACCATTAAATAATTTTCAATTTTACCCTGTAAATCGAAATACTAAAATAGCAATTTCTGACACTGTATCTACTATATCTGATCAAAATGATTTATTTGATAATTCAACTAATGTAAAATATGGTTCTATATATCAAACGACTTCTAATCCTTTAATGGGTAGAATAAGTATTTCTAACTTAGATAACCCCATAGGTACAATTGCTCCAGCAACTGAAACTACAGCTGTAAATACTTGGTTATCAGTGTATGAGACTACTCCTGTAGAATCTAGAATAGATATATATTGGGAAACATCTTCAACTGGTACAATTGCCGAACTAAACGAGGCTATAAAAGAAGGTGAAACTTCAGTTAAAGATTTTACAACTGGTTATTTACCTCCAACAGGAGGAACAGGTCCTGAAACTTGGACCTTTAACTTAGCAGAAGATATAACACCAGGTGCTTCAATAACAGCTTCGTATGCTAGTGGAACCTATACCTCGGTTCCATTTTATCCTTATTCATTAGCTGTTAATGGAGATATGGTTCCTATTATGAATAGTGATGTTGATTTAAATGGTGGGTTTTGGGTTAAAAACTCTTTACAAGAAGACATAACACATAAATTTATATTAACTAGAACTCCAAACTCTGGATCTCCTGATTTATACAATATTACTGTTGCGCCTGATACGTTTTTTTATTATGGTCCAGAAGGGGAAGGAGACGATTCAATTGCTAAAAATACTTTTGAATTTAATTTTATAATAAAAAATAATGACGCTGGAGGAAGAGAAGCAACTGTTACTAAGTTTGAAAAACTTTTAAATGTTCCTCCTACAATTGACTGTCCAACAGCTGGAATTGTAGTAGAACCAAACCAAACACCTATATACACTTTTACCGGTGTTAATGGTACAACAGATAATAATAAAAATACTGAAGACCTTCGTTGGTCTATTACATCACAAGATCCTGTAGGAAATGGTATTCCTCAATTAGAAATTGATAGCACCGGAGTAGTAACAGATCCTTGTGCAGATGGTAGTTGTCCACCTCTTAATCAACCAGTGGCGCTTACTATTTCTTTAACAGATGCTGGAACCACAGAAACTACTATTAGTTCTAGTGGCGGAACAGGAGGTAATCCTATTGCAACTTGTGCTCCCTCTGTAGATGGTAATACAGGTTATGAAACACTTCCTTTAAATGAAAGTTTTGGGCAAGTAAAAAACATGTGTATAAATCAGGCCTCTGAATCTTCTGGGTTTTATTGGGCTGTTCCTTCTACATCAAGTAATAGTCCAGTAACTACAACTCCTTTACCTCCAGTTAATAGAAACCCAGTTAATTCAGGTAATTTGAATTTAGGAGTAAGTTTACCTAGTTATGGAACGCAAAGTGCGTCTTGTAGTGGATGGAGTTGGAAAAATTCTAATAGGAACATGAATGTTGCTATGAGTGCAAGTAATTCTGGCTTAGGCACAGACATAACAGAAGGTAGAGTTGATAACACTACCACAGGACCTCTACCAAGTCCTGAAGGCGTTACAGGAGGAAGTGCCTACATTGTAGTAGATTTTGAATTAGGAAACTATGGACAACAGCCCCACGATAGACCTGGTGTAATTTGGCCTACATATTTACAATACAGGCAAAATGCTTCTTCAGCTTGGCAAGACGCAAAGGATATTGAAGGTAATATTATAAAATTTGGAGGAGCACAAGCTAATACTTATTTAAGATCTAACGAGGATAGTGCTGTAACTATTGGTGGAGGAAGTTCTTATAGTGCTGTTAGTCAACCAACTAAGTTCTATACTACCGGAGTAAAAGATCAATTAAGTTCAGCAATAACGCAAGAAGGAACTAGCGGAGATCCTGCTAAAACAGATAGCTTTGAATCATGGATGGAATCCAAAACTAGTCAGGGAGATCCAGAATTAGTTAGTATAGGTAGAAAAATGTTTGTTATAGGAAGAAATCAAGCTTATAGAGAACCTAGTGGAAATGCCCCTTCTGATGCTGCAGATATGTTTGGTGAATATAGATTAGTAACAAGATATCCTTATGGGACAAATATTTCTGCTACTAATTCAAGCTCTACAACAAATCCTAGAATCCCTACTCTAGGAATTAATCCAAATGAATGTCCTTCAGGAGCATATGTAACATATGATAGTGCTCAAATAAACCAGCGTGTTTATCTAAGTTTTGGAGATTTTTATAATCCAACTCAACTAGTATCTTCTTATGTTAATGGTTCGGGTTCTGATTTAGTTCCTCCAGCATCATTTGCTTACATGGTCAGCAACTCACCTCAAAATGATAGAGCTACTGCTTCAGGTGTAGAATGTACACGTGTAGTTTATGCTAGAGAATGGGGTTTTAAATATGTTTCTAAATTTTATTTGGATCCAGAGTTGAAAGTTGGGTGGTCTCCTGGTGCTAATAATAAATGGTTTGCCTATAGAGGTATTCCAACAGGTGATGGAACTTTAAATGTAGATTGGGGTAATGAATATGCTTCTACTAGAGCTGGCGCGCCTATTTGGGGTGATCCCAATACTGGTTATACCTCCATCTTTGGAAAAACTCTTACGTTTAGAGATATGAAATGGACAGCTCAATTTGATCAAAATGGTAAAAAAGTAATTAGAACAGCTGAACCGTGTGTAGCAGAATTAGATCCGGCCACTGGTGGTAATGTAAACCCTTGTACTCTACCTCCTTCTTGTCAATTTGGGACAATGGAAGTAATTCACAATCCAACAACTAAAACATTAGAAATAATTCAACAGGATCCATTTAATTTTTATTGTGGCGCGGGAATGTGTCTTAATTGCCTGTGGTCTAAATTAACGGGAGGAAAACCCCGCGAGTCGTCTCAGCGAATTGTAGGAACAGGCGAATTAACAATTATAGATCCAAGATTATCTGAATGTTATGCTGAGCTTGGAACTATACAATTAAACCAAGGTGCTAACTCGAGAATATCTTGGACAGACGTGGGTGCGGCAGGTAGATATACTTCTCAACATGTGGTTTTAACCATTACAAATTGTAGTGCCCCGGCGGGAACTTTTGGATCGACTGGAGGACAAGGAACTAATTGGAGATGGAAAGAAGGAACTATACCTGGTGGATGTAGTTGTTAATTAGGTAATTATATATAGAAACGTGCAATTATAAATTATGGCAGCAACAATAGAAGTAAAGTTTTTTAACAGTTTTATTTTACGTAAAACAGCTACTGATGCAACTCAACCTTCTGCGGTAGGATGGAACGGGTCAAGAGGAGATAGAACTTTAGGTGTTTTGCCACAAAATATGCATAACTGGGCGATAGAAGAAGCCCGAATTAGAGGAGGATATAACAACACATATACAGGTCAAGGAGTAAAAGCATTTTTAGTAGAGGAGGAACCTAAAGCATCTGTAAGAATTAATTCTATGATTTATTCTGGTATATTTAACGCTAGAACAGGGGTTAATGACACAAATGTTTTTTCGGTAGGAGAAGATATAATTAAAAGTGTTGATCCAGCTAACGGAAGTATACAAAAACTTTATGCTGAAGATACTAATTTAATTATATTTCAAGAGAAAAAAATTAGTAGAGCATTAATAGATAAAGATGCTATTTATTCTGCTGAAGGAAATGCAACGGTTACATCTGGGCCTAATGTAATAGGTCAAGTACAAGCTTATGTAGGTAACTTTGGTATTAGTAAAAATCCTGAAAGCTTTGCTGTTTATGGTAGAAGAAAATATTTTACCGACAAAGATAGAAATGCTGTAATGAGATTATCCCAAGATGGTTTAACAGAAATATCCAATTATGGTATGATTGATTTCTTTAGAGATCAACTAGGAACTATAGGAAAAGGAAAACTTACTGGGGGTTGGGACATATATAATAAACAATATGTTTTATCTATTCAACCTGAAGACTCTACTATTCCATATAAAACATTAACTTTTGATGAAGCTATTCAAGGATGGACAAGTTTATATACCTATAAACCTGGAATGATGTTAAGTCTTAAAAATAAATTTTATACAACTGGACCTTCAAGCGGTGGTGCAGATGATACAGCTAGTTTATATCAACATTATGTTTCAACACAACCAAGGTGTCAGTTTTATGGAGTTGATAGTGATGCTTCTATAGAATTCGTTTTTAATCCCAGCGTAAGTGTTTCAAAAGTATTTAAAACAATAAATTATGAGGGTAGTAACGGTTGGGAAGTAAATAGTTTTGTTTCAGACTTAACGGGTATAGGATCTGTAAATACAGATTTTCAAGGATATAGTGTAACAAACACCGAAGATACTATTACATCTATTAAAAGTTACAATGAAGGAGCTTATGATACAAGTGGAAATACCTTTGCAAATTTTTCAACTATTCCTCCTACAGAAAATTCAACGGCTCTTGTTCCTCCTATTTATAGAGCTGGTTTTGATAGAAAAGAAAATAAATATATGTCTAGTTTAATTAACAATAGTACCGCAGCCCCTGGAGAAATTATTTGGGGAAATCAAATGACAGGTATAAAAGGTTATTATGCAACAGTTAAAATCTCTACTGATACTTTAACCGATCCAGGAGGCATGAAAGAATTATTTGCTGCTTCTACGGATTATGTCGAATCATCATATTAATAATAAAATGGCAGAATTAAGCGAAGATACAAAATTTAACATAAGTGTAAAAACACTTATAGCAATAGGCGTGGGAATATTTACATTGGTAGGAATGTGGTTTGCATTACAAGAAGATATAGAAGAAGCAAAACTTTTACCAGAACCCCCTATTTCTCGAACAGAATATGATCTTAAAGATGAACTAATTCGTGAATCAATTATGAACACCGAAGATAAGGTAAATGAAAACGGAGATAAATTAGACAAAATTGAAGAAAGATTATATGATTTAAATACTAATACAAAAAAGAAAAGATAATGAAATATTTTTTTACTTTAATATTATTTTTAGTTTTAACCTCAGCTAATATTCAAAATCCTCCAATCCAATTGCTTCAAATAAACGCGGCTTGGAACAAACAAAACGATGTGGTTTTAAAAATTCCAAAGGATTACAAGGGATACCGGGTACAGGTAGATTATGCTTTGTTGGAAAATCAAGGGCCTGGATTTAAAAAAAGTGTAGCTGGTCAACCTTTACCTATAATAGTATTAAGAGTTGGCGGTCAAACAAAGTATCAGTGGACAGCTGATTTATCTTTTAAATTAAAATTAAATAAAGAAGAAGTTATTAAAACTTTAGATAAAATATTAAAATTAAATTAAATGAAATTTAACATTCGTAAACTTACAGAACATGATTGGTCTACACTAGCATCGTGGTGGGATGCTTGGCCTGAATGGAATGCTCCGGCCCAAGAATTTTTACCAGATAACGGTACTAGTGGTCTTATTGTAGAAAAAAATAAAGTTCCCATTGTAGCGGGGTTTTTATATTTTACTAATTCTTCAGCTGTTTTATTTGAATGGGTTATTTCTAATCCAGATTACAAAGAAAAAGATAAGAAAGAAGCAATAGAAACATTAATAGATTCAGCTGAAATTTTTTGTAAAAATAATAATAAAAAATATATGTTTTCTATTAGTAGAAATAAATCTTTACTTAATATACATAAAAAATTAAACTGGGTTGTAGATAAAGATCCATCCCATGAAATGATAAAAAAAATAATTTAAAATGGCAGTAGCAGCAACAACAATTTTTGCAGGTGTTAGCGCCGCGGCATCACTTGGTAAAGCAGTACACGGGGCTATAAGTTCTGGTAAAAAAGCACGTAGAGCGAGGAATAAGGCAAAAAAATTAGAAAAAAAATTAGCAGGTTTAGAAGCGTCTCGACAAGAGGTTATAAATCCATTTGACAACTTCTCAAGTTTATCAGATATGATAGTTGATGTTAGTAGTGAGATGTCTAATCCTTATAACACACTTTCAGTTGCAACATCAGCTGCAGAGTTTCAAGCTGAGGAAGCAGATATTGCGTTGGCTAATACATTAGACACATTACAAGCTAGTGGTGCATCTGCTGGGGGCGCTACAGCCTTAGCTCAAGCAGCGCTTCAAAGTAAAAGAGGTATAAGTGCTAGTATTGAACAACAAGAGGCTCAAAACGAAATGATGAAAGCTCAAGGAGAAGAAAGATTAGCAGGGCAACAACTTCAAGAAAGACAAAGAGTTCAAATGGCTGGAATAGAAGACGCAAAAAGAACTCAATTAGCTGAATCTAAAGGTAGAATGTATGAATGGGAAGCAAAAGAAGATAGACAAACAGCTGAACTGGATAGAGTACAAGCTCAAATTACGGGACAAGAACAAAAAGCAGCGGCTCAAAAAGCTAATCAGGCTAGGTATATTGGCGCTGGTATAGGTGCGGTTGGAGACGTTATAGGATCTGTAAGTGCTATTAAAGGAGAATGGGATGCTGGAAGTACTGGTGCTTTAGACATTACCAATACAAATCAAACAAGTAACACAAACATAAACACATCAGGTAGCGGAGGTATGTGGTCTGATAGAAGATTAAAAAAGGATATTAGATTAATTGGGTTATCACCATCTGGACTTAAAATATATAATTTTAAATATAAAGATATTTCTTTTGGGAAAGGTATGTTTCAAGGTGTTATGTCAGATGAAATACCTGTAAACGCTGTTATAAAGCATATAGATGGTTATGACAGGGTAGATTATAGTAAAATAGATGTTGAATTTAAATTAATAACATAATTATGCCAGTAGTAAGCGGAGGAACCTGGAGAAATCCTTTAACAGAACTCGATACAGAAGCAGATGATGTTTATATAGAAACTATAAACAAGATAACCCAAGCAGGTAAAGCTAGACAACAAGCAAAACTAGATCAAGAAACTGCTAGACAGAAAGCTGCTAATGAACAAATTAAGTGGACAATGGATTGGACCATGAAGCAGCAGGATGAGTATTTAGATCAATTAAAAACAGCTGGTAATAAAAACCCACAGTTGGCTGAGCTTTTTATGAATCAAATAAATGATATGGGGGAACTCGCGGGAAGAGCTAGAACAGCTTCGAATCCAGAAGAAAGAAGATACTACTTAAATCAAGTAGGAATGTATAAACAAAGATTGAGTTCTGGAGCTACAACAGTTCAAATGATGAACGATTCAACTGCTACATTTAACGAGGATGCTTTAAATGGACTTAATAATCAAGGTAGTTTAAATTTAAGCAATCCTGAGGCTTTAGAGTGGGCTAAAAAAATGGCTATAGTAGCTGGTAGAAATCCTGGAAAAGTAAATTGGTTTATTGACGAGGATGGAGACTGGGCCTTAGATTTTAAAGGGCCACGTTTAACCGACGGGCCATCTCAAGTAAAAGCCGATGTATTTTTTTCCTATGACCCAGGTATAATTCCAGAATATACTAAAGAAATAAAAGGAGTTTTATACGATCAATTGAAGCTCATAAATGAAAAAACAGGTAGTGTTGCAGATCAATATTTAACAGGTAAAATGGTAGATGATGTTTTTGTTCCTACCGCTAAATGGGTAAACGAAGGAAATGGAATGATGAGAGAGGTTTTTGTAACTGATATGAAAAAGGTAGGATCATTGTTAGAGAAACAATTAAATCCAATTGCTGATGCTTATGCTACTAGTTATAATGAAGCTGAAGGAATATGGGACAGTCTGCCTAAAGATATAAAAGAAAAAATAATGAAAGAACAAGGCGTGGGAGATGATTTAGAAGTAGGTAACGCTTATGACACTCAATTAAATCTTAAATCATTAAATGCTTTAAGACAATCTTTATTATTATCAGCTTTACCCCTTATTACTAAAGTAAAAATGGGATCAGAGAGAAAACAGAATAATTTAAGTACAGGGTCAGGTTCGGGTTCAGGTTCAGGTCTAACTAATGTTACGTTATCTAAAGAAGCTAATGATTTTATTAAAAAAATAGAAAATACACCTATTGAAGAAATTGTACAACAATTCAGAAACTTAGACGCTGGTAACGTAAGTGAAATTAATTATATTGAGGAGGAAAATCAAGTTAAAATTAAAGATGTTAATGGAGATACAATAGTATATGATTTAGATGATATAAAAGATTTTAATACACAAGCTCTTGCGGGGAAACCAGGAGATGCTGGTCAATTTTTTATGAGATGGATTGACACTAAGTTAGGCGATACTAAAGAAGAAAGAAAAATAAGAAATGATATAAATGAATTTTTAGCTGGAAGAGAGGTTAACAAAGACGACGGTAAAATTCCTTTTACGAAAAAAGGAAAAGGAAAATATAATAGATAAATAATAGTAAAATGGAAGAACTTTACGATCTATTAGTTGCTGAAGGAGATTATATAGGTACCTTTCAAGAATTTGAAGATGACTGGGGTAAAGATAATTATAAATCTTTACACAGTGAGTTGGTTAGTAATGAAGACTATGTTGGAGATCTTGATAATTTTTTGCAAGATTATGCTCCTTCTGAAAAAAGCGATAATGAGGTTTTAAATAACGCAGATGAATCTGAATCTGAGGTTATAGAATCTACCACCTTGACTCTTCCAGATACCTTTAATCAACTTTCTAAGCAAAGCGCAGACGTTAGTATATATAATATGGATGCTTCTGAAAGCACCGAAAACATTAAAACATTATTAGACGGAAGTGATGTTAGTTTTAATAGAGAAACTAGAAAACCTAAAACATTTGGTTATGGAGCAGGAGGACCAGCTGGATTAACTAGTAAAGGAAAACTATCTTACACGGATTTAAACGGTAATTTAATAGAATCTGAATCTTTAATTCTTGATACAGATGATGAAGAAATAATAAAGCGTAACAATGAAATTTTAAAAGATTTTGTATTAGAAAAAAGAAAATTATCTGATGAAGAAGAAAAGGAATATGAAAAAAAGCAAGGGGAAAAACTTAAAGTTTTTGAAGATATAATATTAAAAAATCCAGAAGTTATAGAGGAAATAAATGAAAAAGAAAAAGAATATGATAATCCTGATTTATTTACTCCTTATGAAGTTACTAAAAGGGTAGGTGGATATAAAACTAGAGCTAATTTACCAAGTTATACATTTCAAGAAACCGTACAACCATATGAAGCAGAATTAAAAGCAACACGTCAAAATCTTTTAAAATCTAAAAACACTAAAGGTTGGAGTGAAGAAAAATTAAAAGAGGAGGTTGAAAAAACATTAATAGCTCAATTAAAATATCAATCGCGGCTAAACATTAATTATAAAGCTACACAGACAGCTATCGAAGATAATCCATCTTTACAAGATGAATTATATGTAGGAAGTTTATTATCTGAACAAAAAGAATTGAAAAAACTAAAACAAGTTCAAGAGCTTATTGAGGTTAATACCCCAATTTTTGAAACTGTTTATAGTGCATATTCAAAATTACAACATATGTTAGGTGCTAACGTTGAAGGTGAGTTCCCGGTTAAATCATCTTTAACGCCTACACAATTAAAAGAATTACAAAATGAACTAGAATTATTAAATATTAAGGTTGATCCTAATGATCCTGATACTGTCAAGCTTAACAATGGAAAGGTTATTAGTCAAAGCACTTGGGATGCTTGGAATACCGTAAAGTCAAACTTAATAGGAGGTGCTGCAACTTATTCTAATTTAATGGAAAGAATGGATGAAGCATCACAAGATGCGGGTAGTTCTCAAATGGCTTTAATGGCTGCTAAAAAAAATTATAATTTAGTTGAAAAAAATATAAATAAAACAGGATTAGGATTTTTAGACATAGCCGTTGGTTTAACGAGTTTAGCAGAAAGAGCACGTTTACAGTTTACGCCAGTTGGTATGCTACAAAGTTATTTTATTGAACCTGAGTTAGTTAAACAAGGCGCTATTGAAAGTACTACGTTAGATAAAGTTAAAAAAGCGGGAGTAGATTACACGTTATGGAGTAATAAGTACAGAGAAGAGTTTGTTGATGATGTACCTTTTGCAGAAGCATTTGATAGTCCGGGAAATTTTGGGAAATTCGCTGCTCAAGAAATTGCACAACAAATACCGATTATTACTAGTATTCTATTGTCTGGAGGAGCGGGTACTGCGGCAATGGTTATTGGTGGTAGTACAGCAGGTAAGAAAATGATGGATGTGCAAACAGAAATTGCTACAGGTAGAAAAGAATATACTGAAACAGAAATGTGGCTTAAGTCTTTAGGTTATGGTGCATCAGAGGCTGGATTTGCTTATTTAACTACAATACCCATATTAAGACAGGCTAAACGAAGTTTGCTTACATCGACTACTAAATCAGTTAATGACAATACTTTGAAGGGAATGGGAAATTGGTGGAAAGATAAAAATTATTTAGTCTACGCTCCTTTTTTAGAATCCGCAGGAGAAGGTGGTACTCAATTTACTCAAAATCTTATTGATGGGGTAAATCCTATGCTTGGTATTGACCATGCGGGTTTTAGTGGTTTTGCTTTTGGTTTTGGTTTTGCGGCCGTGCCTTTTGCTCAAAGTGTTTATACTTCGGTTTTTACTGATTATAATAAAAATGAATCCTTAAGAAAGTTACAAGAACAAAAAGATGAATTACAAGGTAAATACGATAGAGCAAGAAAAATTGAGTCTAAACAATTGTGGGCAGAGAGAATAGTAGATATTGATAATCAAATTA
>Ga0115012_10001851_pt1 | contig 12236 bp, 35 predicted proteins | sample TroAtlMetagenome_FD_88706 | JGI IMG/M metagenome (GOLD analysis project Ga0115012, IMG submission 88706) | Marine eukaryotic phytoplankton communities from Atlantic Ocean - Tropical Atlantic ANT10 Metagenome | ecosystem: Environmental > Aquatic > Marine > Oceanic | place: Tropical Atlantic...
ATGAAAACAATAGGGTGAACCAAAGATAAGGTACTGAAACGATTGCGATTAAGAATGAAGTGGTGCTGTCCATATAAAGCCTCTGCTGTTCGGGTTACATATATTAAACGGTTAAGGGTTAAGTTTTATTCAAACTTTTTTCAAAAAAGTGATGGGGTGTTGCTTTGGAGTTTACCTGTCTTAAACTCTTTAGCCTTTTGAAAAGCCGTACCCCTGACGGCTCGCTCTCCTTTTGTAGCGTGACTGGATTGTCACTTTTGTTAGTGTTTAAGTCGCCTATATGCTTCTTAAATGCCCTAAGCAACAAAGGGGCATATCTACCCTTGCAAAAGTTCTGAAGCGATTGTTCGTGCCTTTGCAAGGGCTTGATTAAGCGTTTCAATGCCTTGAAAGTCTGAAAGGGTTTCGATCCTCCCATTCGCTTGGATGGTTCGGACTGTGTAAAGCCTTGGATTGCCATAGCCGTTCTGTTCTGAAGTTACGAAAACGCACCCGCCAAAAACATCATCTTCGATCACACTGTCGAAAAACTGTAATGTATCGGGGCTGAAAAACTTATATCCCTGTGCTGTATTAAGGGCTTTGATCTCTTTTATGCAGTTACACTTTGCATATCTTCGGTTCAACTTCATCGGCTTATCTCCTGTCTGCTGTCTGTTATACGACTGAAAAGAAAGTTTATTCACTAAAAAACGGAAAAAATAGGGCGAAGTCTTTTTTCAATCTCGCCTGTCCCCATCCCACCCTGTTTGATCGTGCAATCGCTTATTGCGTTGCTCAACCGTTTCGGGTGATGTACATCGCCCACTTGCGATGAACTCTTGGGCTTGCCTACCAAACCAACCTTGCAGTGTCCAACAAAGCCCAGTGTCGATTAAGTGTTGCCAAGCCTGATTGAACTGTTCGACATTATCTGCCTCGATAAATCCCTCGGCTATTCCTATTGCTGTGTAGTTATCCATATTCTACCTCTTGCTCTCGGTTACATATATAATACGATTGAGTTTAGTTTTTATTCAAAGAAAAAATCGGGGGCACCGCTACTCTGCGATAACCCCCTTGGAACCTTGATTATCCCTCGTACATCTTGACAAGCAAGGTGGATACTGGCTCACCATCGGTAGTTGTGGATTGGTGAATGTCAACCATATTATCTTGGTTAGAAGTCTCTTTTCCGATAAGTGTCCACAACTTCATTCCACATTCACTCGGCAATACTGCAAAGTAGTTTACGAGGTTTTGGATCTGATCAGCAGTCAAGCGAGTAGCCAAAATGTCTTTGTTTTCGATCTTCTCAACCATAGCACTATGCTCGTTGATACCCCATTCAGCAATCTTATCAAGTCTACCCTCGTCAATGATATGCTCGATTGTAACTTGCCTTTCATAAGTCTTGCGGAAGTCTGTGAAAGCCACAGCACCCTCCAAGCCTACAAAGCCTTGTGCAAGATTGAACAGGACAGCATTTGAGCCATCGTCGGTAGCATTGAGCAGATCGCCAGTGGCGATACATTCATTGAACCGTACCCAAGATCGGGGAGTAGGATAAACCTTGTTAGGCTCATAGTCATCCTCGTGCAATAGGTGCTTATGGTTCTGGTTAATGAAGTCCCACACCATATCGTCAATCTTACCCTTAGCCCAATGAAGAAAGTCCTCAACGGTAGGCTCAAGATCGAACACAGTCCATCGATCCAACTCAGCAGGATCAAACTCACCTACTTGGTATTGCGCTCCGTGTTCACCACCATTGACAGCACCGATGATCACAGTACCCTCGTGGAGATAGTGTCCATTGATCTTGCGACTGTCAGTCAACTCAAAGATACCTTGGCGAACTTCCATTGTAGCACGATCAATCTCGTCAAAGAAAAGAACCACAGGCTCGGTACAGGCTGTCACAAACCAATCTGGTGGATTGAAAGTGGTGGCTTTGATACCGTTGACAACCACATCACGATTGTCTGGAAGTCCAAGCAAATCACCCTCAGTCATTTGACTGGCTCGGCGTTCGACAACTGGAAGTTTCATATTGTCGGCAATCTGATAGACAGTCTCGGACTTACCGATACCGTGTCGCCCTCGAATGAGAACAGGCTTTTTGATGTTAAGCACATAGGGTGCTGCTTTTACGAATGATGAGAATGGAATAGCCATTTTGAACCTCGTTGTTAGTGTTACAGTAAATATACGGTTGAGTTATTAGTTTTATTCAAACTTTTTTATTTTTTTTGAGAGTTTCGATCCTCTCGCCTTACATAGATAATACGATTGGGCTTGAACTTTTATTCAAACTTTTTTTAATCGTTTGCTTTAACGGCTACTACCACTTCTTTGGTGTCAAAGTAGGGGTTAGCCTTGCCGTTTTCGTCTGTGATCCACATACGCTGACACTTGCTCGGAATGGGCTTTGGAGCGTACATATCGGTAAGGATGATGTGCCCATCGAAGTCACGCTCATTGACATACTTTGTAGGTGCATTGAAACAAGTACCACCGCACAAAACACGCTCCCACTCTCGGTTTTCGCCCTTTTTCCAAACGAACACCTTGCTTTCGTCAACCTCAGTATCAAAAGGAACTACTGTAAAGGTAGCCAGTTTTGAAAGGCTGTTCAACTCATTGAAGAAACTGGCGAGCATATAATCACTGACAGAACCCGATTGATCGATACTGATAGCGATGTTGGCTACCCTTGTCACCTTATGTCCACTATGGATACGAGGATAACGCTTGTTAAGCCTACGGATGGTGGAACGCTTGTTAGCCTTGCGACTTGTCTTGATAAAGTATGAGAGCATTTTGCGCCAATCAATAGATGGGTTCAAAAACTTCTGGATCTCTTTGCGCACTTCTGAAGATACAGTACCCCACGATCCCGAACGGTTCGCCTCTTTGCTCGCTTGCTCAAGGATCTCCTTTAGCCGTTGCTTTGCAATCTCACCGGCCTCGGTACCCTCGGCACTCTCACCCCAATCACCGTGATCATCAAGGGTATCGGGCAAACCGCCACCGCCTGATTGTCCGTCACCTTGTCCGCCCTCACCGTCACCGTCACCATCTTCGGGTTTTTGGAACTGTGGATCTTCTTTGAGCATTTTTAGATATGCTTCTGAGGATAAGCCCACAGGGTAATCCTCAAAGGGTGTATCTTTCTGTGATGGAATACAGCCGTTTTCTGGCAACTCACCGATAAGGTGACTATTGATAGCCAAGTCGGTAGCCACATTCCAAATCTTGCTCATACCATCTTCGGGTAGACGATCAGTACAGTGTTGGAAGATCAAGTGATAAAACTCGTGCTTTAGGACACCCAACTTTTGAACATCTGTCAAGCCCTCGAAAAACTCTGGATTGTAGAGCATTTCAAAGTACCCAGTAGCCTTGTTTAGCCGTACACCTGCTGTTGGAATAGCAGTAGAGGCAGTCTTGTCTACTCGACGAGAGATACCCGCAAAGAATGGCTCTCGCATAAGTAGCCTTGCAGTGTGTTTGTTTAGATCGAACTTCTTGGACATATCGCCCCCAATGTTTTGTGGTTACAATAGTTATACGGCTGAGATTATTTTTTATTCAAACTTTTTTTATTTTCTTCGTGATATACAATATAGCCGTGGTTGTAAGCATATTCTCTCGCTTTCTCAAGCGTATCAAACTCCTTTTGATCTCCCTTGACAGGCTTAATCCCCTCTTTAGGGCTTTGCTTACTGGCACACAGCCTTACGCTCTCGGCTTTAGATGATGTATACATATAAGCCACTGAATAGCCGCTTGCACATCTGATCGGCAAGTCTACTGTGTATTTTGGTTTCATATTCACCTCTTGATAATAATACGATTGAGATTAAGATTTATTCACTTTCTTTTTTTTCTTTTTTTCAGCCACCTTTCTTCTACATAGAAAGGCTCGTTATTGCCGATGGGAACCACCTTATATCGCTTTGCACCCTTGCAAGCACTAACAATGGGAGCGTCGGATGATAAGATAAGCAAGCCTAAAGGTGCATTTTTGTAAACTCGCCTTGTGCCATTTTCGTCATAGGTTTCTTCGTGTGAAGTTCTGAAGTCCACAAGAGAGCCTTTATCGAAGATCGGATCTGCATTGATCGCAGTGATTACCTTTTGTGCATATTTATTGTTAACAATCTTGTTATATTGCCCTTTGTTAAGGGTTTCGCCATCACGATGAAGTTGGATTAGCCTACGAAAGTAGCCCCCTGTTCTGCTATAATAGTCGCAGACAATGCCAAGGTTTGTTTTGTATTCTTGGCTTTCCGTAAAGCCCAACCATTCCGCAACTGAAGATTGATCAAACTGTTCTAACGCTTGATCGATCAAGCCTGTACTCCATTCATCTTGGCGACGGCTATTGAGTACAATGGTGCGATCACTTTCATCATAAGAAAGCCAAGTGTGAAAGTGATCGGCTTGTTTCCTGTTCCAATGGCTTGTATACTTATTGTCTTGTATGATAGTGTGTAACTCTACAATGGATAGAATAAACTTATCAAAGAAGTTTCCTCTTTTGCCACTAAGCCCTTGGGCTTGTGCCAATCGTATGCCCTCTACAAGATTTCCGATAGTTTCTACTGAGTATTTTTTAGACATTTTGAGACTCCGCTTTTTCGGTTATAGAGATAATACGATTGGACACAAACTTTTATTCAAACTTTTAATCTTTATCTGCCCAAACCTTGATGTGATCGAGGATACCTGTGATCTCAAGTTGTGCTTGTGAAAACTTCTTGAAGATTACCGACATTTCATCGGAATAGCCATCGATCCAATCGTCTGCTAACACCTGTGGGGCACGACTAACGATTGAGACACCCTGTACGCTTGCCGCGTTGTAGTAGCCTTGCTTGCTTTCCCAATCTAAGATACCGCGTCGAGTAGCACCGATTGGCAAGGGTATTGCTCGAAATGGCTGTTCTTGTATGCGCCAACCACTTCTGCCACAGTTGATACCCTTGTTTTCAAGGGTACTCTTTGCGATTTTCAGATAAGCACCCGACTGCACAAAAGTCTGAATGTTTTGTAGTTTTTCGGTGCCTCCATCGCCAGTGTAACCACTGATGGTTCGCCAGTTAATCTCAGATGGCACAAAGTCAGCGAAAAGGTTGATACTATCCCAGTTAATCTCGGTTACAAGGGTACGGATTGTCTCTGTCGTGGCTTGTTGATTATATCCGCCATCTTGATGACACTCAATGTCAACGATTGCGCCAGTTGATAGCCCCTGTGCCTCTACATAGTGTTCGTAGAACCACTTGCGAAAGTTACGGTTAGCCTTTGCTAACTTTGTCTTATGACTTGCCAAAAGCCCACAGGTTCGACGAGTATGATCGCCACCGCAATAGCCACAGGTTCGCTTAACACTACCCTTGCTTTTCTTGTTCTTGGCTCTGGCTTGCGCTCGGCTCCACTTTTCATAGGCTTTTTCGGTTTGCTTAAAGAGATCACCCCAGTTTTCCCCTCTTGAATACCAAGTTGATAATGGTGAAGTCCAAAAGTCCGTTTGTCGCCAATAGCCACCGTCGCTACTGGTGTCGTTAGGGCTAACTGAAGCCATATATTTGAGCGGAATGATCCCCTTATCAAGTGACTTCTTGATTGGTGCGATGTGTGGACATTTGCTAACCTGATGATCAGGGCTTTTGCAGAATGAACAAGTTGAACGGCTACGGCTTGAACTGCCATTTGATGTGGTAAGTCCTTTCATTTGGAACTCCAATGTTGATGGTTGATTATTGGTTATACATATACTACGGATCAGATACCGTATTTATTCAAAAAACTTTCAATCTTTTTTTCGGGTACGGTATTCACGATGATAAAAGAGATCACTGTTGATACAATGATACTTGCGATTAAGATCAGAAACATATCCCAAAAAACTTGTCCTACGATAAACACGGTATCTGGTTGCATATAAAACCTCGTTGGCTAATGGTTGTGATAATGATACGAATGAGTTTTGTTTTTATTCACTTCTTTTTCTTTTTATTGCTTTCTGCAATCATATCAGTCACCCACTTCGCTCCGTCTTTCTCAAACTCTGCGATGTACTGGCTGTTCAGCACAAGACACTTTTTACCTTGCATAGCGTGATTACGCAACTTGTAGCCAGCGATGATAAACTTGTTACCAACTCCAAACTTCGGTACTGACGATCCAGTGATCGTGCAGATTGCATAAGGAACCGATTTCAGTCTTGACTTCGTTTCCCCTGTTTTCTTGTCCTTATAGGACTTGCGAAACCTACGAAACTGAATGTCTGTCACCAATGCTTGAAGTTTCCCACTTTCCAAGTTGAAAATCACCAAATCTTCTTTCTTTACATAAGCCATTTTTTCTCCCTAATCTTTAGTTGTAATAATAATACGATTGTCATTTAACTTTTATTCAAACTTTTTCAATAAAACTCTATTGATTGCGTTCTCTCGATTTGGATCGTGTCTTGTGCAAACTCGCCATAATCCTCGGAGTCGTCCCATTCCTCGCCAATGCGAAGAAAACGAGCATATTCATAGTTTTCGGTTACAAAGTTTTCGATAGCACAGGTATCTTTATCGGGATACCACTTGATGTTATCCCATATAATACAATGATGTTCTCCCTCGAACTCTTTATCCCAACTCTCTCGCCATTCAAAAACAAGTCTCTTTGTGTCCTCGCTCGGTGCGATTACATCTAAGAACTTTGGCAACAGAGCCTTGTCAAAGGCTAACACTACTTGACTTCTGTATCCCATCTCGGACACCTCTTTGTTTGTATTATGTATATTAGACGAATAAGGTTTAACTTTTATTCAAACTTTTTTCTTTTTTACCTCATAGCGATCAAAAAACCTTGTCCGATAAAACTCACCGTTCTTTTTGAACCAAGTGATACGCAAGTCGAAAATGTCACCATCACCAACTTTGCTGATTATGCCGTAGCCACCGTGATAGTGTGCGATTGCTGTATTGCGTTGCAGTTTGTTTCCTCTTGCTGAGAGTACAACGAGATCACCTACTTTCATTTGCTTTTCTCCTGTTCACATATAATACGAACTGGCTTTAACTTTTATTCAAACTTTCTTAAACTTTTTTATCTCGTAACGATAAAAGTGCTGTACATTCCAGTATTTACCGTCCTTTCCGAAGATACGGACTTTGTAAACAGGCTTTGGTTCTCTTGCGTCAATGATGCGTGTAACTAAGCCGTATCCACCGTCTTTATTCCAAAGGTAGTTTTCGCATAACTTTTTTCCTGCTGCCGACAGGCAAACCAGATCACCTACTTGCATAGTTCCTCCAAATCATAGATAGAATAGGTGTTTCGATAACCATCGCTCCAAGCAACTACTATTTCATCTTCAGCCCTAACCTCAACAATAATCCCAAACGCACCATAAGGAACGGACGGTTCAAAGTTTCGTGTTACCAAATCACCTACCCTCACTTGTCACCTCCCAACTTTCGATGTTGCTCCACCTTGTCTTGAACCCATCGGGCATGCGTATAGCCCTAACTTGCTTATTTTCTAAGCCTATATCTCTTATGCCAATGACAAGAAACCTTTGTCCATAATATCTTCTTCTGCTCCTTATTAAGTCACCTACTTTCACTGATCACCTCCAAGTGTTTCGTCATCATCCAAGGGTTCTTTGGGCTACTGTTAGTCCAAGCAACCTTTGCTGTCAGAGCCGATATATTGTGGGTTCCAGACACCGCAGTCACAATACCATAACAGTACACACCGTCGATACTGGTAAACTTTCTAACTAAATCACCTACTTTCACTTACCACCTCCAGTAGTACAGTGGCTCCGTGCCAAGTAGTTCCATCGTACAGCCTTACGGTTGCATACTGCCTGTGACTACCAGTATCCGCAAGTTCAGTTACGATACCGCGTCCAAAGGATTTAATAAGGCTCGCTCTCTTTATCAATACTAAACTACCTATTTTCATATATCACCTATCTAAAGGGGTTACATATATGATACGAATGGCGATTAAGTTTTATTCAAACTTTTTTCTTCAGTGGTGTTAGCCACCTCAAAACCATCCTATCAACGCACCTTGGTGCTGTCTCGCCTTGCAGTAGCAAGGTGTGATTTTCCACAGTTATCCCATCATCACGATGGATAAAATCTTCTCCAAGGTATACAGCGATCTTGCCGTAAAACTTCATCGGGCAATAACCCCCTTCAAACCTGTATAGTTCACCTACTTGCACTTAGCACCTCACAATCTTCTTTGGCAATACGAGGGTTCATACCATTCTCTATAACACGAACATCTACACTCCAAGTGCCGACGACAACGACAATAGCCAGTATGCCTACCTTGTAGTACCCCCCAGTTTCGTTTATTTGTTTAATCCTTACTAAATCACCTACTTGCACTGATCACCTCCAAATGAGTAGCATTTTCCATTATATAATCTGAGTAGCCATCCCACCAATATAAAGTCAGAAACCCATCATCATTGTTTAACACAATCCCATATCCCTGTTTCTTTGCTGTGAGATCCCATTCATATCTAACTAAATCACCTACTTTCACTTACCACCTCCAGATCCTCTATCCTGTGTGGTACATCTTCTGCAAACTCAGAAAGAAATACACTTATACCCGATGGAAGAACCATCGTTACGATGGCAACTCTATACGGATTTTTCAAAGACATAATCGTTCTTAGGTGTGAAGGATTTCTTCTTCTATATCTAACTAAATCACCTACTTTCATCAGCCCCCCTTGGCTTGTACATATATAATACGAATGGGGTTTGCTTTTTATTCAATCTTTTTTAACTTTTCTTCCATCCACCATCCATAGTTATCTAATGGAGGCGATTGATCTCCGATCCAATACACCTTTATATTGAATCTTTTGGTAGGGCTAATGTCTGCTATGATGCCGACACAATGAATACCTCGCTCCACATCGTACTTTGCAACTACCAAATCACCTACTTGCACTTACCACCTCAAAAAGATCCATTCTTTGATCATAAATAACCTTGTCGCCAACCAAAACATCAACAGTAGTTACTACATCGTGACACACATTGACAACAACGCCCATTGGGTGTGGAGCGAATAGTGACTTTACTAAATCACCTACTTCCATAGTCCACCTCTCCACCATCCATCTTTTCCTTTTGTAAACTGCACTGGCTGTGGAGTTTTTGTACTTACTATTCGTATCCTGTCGCTTGGTTGCATACCATCTGGCGATCCGCCACTGTATTTGCTAATGGGCTTACCATCTAACATAGTAAACTTTACACCGAAAGGCGAACTGTTCCAAGTTGGTAAAGGGTTAACCTCTGTGACGATTGCTATTCTGTCTGAATATACTGTTCTGATTAAATCTCCGACTTGCATAATGCCTCACTGTTCGGGTTATATCAATAATACGATTGGGGTTTAACTTTTATTCAAACTTTCTGTTGAACTAATCACCTCCAACTTAGATCCCCATACACCTACAACATCCCATCTGCCTTTTGTCGAGCCGCACGGCTCGAACCATCGAACAAGCCAACGATCCACAACACCTTGCTGTTGGACAATCATACCTTTACCCCAAAACTCGTGGAATACTAAATCACCTTTTCTCACTTATCACCTCCCAATACTTTGAGCCTGTTCTCACTTCGTAGTCTCTGCCATTATTCACACCTTTGATCCTAAAGTATCGCCTGTCAGAACATCGCTTGACAACAATGCCAATCACATTGTGACGGAGATTGCACTTCATAGTAACCAAATCACCTACTTTCATCGCACACCTCGGCATCTTCGTGTGTACTCCAAAACTCGGCACTAAACCACATACCTATCAATGGAAACGATGTTATCAATGCCATTAGTGCGTTTAACTCACCGTGGCAGTTAGAGAAATGCTCAAACATATTGAACCCCCTTAAATGTGCTATACAAATAATACGAATGGGTATTAACTTTTATTCATTTATTATTTTATTCCCCTTAAAAACTCGCTACTCGCCATCTTTACAATGGTGGGATACTCAATGTCATAGCCTGTTGTTGCCTCAAGGTGGCTTTCTGTGATCAAGTCTTTGTGAGGATGATTTATTTCATCCCAATGCTCTCTAAGCCTTTCGACAAGATAATCAAAACTCTGATCGTTCATAATGGAACGGCCTACCTCATAATAACAATAAGATGACATAAGAAACCAAGACACCAACTGATTAGGCGTCATTTCTTCTATATCTTCTCTGCTTTTCCAGTTATCGCCAATGAAACTCATTTTATCAACTCCAAACATCGCCAACGGCACTTTGATTTATTGTGGTTAGGGTGTAAGCCCTTTTGCCCTGTAACAAAAGCAACTACATAATCTCCATCTTCACAATCACGAACAACGATACCTCTCCTATCAAGAGAGCCTTGGCGGTATCGAACCAAGTCTCCTATATTAAACTGACGCACTGATCACCTCTGCTTTTGCCAATCTAAGATCGTGGATTGTCCAAGTTATTTCCTCGTTTGCCTTGTACTCTGCGTCAGTATTTGACATTACGATAAAACTAAACTTATATGCGTTTCCAACAGGCTCCCCATTGTCATCGGTACTACCATCGTGCCAGTTACACATACCTGTCCACTTGTATTCTCCATCAAGTGTCATATGATCCACCTTTACAATGTCACCGATCTTCAAATCTTTTGCTGTTTGGATTTTCATTCTGCTCCTTGGCTGTATAATAATACGAATGAGGATTAAGTTTTATTCAATCTGAAACAACTTTTATATCTTCGTCTTGGAAAAGGTAGAGAGTAAGTTGATTATCCTCAAACCAGCGAACCAAATAACAAGGATCGTCTGCGACATAGGGGTGATCATCGGTTTCTCCATCAAACATAATCTTGACGATTACTCCAGTCATACACTCGTCTTTGTGTTCGGGGTTAATCTGCCCCACCCATCTAACTAAACTACCCACTTTCACTGATCACCTCCAAAAACATCTGCCTGATAGATCGTTGCTCCCCCGTATCGAACCACAACACATACGCAGTATTATACATTTCGTGTAGCCCTTCATCACGATAGCCCACGACAATACCCATACCATCATTGGCGTAGGCTTTTGCGTGTGGGTGTCCGTTTGTTCTAACTAAATCACCCACTTTCACTGATCACCTCAAATAGCCTTTCAGCGTCTTTAATAGAAAAATCGCCTATCGCCTTTTCTTTTGTCCAAGCAACCCTAAACTTCCACATACCGTGTAGGTTCTGATACTTCTCAATGATGACGGCAGTATGAATGATGTTTTCTTTTGGGTGCATTTTTCTTGGGAGCATTTTTAATCTCACAAGATCACCGACTTTCACTTATCACCTCGACAAGTCTTTCTGCGATACTCCAAGTCTTTCCGACTTTGGGGTAGAATACATCAATACACTTGTGGGCAGGATCACCGGCAATATGCTTGCCTACGATTATTCCAACACCTACGCTCTCTTTGGTATCACCCAACAAGGGATAGGTTGTACCTAAACTCACTTTCCTTTTAACTAAATCACCTACTTTCACTTACCACCTCCAATATGTCGATACATCTCCAAAGTCTTGAACCGTTGAGCCACTGAACGAGGAACTTCGATCCCGACGACGACTGGAGGATGATTATTCCAATGTCAGTTTTGTTATCTGCTCTAACTAAATCACCTACTCTCACTTATCACCTCTCTAATCTTACTGCGATGAAAGCCTGTTCTGACGATCCCAGTGTTGATAAAGAGAACATTCAAGTAAAGCCCCAAATCCTCCATATCGAGGATCACGCAAGGATTACCTTTGTGCGTTCTAACTAAATCACCTACTTTCATAAGCACCTCTTGTTCCGGTTATATCAATAATACGATTAAGATTTAACTTTTATTCATTTTTTTTCATAAATATACCTACTTGCACTGATCATATCCATATCGAAAATCGACATATTGCAAACATCGCCATCATTCCAAGCGACTTCAACTTCGAACTCGTCGCCTATTTCTTCGGGATCTATACAAGTAATAATACCAGTAAATCCCTGATCGTGTCTTACTAAATCACCGACTTTCACTGATCACCTCCAAGTAATGCTGTCGTTTCCAAAAAGGAATGGCTCTGTGTCCTCCATTGGAGAATATACTTATCTGCCCAAGTCCATTACGGTTCTTGACTATTCTTGTTACGAAACCAATCGTACCCCAATCATGGTGC
>Ga0115012_10001854_pt1 | contig 12231 bp, 6 predicted proteins | sample TroAtlMetagenome_FD_88706 | JGI IMG/M metagenome (GOLD analysis project Ga0115012, IMG submission 88706) | Marine eukaryotic phytoplankton communities from Atlantic Ocean - Tropical Atlantic ANT10 Metagenome | ecosystem: Environmental > Aquatic > Marine > Oceanic | place: Tropical Atlantic Ocean...
AACACCCCCGCCTCCGCGACCAGCTTGCCCGAGCCCTCGGGCGCCGCGCGCGTGGCCACGCCGCGGATCGGGTGCACGACCACGTCGCCCACCACGCCGTCGCGCGCGGCGATGATCTTGCCAAAGTGCTCGATGGCCGCCGGGTTGCGCAGCAGGCTGTCGAAGCTCGCCATGTAGAGCATGCAGTGGCCCTCGCGCTCCTCGATGGGCGTCTCGGTCGCGATCGCCTTGCGCAGCGTCTCGAGGTGCGCGAGGCTCGCGTCGAGCCGCTCGGCCTCGGCCGCCGAGACGAGGTCGGGCTTGGCGCGGCGCGGGATGGCGTTGGAGACCGACTCGGCGTGCGCGGCGTCGACGATCGCGGCGAGCTTGGGCCCGACGCGCCAGAGCGGCACCATGGCAAAGTCGCCCGTGGCAATGTCGCGCGGCGAGGCGCCCGCGACCGTGGTCGGCTTGCCCGCGGTGGGCTTGCAGAAGAGCAGGTGGCACGTCGCCGACTCGAGCTCGCGCAGCTCCTTGTCCTGCATGAGGCTCGAGGTCGGGCTCACGAGCAGCTCGACGAACTCTGAGTAGAAGGCGTGGCCGATGTCCGCCTCCTTGGGCGCCGAGTCGAGCAGCTTGGCCATGCGCAGCACGTTGGGCGCGAAGGCGGTGCCGATCTCCTTGTCGAGCGCAAAGGTGCGCGCGCGCTCGTCGCGCTCCGAGGCGTCGTGCGTGTACCCGCGCGAGGAGGCGGGGGTGGTGCCCTCGTGGAAGAGCGGCTGCGCGTTGGTCGCGTGCGGCACGAGCTTGACCAGGTTCTCGATCGACTCCATCGACTCGAAGAAGGCGCGCTCCTTGGCCGGCATGCGGCGCACGAGCGACGGCGGGTACCACGCGGCGACGCGCGCCTGGTTGATCTTGTTGCGCTTCTCGAGTGGGTCGGGCGCCTGCCCGTCGACCTCGTGCTCTCCGCCGCGCTTGAGCGCGAGGAGCGCGCGCGCCTTGTCGACGGAGATGGCGACGGCGTGGCCGGTGACGCTCTTGGCCTTGGTGTTGGCCGCGTCGGCGTGGCCCGCGTTGGCGCCGATGACGCTCACTCCGTGCACGTAGTGCGCGCCGAGCGAGTTGGCGATGGCGCGCAGGTGCGGGAACTCGCCCGGGTGCAGCGACTCGGCATGCTCCGCCTGGCGGATGGCCGCCTCGATGTTGGCCGCGCTGCCGTCGCAGTCGTCGGCGCGGCGCTTGGACGCCTCGAAGCGCCAGCTCTCGGCGATCTTCATCTCGGCGCCCTCGGGCGTGAGGATGGGCGTGCCGTCGACGCGGTACGGCATCTGGTTGGCCTGCGTGTACGAGAGCGCCGTGCCCAGCGTCTGCGCGTGCTTGACCGTCGCCGCGTAGCTAGGCACGGCGAGCTCCTCGAGCAGCTGCGTGCGCTCCTTGGGGTCGTCGACTTGCATCGCGACGCCCGCCGCCACCAGGTCCTCGAGCGTCTCGAAGGACTGCGAGAAGGGCGCGTCGCACACGCTCGCCGAGAGGCAAAAGCCGCCGTTGTTGAAGCCGGCCGGCACGCGCATCACCGCCTTGGTGAGGTTCTTGGACTTGGCGTAGACGACCGACTTGCGCGTCTTCCACGAGGCGTCGTAGATGGCCTGCAGCGTCGGCTCGGCGAGCTTCATCGCGCTGTCCACGCGCTCGTCGACGATGAAGCGCACGTCCTGCGGCTCGGTGTACCCGCCCGTGGCCGGGTCGAAGGCGACGACCGCCGGCGCCGCCGTGCCGATGACGGCCGAGTGCGCGTCCCACGAGCCGTAGCCCATGGGGATTTGCTGAAAGGGCAGCGCGATGTGCACCTCGGCCGGCGCGGCCGCGGCCTGCGCGCCCGCGGCCGCGGCCGAGTCGCCCGTGGTGCCCTCGCCGGCCGCGGCCGCGCCCGCGGGTGCCTTGGCGACCTCGAGCGCCTCGGTGAAGAGCTCGTAGACGGGGATCGAGCCCTGGCCCGAGATGGTGCCCGCGATCGTGCCGTTGATCGCCGCGCCGACGCGCGCCGTCGTCGTGTTGAGCCGGAGCCGCGACGAGATCAGGATGGCGCCCGAGTCGACGTCGCGCGTGTAGGCCGACGCGGGCAGCTCGACCTCGATCGGGCGCGCCGTCTCGTTGACCAGGGCCGAGGTGCAGAACTCGGCGCCGCTGAGCGAAAAGTCGGTCTCGGCGCGCGCGCACGCCGAGCCGAGCGCGCCGCCGCGCGCGAAAAAGGGCGCGGACAGGTTGGGCTCGACGCGCGTCGCGTAGAAGCGCAGGCGCAGCTTCTCGTCGTGCGCGACGCCCGTGGGCGGCGTGACCTCGGGCAGTCCTACCGCGGGCATGGTGGCGGCCGGCGGCGCGGTCCGGGGTTCATACCGCAGGGCGCGGCGCGCGGGTAAATCGTGGGGCCGTGCCAACTGCACGAAGAAATGCGCGCGGCGGCGGCGGCGGCGGCTGCGGCTTGCGCACGGGAGCGCGCGTAGCACCCCCCCGCCCCTGCCGTGCGCGCGCCATGGGCAAGCAGGGCAAGCGCACGCTGGGCCGGCAGGGCGCACGCGATCGGGGCGCGACCAAGGCCTCTGCCGACGAGGTAAAGGAGAAGCAGGCGGCGGTGGAAGCGGCGGCGCTGTCCGAGCTCCAGTTCCGCAAGGCGAGGGAGAGCCTGGACCGCGCGAAGAAGGCTCTGGAGACCGAAGAGAAGTACTTCGCCTCGCTCGCCCCGTTCAAGGAGCGCGAGCCCGTGTGGTACGAGATGAAGGAGGCGGAGAGGCGCGGCGTGGTGCGCGTGCACACAGCAGCACAGGCCGCGCACGAGGCGGCGGAGCGGCAGGTGCTGACGGCGGCGAGCGCGTTCAAGTGGAAGTTCGGGTCGCTGTCGGAGACCGCCGCGGCGACCCCGGATCGCATCAAGCAGGAGCTGGCGGCGGCGCACGTGGCGGTTGATCAGTCCCGGAGCGCCCAGAGGCACTACGAAGGCTTGTGCAACGAGCTCCGGCTGCTCCGAGAGGCGAGCAGCAAGCACGTGGTGAAGAGGGCGGCGGCGGAGCCGGCGGCGGTGACTGGGGTGGTCAAGCACGAGGCGACAAAGGAGGTGTCGCGCATCGAGGCCGTCATTGCGGAGGAGCTCCTGGGCAAGAACGCCACGCCCGTGACGTCAGACGAGTGGGAGTACCGCACCGTGTGCGAGGAGTGGACGAAGAAGCTGGTGGCGGCGCTCGAGCCTCGGCTGAAGCAACAGGTCGAGGACCTTTCGAGGCGGGTCAAGATGGCCCCGTCGACCGTGCACAACATGATCGCGGCGTGCGCGGACAAGTCGAAGCCGGGCGTCGTACGCGAGGCGTGCGACGTGCTGCCGCAGCTCAGCGCGGCGGTCGACAGCTTCGAAGCTCTGCTGCGCCCGGACGTCGCCAAGTTCCGGTGCACAAAGCTGATCGGCATCTTCCTCGTGTGCCTCGTGGGCTTCACGGCGAACAACGAGTGCACCTCGAACCGCACGGGGCTGACCGGCGCGCTCGTGCGCGAGGCGCAGACCCGGATGGCGAAAGACCATGCGGAGGAGGTCATGAGCCCGACCTCAACGGAGGGGGTCGCGGCCATCTGCGCGCTGCACAAGCGGGCGGCCAAAGGGGCGGTGTCGATGATCGATCGGCTGACGCAGCTGTCCCACTCAATGGAGTCGCTCGAGGGCCGCCGCGGGGTCGTGGAGGAGCGCCGCGCGCCGAAGCCGGAGCCGGCGCCGGCGCCGGCGCCGGCGCCACTGGACACGCCGGAGATGGAGTCGCCCGCTCTCCAGGACCAGCGGCGCGCGCGGCTGTGGCTCTCAAACTGGGTCAAAGAGTACCAGCTCGAGGCGACGCCCGTGGGCCGCAACGGCAAGAAGAACCTGAGCGCGGAGTACGACCGACGGGTGGCCAAGATGTTCGGGGCGGTCGACATCGTGGTCGAAGCCAAGATCGGCGGACTCTTCGGCGTGCGCATCGGCTTTACGTGTCCCAAGGTGGCCATGCTGTACCACGCCAGCCTGGCGCCGTACACCGAAACACGAAAGCCGCGCGCCTCGGTCGCCGAGGCGCACCAGCGCGTGCTGCTGTGCAAGGAGCTGCGCGCGACGCAGGAGCGCGTGCCGTCGCTGCGGGTCTGCGCGTGGTGCAAGGAGCCGCAGTACTGCCCGAGCGTCGCAAAGTGGGTCTGGGGCCCGCTGCTCACGCCCACCTTTCGGTGCGCGGGCTGCGTGCCGCCCGATGGGGAGCCCTGCGCCGACACGGCGGTCGAGTTCGGCCGCTACTGCAGCGCCAAGTGCCAGAAGGCGGCGTGGTCGTACCGGAAGCCGAGCCTCTTCGACGAGGTGCTGGCGGCGCGGACGTCCGGCTCGGCGGCCGGCAGCTCGGCGGCGCACGCGGCCGCCGGCGCGCCCGAGGCCCCGCCGTCGCCGCCGGTGAACCGGCACCGCACGCAGCGGCACAGGGACGTGTGCCCGCGCCACGACCTGAAGTCCAAGGCGGCGTCGGCCGAGCCCGAGCCCGAGTCCGTGTCGAAGGAGTTCGACGGCCTTTCCGATTCCGAAGTGCACCGCGGCATCACCATGGGCTACTTCGAGGTCAACATCCGAATGGGCCTCACCCTGAACGCCGACAACGTGCCCAAGGACTGCACGGCCAACCGCATCTCGGTGCCGAAGCTGCCGGTGATGGAGCTGTGCGAGGCGTCCATCGCGCAGATCCTCACCTGGAAGATGCCCCCTCTGCAGCTGTACGCGGCCGCCGGCGAGCTGTGCGGGTGCATCCAGAAGAACGCGCTCGAAATCGTCGCCTCGAGCCCCGTGCCCGAGTTTGCGCGCGCCCGCGGTGCCAAGCGCATCGCGCGCAAGATCGTCGCGTGCTTCTACATCCGCTGCGCGCACCCGCTTTCGCGCAAGGTCCACCGCAGCGCGAAGCTCGTGCGCGCGTGGAAGCGCACGCTCCAGCACCGCGCGACGGCCTTTCCGCACGACTGGCACATCCGCAAGGCGCTCCAGCGCAAGCTCTGGGAGCCGACCTTCCCGTGCGACTTTGACGCGCGCTTCCTGTTCAAGTCGAGCACCTTCTTCGTCTACCACGACGGCCACAAGCCGGCGCACGAGCGCGAGCAGGAGGACTGCGAGCTGCTGCTGGACCACCACGCCGACGGCAGCCTGGCCGACTCGTCCGGGCCGTTTGCCATGCGCTTCAAGCCGTCGCCCGTGCAGCTGTGCAGCGGCGTGCCCGCGAGCGAGCAGTCGACGCGCTACGACTACATGGAGTCGTTCCCGGAGACGCTGATCATCCGCCTTCCGACCTCGCGCTTCGTCGAAAACGCAGAGGGCGACGCGCTGGAGCTCGTGCACGGCCGTCCGTGGGTCCACTGCCCGACGACGATCCGGTGGTCGGAGCCGCCCTTCCGCGCGGCTTGCAACCGGAACACGCAGCTGCTCCTGCAGCGCGGGCATGCCGCAGAGCACGAGCTGGTGGCCATGCAGGTCGGGCGGATGCGCCGCAAGTCGGCTGAGCAGCCGGAGGACTACTGCGTCTGGTGGGCCTACCTGCGCGAGCGCGACGGCCAGTGGTACGAGCTCTACGGCTCGGAGGGCACCCGCGGCGTGTGGGACGCGCCGCGGTTTGGAAGGCGCGTGTCGGCGCCGATGGCCGGCCGCAAGATGGAGGGCTGCTTCCCGATCAACCTCTTCTACCAGCGGAAGCGCGCGGGCGCGTAGTGCGTGTGTGCGTGTGCGCGCGTGTGTGCGTGTGATAACGCGGCGGTGTTTTCATACACGGTGATACAGTGACACAGTGCCGCATGCGCCTCCCAAACCTCGCGGCGCTGCGCCTCGCCGACGACGACCGCGGCGCGGCCACCGACGTGTGGGTCAGGTACCGCCTGCCCCCCAACGCGGACGAACGGGACGAGTGCGGCAACGATCCGCTCGACGAAAACGGCGAGCACTATGACGGCATCAGCAGGGAGCGCTTCCACGATGGCCAGTGGATTTGGAAGACCGAGGACAACCAAGGGCGCGCGCGCTACGACCCGCGCTCGTACTGGAGCTGGCTCGACGGCAATGGCCACGGCAAGGACCCCTTTTCGCGCGAGCCGATCCCCATCGAGGAGCTGAGGGCGCTGCTCGAAGGCCCGCCCGAGGTCGCCGACGACCGGCCGGGCGATCGGGTGCAGCTCGCGGAGCCGGGCGAGGCCGACGCGATCTTCCAGCGGTGGCGGGACCGCCGCAGCGAGGACGGGGGGGAGGAGCCGGAGCAAGAAGAGGCCCCAGCCATCGGCGAGTGGCCGCAGTGGCTGCAAGAGCTGATGGACGACTCGCTGTGGTTCAACGTGCAAGACCTCGAAGAGGTGGCCGCATTCCCCGACGACTACCCGCTGCTCGACCTCATACACGAGCTGCAGATCGACGCCGACCTGGCCAACCAGGCCCGGTTGGTCGAGCATCACCGGCGTGCGCTATTCCGTGAGGCCGGGGAGCGGGTCGTTCCAGACAACGTGCGCTGGCACATGCCGTTCGTCCGGCCACCAGACAGTGACAACGTCCTCGACACCGAATTCGGAGTGCGGTACTCGTGGGAGCGTGGTCCCACGCGCGACGAATTCTTTCAGATTGCGATGCCGATCTACCGCGCTAGCGGCTTCAAGCGGGAGCTGGACGCGTTGAGCGTGCCCGACGATGATGGAAGCACGGTGGAGGAGGCGCTTGTCCCCGTGATTCTGCGGGCGCTCGTCGGCCACGCTTGCCAAATCAACATCGCCGCGCTCGCCGCTTTTGCGACGCAGCGACGGCCAATGAGAAACGTGCCGCGCGCGGGTTACCGAAACCTCGAGGTCTACTACGACGCGGATGCCGGCTGGGATGACCTCAGCTTCTTGAGGATCATGATCAGCGCCGACTTCATGGCGTGGGTGTGTCCCTCGGACGAGGAGCTGCGGGCGCGCGGGGGCCCCGCCGCGCTCCCGGGGGGCTTCAACCTCACCGACGAAGGCTACGCGCGGCCGGCCCAGTGGTCGCTGCCCCGCGCGCGCTCCGCTCCGCAGCTCGATCGCGGCCCCAACCGCGCGCGCATCCAAGCGCGGGAGTGCTGGTACACGGCGCTGTCTCGAATGGTCAGGGTCGCGCGCGCCCTGCCCACGTTTCTGCACGCGGGCTGGCGCCACGACTATGATGCCCACGCGCACGACCCGAGGTCGCTGGGCATCTACCTGGCGCGATCGCGCCACCCGCTCAGCGACAACGACCCTTCGCGAGGGCGCTCGAATAGTCAGATGCTGCACACCGAGCCGCTGTGGTACGGGGTTGGCTTCCCCCGGGAGCCCCAAGAGAACTGAGCGGCGCGTGCGTGTGATTTTTTTAAGGTCCTTTGCACACGCACACACACGCGCGCACACGCCTCGCCACACGGGCTGGTCAGGGCGCCAGCTGCTCGGGCCAGTGCAGGTTCTCGGCCCGCAGCTTCGGGCACCGGAGCGCCAGCTCGGCGACCGAGGCCCGGCACGCCTCCGTCAGGTTGGGGTTGTTGCGCAGCGAGAGGCCCTGCAGGTTGGGCGCGTCGAGCAGCTTGCCCATGCGGAAGATGTCCGCGTCGGCGAGGTTGGCGCCCTCGAGCGCGAGGTGGCTGCAGAACGAGAGGTCCACGCGCGCCTCCTGGCCCGTGTACGCCGGGTAGGCGCCGTTGGGACCCTTGCCGAGCGCGCCGCAGAGGTGGTGCGCGACGTTGCGCGGGTTGGACCAGTAGACGTCCATTGCGACGCGGGTGGGTGTTTAGTGTAAGCGCGCGCAAGCCGCAGCCGTGAATAGCGCTTACTCACTACAGTGGCGGCGAGTTGCGCATCCGCGGGCGCAGCGGCAGGCCCGGGTTCTTCGGGTCGAGCGGCTGTATCGCCGGCAGCTGCTCGAGCGCGTCCTTGTAGTAAGCGTGCACCCACGAGACGACCTCGCGCTTGAGCATCCCGCACGCGGTACGAAACGCCGGGTTGCAGTTCGGGCGGTTGCCAAAGTTTTCGGCCAGGGCGACCAGCACGCCCGGCCGCTCGCTGCGACAGCCGACGCGGTCCTCGTTCGGGAGCCCGCCCTGGTCCAGCGTGGTGATGTAGCTCTCGTGCTTAGTGTACCGCGTCCTCTGCGAGACGTCGCCCCGCGCCTTGCGGACCTTGACCCCGGGCATGAACAAGCGGCTTGGGTTCCTCGGTTCGCCCCGAAGCTCGGCGTCGAGGTCGTCGCGGCGCGTCTCGTCCCACCCGAACTGGCCGGGCGACTTGCAGTACTGCGGGCGGCCGTCGGCGCCGGGCACGAGGAACGTCGCGTTGCTAAAGCCCCAGTCGATGATGCGCAGTCGCACGGGGTCGTTCCGCGCGCGGGCCTGCTCCGCATCGGAGATGGGCACGCCATTGGCGATCCGGCTGTCGACGTCGTTGTAGTAGACGAGCACGTTCTGGTAGTGGAGGTCGCCGTGGAAGAGGCCGAGCGAGTGCACCGTCGCCATCGTCTCGCCGTACGCCTTGCAGATGTTCATGACGGCGGTCCGCGTCGCGTTGCCGGCGTACAGCATCAGCCACCGCTGCAACGACATGAGCGTCGTGTACCCGCCATCGGTCTCCTCACGCGCAAAGGCCTGCACGGTGTACACGTCGTGCTTCCCGGACAGGTTGATGAAGTCGGAGCGCGTCAGCCCGGACCACTTCATGCACCCGGGGACGGAGAGGCGTTTCAGGAGCTCGCTGTAGAGGCTGGGCACGCCCGGGCTCTGGCGCTCCGTCTCGCTCGCCCGCTGCGCAACGGCGCCCCACACGTAGCGGTGCATCTGGTCCTCCCAGTAGGCATTGTCGATGCTCTCGTCCTCCAGGTCCTGCCCGCACTGGCGGCAGTGCTTCTTGACGACGACCTTGATGCCGCGGAGCGTCGTGATCTTTGTCGACGCCATCGCGCCCGAGCCGGCCTCGGCGCTCGGCTCCTGGGCGCTCGGGTCGTCAAAGGCGGCCCGGGCCTCGGCCTGGTTGATGTACGAGGGGGTGCGGGTGCCGTCCGTGCACAGCGTTTTGAGCGCGGGGTACTTGTCCACAAAGGCCTGGAGGCGAAGGTCGACATCCTCGTCGCGCGCGGGCGCGGGCGCGGGCGCCGCCTCGGCCGCCTCGGCCGCCGCCTCGGCCGCCGCCTCGTCCGCCTCCTCCTGCTTGCGCTCCGGCCCGCGCTCGCGCTCGCGCTCCGCGCTGGGCCCCGTGGGCGCGCCGAGGTTTAGGCGCGAGAGGTCGGGCACTTGCGGACGGCTCATGACGTGGTGCGGTCTGCACAACGAATAGACACGCACTCACACACGCACACGTCTTCTCCCCACGCGCCGCGGGTTATCACGCGTCCAGCGACAGCGTCGGCCACGGCGCGGTCGGCCCCGCGTACATTGGCTTCTCGTCGACGCCCATGTCGTAGCCGGTCTCCGCCTTGATGTCCGCCGACATGAGCTGCAGGTCGGGCGCGACGGGCTTGTGCAGCACGACGCAGCCGTCGAAGACGAGCGCGAGCGTGCGAAAGCCGTGGCGCACGAGGTGGCGGCGCATCGCGGTGAGCACGACGTTCTCCTGGCTCTGCGCGATCCGCGCAAACACGGAGCGCTCGATGTCTTCGGCCGACTTGCGGTTGGCGGGCGGCCGCCGCAGCTGGTTTTCCGTTTGGCGCGCGCGGTCGGTCGCGACCCAGGTCGCCCACGTCGGGTGCGCAAAGATGGCGCGGCGCAGCGCGCGCAGCTGCTCCTCGAGGCGCGCGATGCGCGCGCACGGCGGCGCCGTGCGCGGGTCGAGGCCGTTGGCGAGCTGCCAGCCCTTGAGCGACCCCGAGAACATGAGGCGCAGCACGAGCGGCTTGACGAGCTCCTTGCGCGCCTCCGCGTCGAGGTGGCCGAAGCCGTAGGTCTCGCAGACCTCGTCGAAGAGCGCCTTGCGGTCGTCGACGTAGGCGCGCAGCTCCGAAATGTCCACGTCGGGCACGAGCATGTCGCCCATTTGCAGCAGCAGCATGGCCTGCGAGTTGCGCTGGTCGAGGTCGTGCGCGACGCGCTGCAGGAAGAACGGCCGCAGCGCGCGCGGCGTGCCGGCAATGTCCACCGAGCGCGGCTTGGGCGTGCCGTGCTCGTCCTTTTGGAGCACGGCGTTGCCGAGCGAGTACAGCCGGCCGTCGGTGTTGTAGCGCGTCTCGTAGTGCGAGCGGTGCCAGAGCACCATGGCGGTCGTGCCATTCGACAGCGTGCACTCGAGGCGGCCCGTGTACTGCAAAACCACCTGCTTGCAGTACTCGAACAGGTATCGCGCGCGGCGCTCCGCGCGCGCGTCGAGGCCGCCGGCCCGGAGCATCTCGAGCAGCTGGCGCCGCGCCTCGTGCAGCCCCTCCTCGTCGACCAGCTCGACCAGCTCGGCGTGGTCGGCGCGCACGTCCTCCTCCAGCTCGCCCAGCGACGTCTCGGTCGGCGGGCGGCCGAGGGGCTTGCGCAGCCGCTCGAGCTCGTCGATTAGCTCGCTGTGCGGCAGCGGGGCGGTGAAAAAGGGCGCGGCCCGCTGCCGCTGGTTGGCAACCCACACGGTCCGCACATCGGGCGAAGACGGGTTGAGCCAGAGGTCCTCGATGGCGCCGGCGACGGCGATCCGGTTCGGGTGGCGCACCGAGCGCATCCAGTCCACGACGGTCTCGACGCGCACGCCGTTGGAGAGGAGCGAGCCGACGAGCTGCTCGGGCGACATGATCTCGCGCGCGTTGCTGAAGCGGCCCTCCATGCAGAAGTCGAGCGCGCGGTCGAGGTGGCGCCCGGACCCTTTGTGGAGGGTCTCGCGCAGCCGGCGCCACGCCCGCGCGCGCCGGTCCTCGCGCCGCTTGGCAATCGTGGCCCTCGGGCGGTCGGCCATTTCTTCGTGCAGTTGGCACGCGCGCGCAAGCCGCAGCCGCCGCCGCCGTCGGCTGCGGCTTGCGCCCGCGCGCAGTTAGCAGCGGCGGCCATGGCCGCCCTCGCCCCCCCCACCGCGCCCGCGCGGCCCAAGTCCGACGACGACCTCTACATGTGCATCGACTGCGGCTCGGTCATCCACGAGCGCGGCGGCAAGTACCTCTACAAGACCAAGAGTTCGGAGGGGTCGGTCTACTGCCCCGTCTTCAAGTGCAACGTGCCGCTCTACCCGGACAACCGCGTGTACACGCAGTGCCTCTCGTGCGAGGTGGCCGAGGACGCGCAGCCCGTCCAACGGCCGCAGACGGGCAGGTTTCCCAACCGCGTCTACCGATCGATCGTCCGGCGCGTGCCGCTCGCGCCGGCCTCCGCGTCCGAGGTCATGTCCGACCCGACCATCATGCGCGAGCAGATGCCGTGTCAGTTCGCAGCGTGCGCCTCGCACGGAAGGGCGGCGCCCAACCTCGTCGCCGTGGACGGCACCGCCAACCACCAGTCGCTCGCCCGCCGCTTCACGTGCCACACGTGCAACGGCCAGTGGACGAACGAGACGGCCGTGCTGCTGCCCTTTCGGGACTCCGACGACAGCAGCAAGACTGCGCCGCCCTCGGCCAAGTGTCCGTTTGCAGGGTGTCCCACGCACCCGACATTCGTCGACGGAGTCCGCGTCAAGGACGAGCGCACGGAGCGCGCGGGCCTGCACGTGGTCGCCGACCGCAGGATGCCCGACGACGACAAGCCGCGCTACACCTGCAGCGAGTGCGGCTACCAGTGGGGAGACGAGCAGTGGGTGCTCAAGCGCGCGCCCGCGCCCGCGCCCGAGCCCGAACCCGAGCCCGAGCCCGACATCGACATTGGCGAGCACGAGCTATTCCCCAACGACTCGGATGACGCGGAGTTCATGGACACGGGCGCGGGTGTCGGGCTGTAGTTGTCGCCGTGGCGCGTGTGCTTCCGTTTTAGAATAATACACTTGCGCGTTCCCCTATCGCGCCGCCAGTGCGATCCGCCGCGCCCGCTGCCAGCGCTTGCGCTGCAGCACCGCCTGGTACGTCACCGCCACGCTCGGCAGCGCCGCCACCGGAAACGCCGCCGTGATCTGCGCCGCTCCGTCGGGGTAATTTTCGTCCCGCGCGCCTCCCGCACGCGCGTACGCGCGCATCGTGCCCTCGAGGAGATCCCGCTGGCTCAGCACCGTCCAGCGCTCGGCGAGCTTTCTGGCGAAGGACGACGCGCCCGCCTCGCCGAGCACCTCGAGCTTCGCGCCGCGGCTCGTGGCCACCAGCTCTTC
>Ga0115012_10001858_pt1 | contig 12222 bp, 9 predicted proteins | sample TroAtlMetagenome_FD_88706 | JGI IMG/M metagenome (GOLD analysis project Ga0115012, IMG submission 88706) | Marine eukaryotic phytoplankton communities from Atlantic Ocean - Tropical Atlantic ANT10 Metagenome | ecosystem: Environmental > Aquatic > Marine > Oceanic | place: Tropical Atlantic Ocean...
AAAAATATCTGAAAGAATAAATATTTTAAATGGTTACCTTATTGTTTTTATTAATTTAGATGAAGTTATAAAAATAATTAGAGAAGAAGATAATCCAAAATCTTCGTTGATGAAAGTTTTTGATTTAAATGAAATTCAAGTAAATGCAATTTTAGAAATGAGATTAAGGTCTCTCAGAAAACTGGAAGAAATTGAATTAAAACAAGAACGTGAAAATTTATTGAATGAGCAACAAGCGTTATCTAATTTGTTAGATAATAAAACAAAACAAATGAATGTAATATCAACTGATATTAAAAAAATTAAATTAGATCTTGGAAAGAAAATTGATAGATTAACCCTCATAGATACTGCTCCTATAATTGAACCTATTAATTTTGAGCAATTTATCGAGAACGAACCTATTACAATTGTCCTTTCAGATGAAAATTGGATCAGGTCTCAAAAAGGGCACTTGGATTTAAATTCAGAATTTAGGTATAGAGAAGGGGATAAAGAAAAATTTGTTATACATGCTTCAACTACAGATAAGATTTTGTTGTTTTCAGACAGAGGATATTTCTATACTTTAAATGCGATTAAATTGCCTTCCGGAAGAGGCGTTGGTGAACCTTTGTCAAAGGTGCTGGAACTAGAAAATAACGAAAAAATAATTAGCATTTTTTCTTATTTCAAGGGTGAAGTTGTTGTTGCGTCATCTGATGGTCTAGGTTTCAAGGTTTCAACTGAACAATTAATAGCATCTACAAAATCTGGTAAGAAAGTGTTAAGTTTAAATAATGGAGAAAAAGCTAAGGCTCTATCTGTTTGCAATGGAAATTTATTAGTAGTGGTGGGTTATAATAGGAAAATGTTGATTTTTCCTATAAATGAACTTCCAGAACAAAACAAAGGAAAAGGGGTTATCCTTCAAAGGTATAAAGATGGTTTTTTGTCTGATATAAAAGTTATTTCTGAGGAAGAAGGTATTTCTTGGTTAATGCAAGGTGGAAGACAGAGGTTGGAAAAAGATATTTCTATATGGATGGGGAAAAGGGGCGCAGCTGGAAAGCTGGTTCCAAACGGTTTTCCAAGACCTCCAATTTTTAATGAATAAATTGATTGCTCATAAAAATTACTGACATTATAGTATTTATAATTAATAAAAAATAATTTATGGGGGAAATTAAATTATGAAAAGAAGAGACTTTTTAACAAAAGCTGGAATAGGTGCAGCAGCTGGTGTAGTTGGAGCCAGCACGTTATCAACACCTTCACTGGCAAAATCAAAAAAAACAATAACAATTGTGTCAACATGGCCAAGAGATTTTCCAGGTTTGGGAACTTCTGCTCAAAGACTAGCAGCACGAATCACTCAGCTTTCACAAGGAGCTTTGACAACAGAATATTTTGCTGCAGGAGAAAAAGTTGGAGCATTTGATGTGTTTGACGAAGTTGCATCAGGAAACTCAACAGCATATATTGCAGCAGATTATTATTGGATAGGTAAACATCCAGGTTTTGCATATTTTACATCGGTTCCTTTTGGAATGACAATGGTAGAATGGAATGCTTGGATTAAATTTAATGGTGGGCAACAATTATGGGATAAAATTTCTGGAGAATTCGGTCTTAAAGCGTTGACCTGTGGTGGAACAGGAACTCAAGCTGGTGGTTGGTTTAATAAAGAAATTAACTCAAGTGACGACCTTAAGGGATTAAAGATGAGAATTCCTGGTTTAGGCGGAAAAGTAATGTCAAAACTTGGTGCGTCTACGGTTTCTTTGCCTGGAGGTCAAATTTATGAAAATTTAGTATCAGGATCAATAGACGCAACAGAGTGGGTTGGTCCTTATAATGACTATTTCATGAAATTTTATGAAGCAGCTAAATATTACTATACAGGTGGAATGCATGAGCCAGGTGGTGGATTAGCATTTGCTTTTAATGCAAGTTTTTGGGGAAAATTGTCAAGTTGGGAAAAAGCAATTATAGAAACTGCGGCAATGGAAGAAAACGCAGCTCAATTTGAAGAATGTGTAGCCAATAATGGTAAATATCTTGCAAAACTTGTAAATGATCATGGTGTTAAAATTCGTTCTTTCACTGATGATACTTGGGACTCTTTTGGTAAAGCAGCAGCTGCTGTTTTTGAAGAAACTCGTGATCATTCAGCATTAGCTAAAGAAATTGACACAGCATTTCAGAAAAATTTGAGAGAGATCGGTGGTTTTATGGCTAATTTTGAAACAACGTTCCTAAATCAAAGAAATAGAGTTTTAGGCTTAATTTAAATTTTCAAATAAGATCGGGGAGCTTTCCTCGATCTTATTTTCTCATTTTATAATTATTTTGATTAATTTTGGAGAATTTGTTGGATTTAAATCAAATTCTAGAAAAGAAAAATTTTATATTTAATCGTTTTTTTGGATGGTTACTTATTAATGTTTTAATTGCATTTATGATTAACAATATTCTAAATTTGTCTTTTCAAATACCACCTGCACAAGATTTAATTTTAAAAAATAATTATTTGTCTCTTTTACCAATTTCTATATATTTTTTAGCTTTATTATTTTCATTTTTAATTTCTTTTAAATTTATTGAAAAATCATATAAATGGGACTCCGAACTTTTACATAATTTTAACGTATATTTTATCCGTTCTTGCTTCTGGTCAATTTTGTTAATTGGGACTGTAGATGTAACAATAGCTTTTATGAGGGTTGAAGAAGTATCAAATTTAATTTTTGATGATTATCTTGTTAAAGCCCTTAAGAAACCTTCATTTGTATGCACATACATTCATATACCTCTCTTATTTTTCGGATTTTTAATTGGGTATTTTACTAAAACTCTTGGCTTTACTTGGTTAGCTTTAATGATTGTTTGTGCAGAACTAATAATAGTTATAACTAGATTTGTTTTTTCATATGAGCAATCATTTATGGGTGATTTAGTGCGTTACTGGTATGCTGGTTTGTTTTTGTTTGCATCAGCATATACTTTATATGAAGATGGTCATGTTAGAGTAGATGTTTTTTATACTAATTTAGGATTAAAAACAAAAGCTTTAGTAAATACACTAGGCTCTATTTTTTTAGGCATTTCTACTTGTTTAGCTATTATATTTGTAGGTTTTAATGGCAAACAAGCAATAATTAATAGCCCTATATTAAATTTTGAGATAACTCAAACTGTTAGTGTCGGTATGTTTGTAAAATATCAGATGGCTGCTTTTTTAGGTATTTTTGCAATTACTATGCTGGTTCAATTTGTAAGCTATTATTTCATATCTCTTTCTGATTATATTGAAAGTACAAAAAAAATGAAAGAGATTTAAGGATTTTATGGAACTTTTCTTTTTATTAATACTAATTTTAACAATGGCTTTTGCATTAGGATCTGGTTTTCCAGTTGCCTTTGCTTTACCTGGAGCAGCAATTGTATCAATTTCTTTAGCGGCAATCTGCGGCTTTGTCTTTGAAGGGAATCTAGATGCATATTTTCACTCTGGTGGAGCATCACAATGGATTTCAGCAGGAGTTACAAATTTAAGATGAATTTATTGGGATGTGGAGAGAGATACTTTGATTGCTATTCCCTTATTTATTTTTATGGGAATAATGCTTCAGCGTTCAAAGATTGCTGAAGATTTATTGGTCACTATGGCTCAGTTATTTGGAAGAGTTCCTGGTGGTTTAGGAATTTCAGTAGTTTTTGTTGGTGCTTTGTTAGCAGCAACTACCGGTATTGTAGGTGCAACTGTAGTCGCCATGGGATTAATATCATTGCCAGCTATGTTACGAAACAATTATTCACCATCTCTTGCAACTGGGACAATAGCAGCTTCAGGAACTTTAGGTCAGATAATACCGCCATCAATAGTTTTGATTATTCTAGCTGATCAGCTTGCATCGGCAACAGATCAAGCAAGTTCAATGAGAAAAAGTCTTTTTAAAGAAAATACCGGCGAATTAATGATGCCTTCAGTTTTTGATGTTACTTCAACGAGTGCAGGAGAAATGTTTCTAGGGGCATTTGTACCAGGCTTGGTTTTGGTTGGACTTTACATGTTATTTATTTTGGTATTGGCATTAATTTTTCCTAAAACTGCTCCTGCTGTACCGTATGACGGAAAAGTAGATAAAAACTTTTGGTTTAAGGTTTTTTTAACTTTGGTTCCACCTTTGACGCTAATTATAATTGTATTAGGCTCTATAATTTCAGGAATAGCAACGGTTAATCAAGCCGGTGCAATTGGAGCGGCAGGGGCTATAGTTATGGCAGGGTATAGGCTCCATTCTTCGTCTAAAGGCGCTTTTTATCCATCATTGCTTTTAATAATTTCACTAATTTTGATAAGCTTCTCTTTGATTAATTATGACATGAACATCAAATCAATAGATTCTGAAGAAGATAAAATTGGAATTTTAATAGGTGTTGTAGGGTCTGTTTTACTTGTCTTTTCATTAATTTGGAGTGGTTCAAGATTGTTTGATTCTGAAAAAACAATACAGGGCGTGATGTTAGAAACTGCCAAAACAACTTCATTGGTTTTCATTATTCTTCTTGGTGCAGCAATGTTAACAGCTGCCTTTAGAGCTTTTGGTGGAGAAGATTTAGTAAGAGATTATTTAAATTCATTGGCTGGAGGTTTTTGGGCAAAGTTTATTGTAGTTATGGCTGTAATATTTGTTTTAGGTTTTTTTCTAGATTTTATAGAAATTGCAGTAGTAGTAGTTCCAATTGTTGCCCCGATATTGTTGGCTGATCCATCTGCTAATATAACAGCAGTTTGGTTGGGAGTAATGATAGGGCTAAATATACAAACATCTTTTTTAACACCACCCTTCGGTTTTGCACTTTTTTATCTTCGAGGTGTGGCTCCAGCAATAGTTAAAACAGTACAAATGTATAAAGGTGTTATACCATTTATTGCTTTACAATTATTGGCATTAGTAGTGGTAGGTTTTTATCCGTCTCTTGTAAATTATTTACCAAATAGGATGAGTCTTTTATCTGAAACCTCTCCCCCTCCAAAAAATCCAAAACTACAATATTGTACGGAAAAATATATTGGTGACAAAGTCTTTACAGATAAAAATGAAGTTAAAAGTGCTATTGTAAAAATTAAAAATATAGATTTAAGCTCATTACCTGCCGATTATAATTCTTTGATATTAAAATCGATTAGCAATACTGATAAAGGACTTAAGAATCTACAAAATGCATTCTTATTGGAGTCTAAAATTGAAGAAAAAGCTATAGATTATAGACCAACTATGATTTTTGTAAGAAATATTGAAAAAAATATTAGAAGCTTAGAGTCCGAAATAAAAGAATTAAAAGTAAAGGCTTCAAGGTTAGACGATAATGAAAATAATCAAAAAGATCTTTTAAATAAATCAATAAATAATAAAAAAGATTTAATACAAAACTTACAAAAGAAAATTTCAAAAGATTGGCCTAAAATTTATAAGGAATTTCAATCTATAATAAGGTCTGAAAAATTGGAAAGAGCAAAATATCGAAGATTAATGGATAATTCTTATGAAGAAATTCACAAGGTATATACTATTCTAAACCTTAAAAATGAGTTTGCAAAATATGAGATTAAATTTCAAAAACTTTCTAACGATTTAGAACAAGTTGACCGACAGGAGATGTTGAAGAAAATAAAATTATTTTCAAAAAGAATAGCAAAGATTCCAGATAATAGAAAAATTATTTCAAAATTAAACAAGGTTTCAAGAAATTTAAAAAAGAAAAATGTTAACTATAAAAAAGTAAGAAAAAACTTTGATGAGTCTTTTGAATTATATAGAAAAAAATTAAATGATATTAAAAAAGTTGATATAAGTATTATGCCTAAATTAAAAGATTATTTAGATGTTATTTCAACTTCTATTGGTGTAAGGCAACAAACTAAAATCCCAAGAGAGTTGGCCTTGTATTTAGCTAAGTGTAGATCTTCTCATCAAGATCTTTCATTGTATTTTTAGATAATGAAATATAATTCTTTTATGTCATCAAATAATATGATGGTTTCTCCTCATTGGTTGGCATCACAGGTTGGATCAGATATAATGAGATCTGGCGGAAATGCAATTGAAGCAATGATTGCTTCAGCAGCAGTTATTTCAGTTGTTTATCCCCATATGAACTCTTTAGGTGGAGACAATTTTTGGATTATTTCTGATAAAGCGTTGAATGTAAAAGCTATTGATGCGTCTGGATATAGTGCAAAAAAAGCTACAATAGAATTTTATAATGACAAAGGGTTTAAAAATATTCCTTCGCGAGGTCCCTTAGCTGCTTTGACAGTCCCAGGCGCAGTTGCTGGATGGGAAAAAGCATTTGAATACAGTAAAACAAAATTAGGTGGGACAAAAACTTTAGATGAATTATTAGAACCTGCTGAGTTTATTTCATTAAATGGTTTTGCAATAACAAACTCTTTAGAAAAAAACTTAACATTGAAAAAAAATGAATTAAAAAATCAGAATAATTTTTTTCAAAAATTTTATAAAGATAATTATAATGTTGGTGATATTTTAAAATTTCCAGAAATGTCAGAAACGTTCAAAATATTAAAAAAGAATGGTTTGAGAGATTTTTACGATGGAACTTTATTCAAAAAAATAATTTCTGATTTAGATAAAACAGATTCTCCTTTATCAAAAAATGATTTTAATAATTTCGATTCAATATATGTGAATCCATTAAAGATTAAGTTAAAAAACTCATTAATTTATAATTTACCACCTCCAACTCAGGGATTAGCTTCATTATTAATTCTTGGTATCATAAATCAAAATTCAGATATTTTTAAAAATGAATTGAATTTTATACATGGTATAGTTGAGGCCACTAAAATTGCTTTCAAAATAAGAGATTTATATTTAACAGATCCGAAGTATATGAGTTTTGAATATGAGAAAACTTTGAATAAAAAAGTATTTCAAAACATGTCTAATGAAATTGATTTTAATAGAGCATTGCGTTGGCCATTCGAAAAAAGCTCTGGTGATACAGTTTGGTTAGGTGCTATTGATAAAAATCGTAATGCAGTTAGTTTTATACAAAGTATTTATTGGGAATTTGGATCAGGTGTATTTTTACCTGAAACTGGCATTACTATGCAAAACAGAGGAATAAGTTTCTCTCTTGATCCTAATCATCATAATTGTTTGTTACCAGAAAGAAAGCCATTTCATACAATTCAACCAGCCTTATCAATTTTTGATGATGGAAGAATAATGCCATATGGAACAATGGGTGGGGATGGTCAACCCCAAACACAGGCAATAATATATTCAAGGTATGTTAATTTTAACAATAATCTTCAACAATCTATTAATGAACCCAGGTGGCTTTTAGGAAGAACTTGGGGAGATAAATCTACAAAGTTAAAATTAGAGAATAGATTTGATGGAGAAATTTATAACAAATTAAAATCTTTAGGTCATGATGTTGACCTTGTAGATAGTTTTGATGATATAATGGGCCATGCTGGTGCTTTGGTAAAGAATGAAAAAGGCTTAATTGAAGCTGGGTTCGATTATAGAAGCGATGGAGCAGCCATAGGTAATTAGTTTTTAAAGTTTATCCATTTTCCGTCTTGGAAAATCTCCGCAGGATAAAATCTTTTTTTATAATTCATACCATCAACGTTTTTAATGTAATAACCTAAATAGACATATTTCAAATTCATTTCTTTTGCTAAATAAATCAATCTAATGATCATAAAATTGCCTAGGCCTTGTTTAACAAATTTGTGATTGTAAAAACTATACACTGCTGATAAACCATCTTTCTGTTTGTCAAATAACATTATCCCAATTAATAGATTATTACTGTCTTTGAACTCAATTAAATTTGTGTTAATTGGCGAGACTTCTATCATTGATTTAAAATCATCGAAGTTCATCTCGGACATTGATCCACCTAAATGACGGTTTTTTTGATAATCTTTAAAAAGATTAAAATATTGATCTTTAGCTTTGTTATTAACAATTTTTGATTTAACTAAACTGTTATTTTTTAAAACTCTGTTAAAACTTTTTGACAATTTAAAAGTATCAACTTTAACCCTATATGCTTTGCAGGCGTTACAATTATCACAAGCAGGTCTATACATCCAATTTTCTACTCTTCTAAACCCGGAAAGTGCCAATTGATCATGTAAATATTTACTATTTCTAATATCAGTTGCTAATCTTTTTTCAATTCTTGATGTAATGTAAGGACATTTAGATGCTTTAGTAAGCAAGAAAATAGGTAAATCAAAAATATTTTTTTTATCAATCTGGGCCATGAGTATATAAACGGCTTAAATAAGAAAAAGTAAATATAAAAATCTTGATGATTGTAATTTGTCAAATGGATTTTTTTTTGTGAAGTTCATTTTAAAAATTTTGATCTGAATGATTAATTTTGTTCTTTGATTAGTTTGGCTGCAAGCGGTGCAAAGTATGTTAAAATTCCATTGCATCCTGCCCGTTTAAAACTAGTGAGAGTTTCAAGTATTATTTTTTCACTTAAATATTTATTTTTAATAGAATGCATTAACATAGAGTATTCTCCTGAAACTTGATATGCAAAAATTGGTATATTAAAATTCATTTTTAATTTTTGTATTATGTCCAAGTAAGGTAAACCCGGTTTAACCATTAACATGTCTGCACCTTCGGCGATATCTAATTCAGCTTCACGAATTGCTTCATTTGAGTTAGAATAATCCATTTGGTATGTACTTTTATCCTTTTTTCCTAGTAAACTTGACGAACCTAAAGCCGATCTAAATGGTCCATACAATGACGATGAGTATTTTGCAGTATAAGACATTATCTGAGTGTTTTTAAAATTATTTCTTTCTAATGCATCTCTTATAACTCCAACCCTTCCATCCATCATATCGCTTGGTGCAATTATGTCACTTCCAGCCTTAGCTTGAACAATAGCCTGTTTGGTTAATGTTTCTAAAGTTTTATCATTATCTATTTCCCTCTTATAAATAACACCATCATGACCATGATCCGTAAAAGGGTCTAAAGCAACATCAGAAATTACGCCTAGATCTTTAGATATGCTTTTTGTTATTTTGATTGCTTTGCATATTAAATTATTTTCATTTAAAGCTTCCGTTCCTAAATGATCTTTTTTATTTTTTTCAATATTTGGGAATATTGCTATAGCTGGTATTTTTAATTTTACTATTTTTTTAATTTCTAATTCAAACATATCTAGAGAATATCTATATATATTTGGCATTTCCTTAATAGCTTCCTTTTTGTTTTTACCATGTGTAACAAAAACTGGATATATAAGGTCATTAACAGATAATGTGGTTTCACGGATTAACTTTCTAGAAAAAGGCTTCATTCTATTTCTTCTCATTCTGACTTTTGGAAAATTATTAAATGCCAATTTTTCTTTATTTAAAAAATCCATAAAATTTCTTTCTAATACCTAATTATTTAATTTATAATAACTTTTGTTTTTATCTAATTGTATAATCTATTATGAATTAATTCAAAATATAAGGAAACCTAATTAATGAAATTATCAAATTATTTCTTACCTTTAAAAAAAGAGGTACCAAAAGATGCGGAAATTATTTCTCATATCTTAATGATACGCGCCGGAATGTGTCAACAATCGACCTCAGGCATATATTCTTGGCTTCCGTTTGGAAAAGAAGTTTTAGATAATATAGAAAGAATCACAAAAAATGAAATGAACTTAGCTGGAGCAGTAGAAATATTAATGCCAACTATACAATCTTCAGAGATTTGGAAAGAATCAGGTAGATACAATGATTATGGCAAAGAAATGTTAAGAATTTTAGATAGAAATAAAAGAGAACTTTTATATGGACCAACTAATGAAGAACTTGTGACAGAGATCTTTAGAACTCACGTTAATAGCTATAAAGAATTGCCTCTTAATTTATATCACGTTCAATGGAAATTTAGAGATGAACTGAGACCTAGATTTGGTGTAATGAGAGGAAGAGAGTTTTTAATGAAGGATGCATATTCATTTGATATTGACCAAAAACAATCTATAGATTCTTATAACAAAATGTTTGTAGCGTATATGCAATTATTTAAAAAAATGGGTTTAAAAGCTATTCCAATGAAGGCTGAAACAGGTCCAATTGGAGGAGACATGAGTCATGAATTTATAATTATTTCTAATACAGGTGAGAGTGAAGTTTATTATGATAAAAATATTTTAAAATTTGAGAATGATTTAGAAGACATTGATTATAAATCAAATCTCAAAAAAATTGTTGATGCTTATACTTCTTTCTACGCTGCAACTGATGAAAAACATGATCCATTGAAATGTAAAGTTGGGAAAAATGATTTGGTTAAAACTAAAGGCATTGAAGTTGGTCATATTTTTCATTTTGGCCAAAAATACTCTAATAAAATGAATGCGCATGTTCATGATGAACATGGAAGTTCAGTGCCAGTTTTTATGGGATCATATGGAGTAGGGATATCTAGGTTGGTAGGGGCAATAATAGAATCTTCTCATGATGATAAAGGAATTATTTGGCCTAAGGAAGTTGCTCCTTATTTTTACAATCTGATAAATTTGAATGTAGAAAATGAAGAATGTAATATATTATGTCTTCGTATTTATGAGTACATGTTAAGTAAAAATATTAAAGTCTTATATGATGAAAAGAATGAAAGCATTGGTTCAAAATTAGCAAGAGCAGATTTAATCGGATTACCATTTCAGATTATTGTTGGACCAAGAGGTTTAAAAGAAGGATTGATCGAAATTAAAAATAGGTCTTCTAATAAAATTGAAAAAATAAAACCTGAAGAATTGTTTAATTTTGTTAGTCTAAATAAAAATTAGAGTTAGTGAATTTATGGTTTTTTCAAAAGCAGAACAATTTTTAGCATTTCGTTACCTTAAATCTAGGAGAGAAGAAGGTTTTATTTCTATTTCAGCTTGGTTTTCATTGATAGGCATAACTTTGGGCGTGGCAACCTTGATAGTTGTTATGTCTGTAATGAATGGCTTTAGAACAGAGCTTGTTAATAGAATATTAGGTATTAATGGACACTTAATGATTTACTCACAGGAGAGTAATTTTGTCAAAAACTATAATAGTATAGCTAAGCAGGTCATTAACTTTGAAAATGTATTAGCTATAACACCACAAGTTGAAGGACAAGCTTTAGCAAGGTCTAAAACGCATATAACTGGGGTAATGATAAGGGGGGCTAGATGGACAGATTTACCAACTAAGAAGTTGTTATGGAAAAGTTTATCAAAAGAAGCTAGAGCAAACTATAAAAATAAAAAACAAATTTTAATTGGCAATCGATTGGCTAGAAAACTTCATGTTTCCATTGGTGACAAAATAACTTTGTTATCAGCTAATGGAGTTGTAACTGCTTTAGGATTAATACCACAAAAACAAAGCTTTGTTATAGGAGGGTTTTTTAATGTTGGCATGTATGAATATGATGAAAACTTTATTTATTTGCCTTGGGAAAAAGCTGAATCTTTTTTAATAACTTCTGGAAAAGCTCATAATCTAGAGATATTTTTAAAAAACCCTGATGAAACTCAAAAAATAAAAAACTTGATTCAGAAAGAAATGAACAAAGGATTAAAAATATTAGATTGGAAAGAAAAAAATAATGCTTTTATTAATGCATTAAATGTAGAAAAAAATGTCATGTTCTTAATATTAAGCCTAATCATTTTGGTAGCGGCATTTAATATAATTTCTTCAATGATAATGTTAGTGAATGATAAAAAATCTGATATTGCCTTGCTAAGGACAATGGGGGCAACAAAAATGACTGTAATTAAAATTTTTATTCTTGTAGGATTCTCTATTGGCTTCATTGGAACTTTCTTTGGAACTTTGATTGGCATTTATTTAAGTGTAAATATTGAAATTTTAAGACAGATATTATCATTTTTGTTTAGTCGTGAATTGTTTTCGCCTGAAGTTTATTTTCTTACTCACATGCCGTCAGAAATAAATTTTAATGAAGTTTTTTATATAATTGTTACATCTTTAATTCTTACTTTGATAGCAAGTGCAATTCCATCTTGGAAAGCTTCAAAAGTAATGCCTGCTGAGACGCTTAGGTATGAGTAAAAAAAATCAAAAAGTTTTAGAGGTTTCTAATTTAAGTTACACTTATCAAAACCCATCTAGTAATGTTGATATATTAGATAATTTAAACTTTAATT
>Ga0115012_10001859_pt1 | contig 12220 bp, 9 predicted proteins | sample TroAtlMetagenome_FD_88706 | JGI IMG/M metagenome (GOLD analysis project Ga0115012, IMG submission 88706) | Marine eukaryotic phytoplankton communities from Atlantic Ocean - Tropical Atlantic ANT10 Metagenome | ecosystem: Environmental > Aquatic > Marine > Oceanic | place: Tropical Atlantic Ocean...
ACGATGGGAAAACTGAACCATCTGTGACACCTATACTTGTGGCACTATTGGTTATGTTACCCGATAGGGTTGTAGTCGCATTGTTCTTAAAAACAATAGCCAACTTACATCTCCTTTATATTATGAAACAGTTACCGTCCAGGTAATTGTCATAGCGTCATTAGCCCCTTTGTTAACTACTGCGAAAACGGTTCTACATAACATAGTTCCACCAGAAGAAGCATTTAAAATTGCTGCTTCTGTTATAGCACCAGTACCAGTACCAGCTGCAAAAGTGTCAACATAAACAATGTCAGCACCTGATACAGTAGTTGAAGTCAATGCTGTTCTAGCTGATTCACTACCTAAAGCAGTGTTGCCAGCTGCCGCAGCAGTTGATCCAGTACCAATAGCCATATGGGACATAGCAGTAGCTGAAGCATCCTTCATTCTACTGGCCACATAGCCTTTTCCTGCAGTAACAACTAAGTTAGGAACTTCTTGAACGATCTCATCATTGAGGGCAATGGTTAATTTACCTGTTAATTTTAAGCCGTCATTTAACATAATTTCTCCTAGTTAAGTGTATTACTATTTAAAGCCGAAGCATTCAAAGCGCTTTGTCTATTAGCGTTTAGTATACTTATCGACTCACTCATTGTAGCACTATCTTGTGCTGATGTACCAAAACTAAATGAATGAGTTTCGGTAATATTTAAGCTATCTGCTTTACCTATAGCATTACCAAACGTTTGCACGTCAGTAAAACTAAAGCTATCAGACTTACTCAAACCGGTAGATAACGTTTCGTTATCTGTAAAACTTATTGTATCTTCTTTGCTTAAAGCAGTAGCTAAAGTCTCGCTATCAGCGAATGTAAAAGTATCAGACTTAGCTAAACTTGTATCTCTGTCTCGCTATCAGCGAAACTAAATGAATCTGTAAAACCCCCTGGAGTGAAGTCTATAGCATGACTCTCTACCATACCGAACGTGTCAGTCCTAGTTTTAGCCCAATCGTACGTAAGTACATCTGCTATAGAGACTACGTTAGTCTTACTACCTACTACATCTGTAGCAAGTGGGTCAGATAAAGAAGTTCTATCGTCTAAAGATATAGTGTCAGCAAAAGAACGTTCAAATGTTACTACCCTAGCAAATACGTCTGAAGCACTTACGCTATCTGTTATACCTAAATTAGGCTCTAAAACTGGGCTATCTGACATAGTAGCTGTATCAGTTAATGCTTTTTGCATAGCATAATTTAATATTTCTGCTACGGACACGGTCTCGTTATGTGCCCCAGAGAATGACACGACAGCTGCATCAGACATAGTAGGTGTGTCTGTAAAACTTCGACCTAAAGTTCTTAAGATATCTACATTTTCAGTAAAACCTACAGAGTCTGTAAAAGCTTTAGACATAGCAAAAGCAAGGTATTCTGTAATATATACGGGATCATCAGCACGTTTATCTATGTTATAAGAAAGAGTTTCTGCAATGCTAAAACTATCAGCAAGGATCCTATCTAGTGTATCTGGGTTTAAATATAGGTCAGTAAGTTGTAGATTGACGTGTGTTACTTGGCCTTTAAGATCAACATGGGCAATGCTACCTTTTAGGTCTACAAAAGAAGTAACACTTTTTAACTTAGACATTAGTCAAAGTCATCACGGACTTTAAACTTAATTAAGTCCTGAACAGTATGTATTCCTCCTCCTGAAGAAGTATATTCTATTTCGCCCTCAAACGTTCCTGCTGTAGTCCAAGTTCCACTTGGTATGGTAAAGTTCACTCTGCCATTAGCAGCGTCTGCTATAGCGCCGGTTATCGTTTTTATAAGTGTAGTTTGACCGACTTCTCTTATTCTTAGTTTTACAGAACCACTAGATAAATTCAAAGCCGCCCAAGTATTTGAGTTCTCTGTATCTAGTGTCTGCCCACTTGCAGCAGTATTACTATCTTTTAATGTTGTTTCTAAAACAGGTAGTGTATCTCCGACTACATATTTTATTGTATCTGAATAAGCCATGATTTATTTTACCTCCCGAAATTCCTAGTGTCTAGCTGACTATAACCAGGTATATAATCAAACCCATCAAAATCACCTGTAAATAAATTCCAAGTTTTTTCTGCACTTGGTCCTAACATAGGTATAAAGAAAGGGTCCCCATATCTTTTACTTTCCATAAATAGAGGCATAGCTAGTGCATAAGGGCCTAAATACCCTGATCTATCTAAAACCTCAAACCAATATTCTCCACCTGACATATTCCTAGATGCCCTATAGTTTACTCCTGGATCGTTTGGACTAACCCCTGGAAGTAACCAAGATAAACCTATTTTAAATCTTTCTCGTAAATCCCACCCTAACATTGTTAGAGGGGCTAATAGAGCTGCGCCAAACAGCAACGGCATTACTGCAGAAGCTATAGAATCTTGTTCTGCATACTTAGCTCTACCTTCTCTAAATAAGCCCCCTACTATATTCTTACCGTAAGCGTAATAAAAAGACTTAAGTTGCCAAACAAGTGCAAAGTGCGGATCAGAAGCCCAAATAGGTCTTTCTGCTGCGTTTGGTCTAACAATAGATTCATCTACAAACCTACCTAATGCAGTCTTAACGTTAGAGAAATTGTCTAGATTACCACCATTCCATTCTAATATTTCATCAGCAGTTACTCCTAGTTCTCTTAAGTACCTCATAGAAAGCCTAACATCCATATCTCCTTCATACCCTTCTTTAACAATTTTGGCATGTTTTATAAGAAAATCTCTAGCCATACCTGCTGCAAATTTTCTAGTAAAGACTGTCCACCTTTCTAGCTGTGTATATCTAAAGAAACCATTAGAAACTATTCTGCCAAATTTATCTAAACTATCCATCTCGCCTGCATATAATATAGTTGTAGCCGCTGCCTCATGTGCGTTAGCACCAAAAGACTTTGCAAGTTGTGCTCCTTCTTTTTGTCCTAGCGCTTGATATAAGTTCTTAGCAATGTTTTTTAACTCAAAGTTTCTAGTTCTTAATATAGGCCCAGCTGCATCAGGTATAGAAGCAAAAACTGCCATACTTAAAAGGGTAGTAATATTTAGTAGTAATCCGCCATTTGTTACCAATCTCCATATGTCATTTTTAATTGGGTTGATTCTACCCATCATAGCGTTGATAGCTTCTTCCGCTAGGGGTTGTTCTTCTGCAGGCAACCTGCTTACTAACTCTTGTAGTTGAACAGCTCCTCCCCTTTTTCCAAGCTCAGAACGTCTTGTGGCATCTCTAATATATTCTAAAATGGCTATCTCAGCAGGTAATGCTAACTCTTCTTCTATAAGTTGTGCAGTATCTAAAGCTTCAAAAAGTGCTGCTCTCCCTTTAGACATGCCCACTTCAAAATCATTTTCCCCTGGTAACTCTGGGTTTTTTTCATGATTTCTTATAATACGTTCTATTTCTTTTGTAACTTCCTCTTCAGTAGCTTGAAAAGTTTCAGTTGTTTTCTTACCTTTTTCATCAAACACTTCTCTTGTAAAAGTTTTACCTTTGTTCTTTTCTACAAGCAGTTCTATAATCCTAGCTCTTTTTTTAGAATTAGAAGCTATATCAGCTACGGCTATAATACGAGGGAAAAAGTTTTCTCTTTTCTTAACTCCGTACTTAGCTAAATCTAATCGATCAAAAGTGTCCGAAAGAAACTCTCTTATTTGTCTTGCTTTTGGAGACAGTTGTTCGTTTGTTTTTCTTTCATCTGCAGCTTCTTTAAAGATAGCTATTTCTTCTTGTGTAAAAGATTTTTCTGTCCCAGTTAATAAATTTATATCCGGTTTATCTCGTAGGATTCCTACTAGATTGTTAATTAATTCATTTGTTAGCCTATTGGCCTCATTAATAAAACCTACTTGTCCTATTGTTCCACTTGTTGTATGCAACATATCTGCAATCTCTTTACCAGTGCCCTCTGCTTTGCCTAAGTTACTAGTGTAAGAATGCGCGTCATAAAAAAGTTTTTTAAACCATTTAGGCAGTTTGCCATTTTTTATAATTTTTTCTGCTTCTTTGTTTATCTTTCTAAATGTTTTCTCGCCTACTTTTGTACCAAATACTGAGTCTAGCATTTCTTCAATGTGGGCTCTTTCTTCATAGCCTATATCATTTTCTCTAGGGTTAGGTTCTTTTGTTGCTTCTAAAATACCGTTAAGTTTTTCTGCAAACGTCTCATCAAATGCAAACCTATTTTGTTGGCCTTGCATGTGCTGACGTGTACTTTTTTCAAAAGCTTCTATTCTATTAGCTACTCTCCTTAAAAAAGAATCTGATAAATTTTTAGCTTGAAAAATTTTACCTTTTTGTTTATCAAATAAAATTGTACCAATCTTATCAGAGTACCATTCGATCATGCCTTCTGATCCTTGGTATTGTCCTATGGTAGGGTTAGCAATCCTATCTCTATCAAAATTTTTCATTAGCTGATTTCTAAGAGCGGGATTACCTAAAGTTTTACCTAGCTCAGTTCTTAAGAAACTATGTCCTATCTCATGTCCTATTCGTTTATAGTACAAACCTTGTATGTCTAAGTCAGGGTTTATACCTACTTTAAGTAAAATTACATCAAAATCTCTAAACTCTAAATTTTGTCCTTTAATAGTTGGGCTGTCATTAATAACCTTTTGTCTTTCTTGTAAAACTTTGTTTAAGTTTTCATCTCCCACATCTATAGTCTCTTGCTCTCTTGTAGTAAAAATTTTTATTTCTTTTGTAATCTTTAACTCATTCTTTGCACTTTCAATCATTTTTTCTATTAAGGTTCTGTTTTCTCCAAAAGATTGTACAAAGTCTTGAGATATAGTTATGGGCTGCCCAGTTGATGCTGCTTTGTATCTACCTCTTTTTAAACCCTTGTTTAAAGGTTGTTTTTGGTAAGACTGCAGTTCTGCATTCCAATAATCTTCTGGCAACATTTCATTAAAGATAGGGTCTCCCTCTTGGCCCCTTAAAGGATCAGTTTCTTGTGGGCCTAAGTCTGTTGTAGGATCAAAAGTGCCTTGGGCTAAAGCTTGTTCTAATAATTCTATTTTACTTTCATTTGTTTCTGTCTTTAATGCCTGTCTAAGTGCGTTTTCGTTCCTAGGGTCAATGCCTGTTGCTTTTAAAACACGTTGTTCAAAAGCACTTAAAGGTTGTTCTTCTTTAGCGTCTAGAAGTTGTTGTAGAGTAAATGTTTTCTTGCCCCCATCTTCTGTATACACAACAGCGTTTTCGTTGTTAAATACTTCTTCTGTTATTTCTCCAAACTCAAATGTTAAATTTTGATCCGTATCGTCCATTATAGAACCATACAAAGTTGTAAAAGAGTCAGCTAGTTCTTGGTAATTATTTAAACCTTCTGACATTAACCCTGTTCTTTTTAAAAGGTTTCTAAACTGATTTACCATGTACGGCATGTCTACAGCCCTTGATACGCCATCTTTTGTAGTTACTTGAAAACGGCTGTTTCTAGCTCCTGGTCTTTCTTTTGCGCTACGTATAATACTATCTAGGTCTCTTTTTATATCTTGAAACCCTTCAGACCTAGAGTTTGGATCTACTTCATAAGTAGCAATACCATAGCCATTTCCTTCTTTTTCTATCTTATATGTCTTACCTCTTTCAAAATCTAAGTCTGACCTTTTCACAAACTCTGTTAACAAATTACGTGAGTACTGTTTAGTACTTATACCTTCGTCAAACTCAGGTCTATGATCAGGGTGGGTAGCTAACCTCGCATCATCTATAAGTTCTTGACTAGGTGTTTGTTCAGCAAACTCTTCATTTGGGGGTGTCCAAGGTGTTTTATTTCTATTTAAAAGCACAGGCTCATTTGTTTTTGTAGGTGGTTCAAACCTTGCTTCTTCTTGAAAACCATCATCCATAATATTTTTTTCAGAAATAATTGGCCCTAATGCTTCTGTTCTTTTTTCTAAATGTGTTTCTGCATCTACAACTTCAAATTCAGTTACGGTAGGATCATTTTTAAAATCTTCTTTTAGTTTTTCTAAATGGATATTGCCGTCTTCAACAGGATTGCTAGTCTGATGATAATCGACTACATTACCTTCTTTATCTCTTGCTTCTGCTACCCAAGAATCTGTATTTTTTCTACTTCTTGGGTATTGTAAAAACTGCGCTAAAGCGTCGTCTATCATTTTTTGACTAGGCTTGTTGTTTTCTAAAATTTGTTGAAAAGACTTTGTGTTTTCTGGAACAGTAGATATAAATAACCCTCCTATTGGTATGTTCGGGTCATTTGTACCATATTCAAATGCAGTAAGTTTGCCTTCTTTTAAATTCTTTTGCAGGTCTGCAAGACTATCCATTTTGTTTAACTCAGAAAAACTACTAGCGTCTACAAAGAATACATTTCTTGGATTCTTAGGGTTCATCATTTTTTTGTATTGTTTATTTAACCAACTTGCTGGTTCCGGTTGAGATTGGAAAGGAGAACCAAACTTTTGCTCGTACATATCAGCAAGTGATTGTTTTTGATGATGCTGGTCAAGTATAGAGTTGGCTTTTGCTACAACACCTGCTGCGCTAGAACCAGCTGCAGAAATACCAAACCCACCTACACTACCTGCAAAGTAAGAAGTTAACATATCTAACTTCATTTGTTCGTTTGAGTATTTGTCGTCTCCTATAATAAATTTTCTTTGTACTCCTTCTAAACCTTGTTGAACTGTTTCAGCAATACCTTCTGCTTGGGAACCGAGACCAGTAGCGAGTGCAATCCTTCTTTTAATGCCAGGGTTGTTCATGTTTTCTCGCCCTGCTTTTGTCAAAATAGAACTAGCACCTTTTTTACCCATTATCCCTGTAATAATCCTAGCAACAACAACTTCTGGAGCTAACCCAGCTGCAGCAAACGGCACAGCAAGCCCGAAAGACTTACCAGCTGCTGATTGACTAGTGTCTCCATACTCAGCAAAATTTTGAAAGAAAGTACCTACACCTTGAGAATACTCTTGTGCACCCGCCCCACCGATTGCAAAGTTTCTTACTCTTCGTCTAAATACATCACTTCTGTACTGCCTGTAAACTGCATCTAAAAGTAACCCTTGTTTTTTAGTAAGAACTTGTTTTTTAGCGACCGCTTGAACTGCGTCTGTTATCATTTTTTTTGTAATGCCTCTTGCCGCAATACTTCTAGCTATACCTCCAGCAAAAGCTCTACCAGCTACTACTGCTGCTGGTCCAGCTGCAGCTGCTACTTGGGCACCCCCTCTTATTGTAAGAAGTCCTAAGCCTGCTCCCACTAAAGCAGAAGTAATTGTAGCAACAGCACTAGGTATTACTTCACCTTGAAAACCAAAAGCAGCATTAAGGAAAGCCTCAGCAGTAGGTCCCCCTGTTTTTCTATTTTCTAAAAATCTATGAAATTCTGCAGAAGAATCTACATAAGCTGCGCCTTTAGCTAGCTGTCTATCCATAGCAGCTGAATGCACTAAATCATCAATATTTCTTTGATCTCCTCCAAACCCAGATACCAAAGCTGCTTGCATTCCTCTTCTATTGGATCGAAGGTTGTATTGGCCTGCTCTTATACCTTGACCAAGTGCTCTAAAAGGATCAAATTTGTAGGCTAGTTGGATGTCCCTACCTATTCCCGTACCTGTAGTTTCAGAGGCGTAAAGACCCGCACGATTTGGGTCCATGTTTGCAAACTCAGGATCTTCTGCTGTATTTTGTACTCTTTGTACTCTTCTGTTTAGGTCTTGAATTGGATCATAGGCCATATCATTCTAATCCCTTCTTTGTTTCTCGCCAGGTTTTTCTCTGGTAAGAATTTCATCGCCTACGGATGGGAGTATTTGCATGAGTATGCTTAAATCTTCTAGTCTAATCTGATTGCCCTTTGTTAAATCTTCTATAAATCTACTGAGTTCAGCTTCTGCAACTATTGTTCCCTCTCTATTTTTACCTGCTATCTTATAAGGTACGCCTTGTGAATTTCTAACTAGTACAAGGCTCTCTTGTGCTAATACACTAGGACCTTTATTTTCATCTTTATTTGCAAAGTCATCTAACCAATCTTGCCAATCACTTTCTGCAAAAACCCCAAAGTTAGGAACCCAGTTTGTTGTCATATACTCTCTAATATTGTCAGCGGCTATTTCGTATCTCATACTATTTAGACCTGAGACATTTTCAACTTCACCAGAGGTTATCCTAAAGTAATCAAATTCAGTCATTTTTATACCAGCTTCGCCAAGCGGGGTTGAGTTCCAATACTCTTCTACTACCTCATAACTGCTTTTACCATCTGGGCCTATTTTGTTTCTGCCTGTAGTAGCAGTAGAAGTAATTAAACTCTTAAACTCAGCATTAAATTGTACATACTTGGCTCTAAAACTTTTATTTGCTTCTGGATCACTTAAGTATGTCATTGAGTCTTCACTTAATTGAAGAACATTTTTTACTCTGTTTTCAAACTTTTTAAACGCCAACTCTTCTTTTTTTATTGCATTTGCAAAAGCTGCATTTTTGTTTGCAGCATCGTCAATCAATAATTGTTCTCTAGCTATTTCTTGACTTTCTCTATCAAGCATTGCGCTAGTAAGATCTATAGCTGTGTTGTCTTTGTTTTTAACACCAGAAGTAATATAGTTAAAATACTCGTCAGCCCAATCTTTAACAGGCTGTCCCATAATCATTCCGTTTTCATCTTGTAGGATTAAAGCTAAACTAGTAGATACCACATACGGATTCTTAACCCTAGTATCTTCTACTGCTTTTTTAAGTTCTTCTGAATCATTTATGCCTTGTTCTGACATTATGGCTTGAATGTTAGTTACAGATTCTGCTCCAAGTCCACGGTTAGACAACTCCTCTATACCTATGTTTTCTATTACTTTACGTACTTCTTCATCTGTAGTTACACCTTGAAGCTCTGGTATCGCGTCTGTAAGAGATAAAGTAATTGGATCATTCGCAATGTCTGTAGTAGCTGGTGATGTTGTATCTGATGGTGGCGTTGTATCTGATGGTGGTGTTGCTACAGGTTTAGATTTGTTTTCTAAATGTTCTTTCCATTCAACAGCAACGTTATATTTGTCTTCATCTGATAACCCTCGAACTCTTTTATCTGCTTCGTTTCTTGCATCTATAGTTCCTGGAGAAGCTATACCTAATTTTTCTGCATACCAATCTTTAAACGCATTTCCACCTGCACCGCCAGTTAGATTAGAATATCCTGGACTTAGCTTACCAGAGTCTGATTCATCAAGAGCCTTTGTTACCCTTTCAAGTGCCTGTTGTTCCCCATAAGACATAACAGGTTGAGTCATAGTTGGAGCACTATCACTTTGACCTGCTGCTACTCCAGCTGCTACAGCACTTATACCTGCGCCATACGGAGTAGGTGAAACGTCTGTATCACTAGCGCCTGGTGAGCTCTTTATTATTGGGTTTTTATTATATTCTTTGGTAAGCGCAGATAATAAACTTACTTTATCAGGAACAGAAACATCAGGGTCCATAAAAGCCCTAGCAACTTCTTGGACACTATCTTTGTTTAAAATACCTACTACAGACTCTTGACTACCACCTGCATACTCCGTAAAACTTACACCATCCTGTCCAGTTTGGGCCAAGTCAAAACTACCACCTTGAAGAGCAGATTGTACTCTAGAACCACTAGGGTCTCTTTGTATCTCCATCATTTCTGGCAACACTACGCTTAGGTACATTTCTAGTTCTCTTGCAGAGAATTTTAAAGGTTCATCATCTTTTTTATCTGTACCAAACCTTGTTTTAAAACCAAATAAACCTTCTTGGTTTTGTACAGGAATCATATAAATGTCTTGCGGGGTCTCAGCAGCTGCTATTGCGGATTCTGAACCGCCTTCAGCTTCGAGTTCTACACTACTGGGCACGCCTTGTCTTTTTAGTGGGCCATAAACTTTTTTATTTCTCTTTTTAACAGGCTCGCCATTTTCTTCGCCTATATAATTTATTAAGCTTTCATATCCAATCATGTCTCCAAACGTGTCTGGGTATAAATCTTGTAGCCTATCAAGTTGATCTTTCCAGTCTGATCTTAGTGTTTTTTTAGAAGCGCCGTTCTCCATTTCTTCTATGGTGTAAAGACCAAGTTCATTGTTCCCTAAAATAGAATCGTATTCATTTAATACTCTTAATCTATTAGTTTCTTTTATGCTTCTGCTAAGTTCTCTGCTTGCGTCGCCTTGTGCACTAGCCATACTTTGCTGTGACGCTGCGCCTAATCCTCTTGCTAATCTATTAAACAACTGATCCATATTATATTAAGAAAGCAGTCAGCAACGCTGACCCTAACTGGGATCCAAACCCTATCATTTGTGAACTGTGTTGCGCTTTTGCATTTTTATACGCGTTATAACGTTGGCTTTGTAAGTTTGCAGCAGTGTTCATTTGAGATAAAGCATTTCTGTTTACCCCTTGTCCTATGTTTATTAAATCAGCTAAAGTAGCTTGGTTAACTTCTCTTTGCATAACCCTAGCATTATTTATGCTGCCTACTGCTGCTAAGCTCGTTCCTCTTTGTAAAGTTCTTTGTTGTTGTTGTCTTTGGGCATTTGAAAGACCTGCTCCTCCGTACCTTTCTGTATTACGTGCGGCTACTTCACTTGCTATTCGTGACTGAGTCTGTACGTCTTTTCTAGCTTGATCTATCAAACTAGTATCATTACGGGCTTTTAAAAGTTGTTCTTCAAAGGGCCTAAAATCTTTTAAGTACTGATCGTAATCATCCCTAGTCATTTGCGCATAAAGGTCTTGCGGATCGTCTACATCCTTTAAAGTTTCTATCATTCCACTCATTAGCTTACCTATCATGTTAACCCTAAATCCATTATCCTGTAGGCCCGTACCCTTTTTGAGCGAGTCTATCGCCTAGTCTCATAAGTGATGTTTTAACCAAACCATCATCTGTTTGTCTTTCCTTATCTCTTAGATCACCGCCAAAGAACTTGCCGTCGTTGCCAATGTTAGCCATACCTTGGCTAAATAGAGTTCCGCCTATTTCTAAAGCTGCGCCTTGTTGCGCTTCTCTCATCATCTGTTTTCTTTGTGCAGATTGTAACCTATCAGAAGCTTCTAGTTTAGCAACACTAGCTAAACCTGTAGTAGCGTCAGCTTGTTGCCCTCTTGCAGTAGCTAAAACCCCAACCTGTCTTTGTCTTTTAGCAGCCAATCCTTTACCTTGTGCCATAATTTGTTGTGCCCCTGCAGCAGAAGCTAACTCAGCAGAAGTGTCTACAGCTTTAGTTGCCGCTAAAGAAGGTTTGGTTAAAGTCTGCATTGTGTCTGCTTGTGCCCTACCGGCTGCAAAACCACCATAATTTTCTTTTAAAGAAAGGTCACGCATCTCCCGCAGTAATGGGCTATACTTTTCGTTAAAGTAATCTTTTTCAGCTTTTGCTACTTTAGCTTGTATCTTTTCCGCTTCAGTAGCTTTATATTCTGATTTCTTTGGTCCACTCATTTAATCTCTTTCCTATAAATTCGTGTGTCTAACTCCCATCCTATTTTTTTGGTGTACGATTCCATTTCTGGTACTCGTGATCTAGCTTCAAGATACTTACAACCTGTTTCTCTAGCCAAGTCGTTAAACCACTCATCATGGGCTAACCATTCATGTCCGCCCTTTTCATAAGTATACGCTATCCATAGCAACAATGTCTTGTCTTTTGTAAATCTATCTATTTCCATAGTTAGTATCAAAAAACCTACAGAAGAAGTGTATAAAAACGCTCGTTCATTTACACATTCGCTGTAAACATCTTCAGGAATATAAGTAAGGTAAGGGTTTTCTTTTATTATCTCAACTATACCTGGCTTTACCTTGTCCCAACACTGACGTATGTCAGCAAAAACAGGTAGCTCAATAGTCGATTTCCTTTCCGTACTTTCCATACCGTCTCCTTGGTAATCCTATTCCTTTGTACTTAACAGTTCTTTTTACCCCTAGGTCTCCGCCTCGGGCCCTTAATTCTGCTTGTGTAATTTCTAAATTAAACTGATATAGATACTCTTGCGCTGCTCCTATTTCTGTCCATTCTCTGTTTGGCATCCTCAGTAATCTATATAAAGTGCCATAAATAATTGCATCTCTATACATATTAGAAATTGTTGTGTCTATATTGTTAGAAGTCCTACTTGGTTTTAAAGCCACACTGGTAATAACTTGTTTTGAACCACTAGGTACTGGCACTATCCAAAAAGTAGAAGG
>Ga0115012_10001860_pt1 | contig 12218 bp, 6 predicted proteins | sample TroAtlMetagenome_FD_88706 | JGI IMG/M metagenome (GOLD analysis project Ga0115012, IMG submission 88706) | Marine eukaryotic phytoplankton communities from Atlantic Ocean - Tropical Atlantic ANT10 Metagenome | ecosystem: Environmental > Aquatic > Marine > Oceanic | place: Tropical Atlantic Ocean...
GTGCGTCTACTACTCTTTCACCTTGTCCTAATAAACCAGAAGCATAAATTGCTCTTTGAGTATAGCCAGCTGTGTCCATCCAAGGACTAGGCTTACCATACTTAAGTAAATCTTTTAGATACTGCGATGCACCTCCCATTCCTAGCATCAATACGATTACTGCAAAGGTATTGTATTTTACCTGTGGATTTCCTTTTCTGAGATAAGAATCCCAAAGTCTAGGTAATACTGTTGCAGTGAAAGTTGCAATAAAGCCGTTAAACTGAGTTAACAACTGATACCTTGGATCTTGAAAAAACAAAGGGCGGTTAGTTGATTGCGGCATCATGATCCTATCATTGACAAAACGATAAACTGCTGTTTGTACTTGCTCATCAATAGTATCTAATACCTCTTGTAACTCTGCCTTACCTTTTCGTGGTCCATCAGGTCGATTCTCTTCATTTTTCCATAATGCGTTTAACCGTTTACCGCCTAACGCTGCGAGTTGCTTTGAAGGCTCTTTCGAATATGAATCTAAATCAGGAGTTGAGCTGTAGTCAAATAAATCAGATCTGTAAATCTCATCTATATTACCTACTTCTCTAACAAGAAGCTCTACATCAATTCCAATACTTGATAACTGATTATATGCCTCTAACTCAAAGCTATTAAAGCTTTTGAAATCAAAACGTATATCAAGTTGCTGCGTATTCGAATTAAAAGGCTCTGCTCCTGTTTGCCGAGGTGCGCTTAACAAAACATTCGTATAGTCTTGTACAAAATCTAATGCTAAACCGCCAGCCATTCTTCTTTGTATCTGAGTATAATCTTTGATTAAAGATAATTTGAAAAAGAAATCGTGAGCATTGGCATAATAAATATCTCTTTCACCTGTAGCAAAACGATCAATAACAGTATTCTGATCGTATCTAATGCCTGTTAAATCAAGTAATCGATTTAAATCTTTTACTTTATGTCTCGCAGCTTTACTCCACAGCTGAGCGAATTGAGTAACTAACTGTTCATTTGCTTTTGTCCATTGATCATCACCCTGTAATCCATAGTATATCATCGCTGTTTCTGGTATCGAAGAAAGCGCTGCCAATGGCAAGCCTGCAAAGATTGACCAGCTAACTAAAAAGCGATTCAATGCTGCAAAGAATGGACTCTGTATAGTATTAAAGTTGCCATGATCAGCATCTATCATAGCCTTAACATACCAAGCAAATTGTTTAACTTCATTCTCAGATAAGAAAGTAGGATCTGGTTTTCCAGTAACACTATTTTTCGATCGCGACTTGGCTCTCTCCATCATTCGACCTAAAAGAAAATTAAGTTTTTCTCCTCCCGGCCCAAAGTATTTTACTATTGTTACGTATTTAGCGACATCCATTTGTGCTTTGTGTAACGGTTCAAATAAATTTGATGTAGTAAATTTGTCACGACCAGCTGCTGTCTCTAACACTTTATAATCTTGCTGAAGAAAAGTAGGAACCCACTCGATACCGTCAATATGAGAATTACCTTTAACAAAATTAGCTTGGTTTCTATAAGCAATAAATTGATATAGAGCTTCAGCTTTCTGAGCGTCTATCCCATTATCCATACACCATTTAAGGAACTCACCTCTATTGTTTCTTACTTTTTTCCAATCAAAGTTTGTTGCATTCCTCCAATGATCACTTGGAATAATATCAGCCTCATTGAGAATATTACCAGCTTCTTTATGACTGGCTTCCTTATATTTTTCAATCAAGTAATTCCAAGAATCTTTTAGGCTCTTAGAAATATCAAATAACGCGCTTGCATTTTGATATCCGTATTTTTCACGATTATTTATACGAGTAGAAAACAAAAGTGATGCCTTCGCTTTATTCATTTGAGGCCTAGCTGCAATGTTTTCAATAAAATAATTCTGCCATGAAGCTTCTAATTCAGCTGGAGTTAAACCTTGATTCTCATTCTGCGCACTCCATTCCTTAAAGAGATCAAGAATACTAGTGCCTTCTGTATCATTGGCAAACTCTTTTACCCAATCAGAAATCGGTTCAACATAATCACTCTTCATTCCTTTTTCAAAGCCAAGTGAAATTGCTATACCTCTTTCATCGATATCCTTTTTTAAATCAGAAATAAGTCTATCATAAAATTGTCGAAAGCCCATTCCACTGTGATAAACACCCTGTGTTAACTGTCCAATTATACTGAGGATTATCATTCCGTCTGGATCTTTTACTAGTTTGTTAATGTCTGCTGCAGAACGCTCTGCTGACCTATACAGCCTAGTGAAACCACGAGACATTGCCGATATATAATCTTCAATACCGTTGTTATGGTCAGGACCAAGCGGTTGCTTAACAAAGTTTTTAAGACCACGATTCAAGGATGCATACTCTTCTGCAAGCTGAGTGATAAACCTATTGCCTTGTCCTTCAATGCCTTGATTCTTTCTTTTTTCTAATTCGGCATCCTGATCTTTAATTAATAATTTTCTACCAGCTATGGTATCTTTGTTATGAGTCGGCTCGTTATCGTATTTGGGGTCTGTCCACCCTTTCTCTCTACGTACTTCATTTACAGCTAGTATTTGCTGTCCTAAATCTTCAACTGCCTCGTCATCGCCCGAAAAATCGTCGAGTGTTTCTAAGCTAACGTTTTTAACCTTATCTAATTGTGCAGCAATTGCGTTGTTTAATCTATTGACCTCTGCAGTATTAAGCTCTTTAGTTGCTTTAGCTAACTCCTTTTTTAAATCCTTTAAAAAAGCTAGCTCTTGCCCTAAGACACCTAGCTGTTTACCTGTTAAACCACCTAGCGTTATTTCTGCTGCATATTTATTTCTTGTTTTTTCTATCTGAGGCGTACTGCCACTTACTGGTATCAGAGGTTTTTTGCTAGCTATCTGTTGATTTATCCAGTCAAGATTCTGATCAGTACTACGGATTTCTTCCCCGTTATTTAGTTTCTCCATTCTAGCTTTTTCTATAACTCGATATCGATCTAAGTCACCTGCTTCAAGTCCTTTTATATGCAGCTGTTCTTTTCCTTGAGAATAGATATTAGCTGCGCCAGAAAGCCCACCGCCTAACGAAGAGCCTGCCACACCAGCGTTGATTAGCCTATGCTTAAATTCTTCAGAGTCTAATGTTTTATCTGAACCCGCAACTGCCATACCGTATTGTAAAGATTCTTGCGCTATCTCAGTCAATGCCTCAGTTGCTGCGCCTTTCCCCATCATTTTAGCTACTTCTTTTGGAGAAAAACTTTTTGCGTAATCTTTAATTACTTGATCTGGGCTGATATTTCTAAGACTCATAATACCTTTTAAATAATTACTTGTCTCCGCTTTAGTGGCGTTTGCCACTTGCTCTCGAGCTTCTTCAATCGTAATTTTTTTACCAACACCTCGGCTTCTTTTCGTTAGATGTTGGGCAACTGCTTCAGCGCCTTCTTTAGATAATACTTTATTAGGGCTTACTAATCCTTTTAAACCTAAACGATCTAGAATAGCTGCGCCTACACCCGCTGTTGATGCAAGCATAAACTGTGATAAACCCTTTTCTCCTTCCATTTCATTCCAAGTATGACCACCGTAAATCATAGAGTTAGGAATATAAGTCATGCCTAACAGCGCCGCTACCCCTAATGCAGGGCTTGCTGCTCCAGCAGCCAATGCGACTGGAACCGCCGCTGCCATCGATGCAAAAGTAGTCACCATGTAAGGCGCACTCATGGCTGCATTATTTAAAACATACTGGAAAGCATCTCCAACACCATTAACTTCTCTATAATCAAGAGTAATTGAAGGCGATCTACGCATCCTTTCTCGCATATCAAGTACGCCTTGCTCACCCCATGTCTCAATCATTTCAGAATCAGTAACCGTACCGATTGCATCCATATAACCATAGAAACCTTCGGCTACGCCAAGCCAGCCTTGATCCCAACCTTCGCCGATCTGTCCGAAAAAACCTTTCTTTGTATTTCCTATTTCATCGAACGCATCGCTTTCTAGATAACGATCGTGATGTCTTGCCATGACCCCTGTATGATAATTAGGGTCATAGCTTCTCTCATCAAGTGCCATTGTTTTAGGTACGAAAGAACTACCTAAAATGTCTCTTGTTTCTTGAGCAATATCTTCATACGGGCTGTCGTAAAGTCCTAACTCTTGATCTTTCTTTCTATCCCATAATGCTCTTACTGCACCCGGAGAAGTGTATCGATTTACTTCTGCAATTCCTTCTGCTACCAGTGTATCGCTTAGCTTCTCACCTTTTAAATTATAACGTTCAATCAGTTCTCGATTATACTTATCGTATTTGCCAGTGTTATCTTTATAAATAAAACCGCCTTTATCAATAACCGATTGAACGGCTTTTGTTTGTGCAAAAGATCCTTGTTTAGGTAACTGGAAAGATTCTTCCCCATACCTATTCTTATGGACCCTTGCTGTTTCTCTAGTGTTAATCCCAAGGAGTCGTTCTCTTTTACCGCTTTCAGTAATCTCAGTATCACCATCAACTAGCTTAGTGTCTGGACCATTAATACTTTTCAGTCGAACATAATCCATTTATTACTCCTATTTTTGTTTACTTCTCCATGCTTCTAAATTATCTTTAAGCAATTTAACCGCTGGATTATCTATTTCTTTTTTGGGATTTCGATCTGCAACCTGTAAGTTATATAACCACCAAGTGAAAGGAGAGTATTGGTCTTCTTGAGCATCAGGAACCTCTTCAAAGTCCCAACCACCTTTCTTTTCCATCTTAGCGTAGTTATAAACCCCTTGTGATATTCTAAAATACTCTTTTATCTTTTCTTCTGTATTTAGAGAAGGATTTTTAGTTGCCATATCATAAATTTCTTGTGATTTAGTAGGATGAGTGTCATCGAATAATGAAGCAGGGATACCCATATTCATTTGAACATTCTCAGCATTGTAATAAGCCATGATGCTGGCTCTAGGGTCTATTTTATCATTCCTATTTGGATCAGAAGACCACTTTGCAACATCCTCCGTCCATTTTTTCATTGCTCTCTTAGCAGCGAGTTTTAGTGTCGCAGCATCCCTTGGGTTTTTCGCAAACCTTTCCATATCATTATGATAAAGTATTGATAACTCTTCAGCAATATCTGGGTTCTTAATCCATCCAGCTCGATCTTCTGTGTCTTCAACGTCTTTATTAACAGCGTCTTCGTAAACACCAAGATCTGAAAGAAATTCTTTTGCAATAACAGGACGGCTATGTAACTTATCATCAACTTTACTTGCATTATAATAGATAGCGTTATGTAAACCGTATTTGAACTCCTTGCCATCACCGTCTGGATCACCCCAAATGTGAGGGATATCATCTTTGAGTACGCTAGGCACTATTCCTCTTCCCGGAGCATACAAATCGTCACCCATTTTTAACTCTGGGCCTTTCAATACAAGATCTCGTTTGTCACCAGTACTGATGAACTCATTAAAAGAAGCGGTAGTGTAGTTATCTGCGTTAGCTTCAATTAATTTAAAGGCTAAATCACTTTGATCTGCGTAATCACCCATTGCATAATTCATTGCATTATCATGGCTGAATCCGAAGGCGCGAGATCCCATGTAACCCAATGCAAACCTTGCAATTTGGTTGGGCGAGAACATTGCACCTAAAACATTTTGAAATGAATTTAAAACACTATCAAAGAATTCAGGATTTTTCTTTGCTTCGTCTGCACCCGTATCGTTAATGTTTTCTTCAGTTAGATCAGTATCTTTTACAAGACGAGCTATTGCATCATTCGGGTTGTCTGGACCCCACACTGTTGGAGGCTCTTTTTCTGGTTTATCTTTATTGTAAAGAGTTCCTCTATCAATTCCCACCTCTGCAGTAGCAGTCATACCCTCAACGGCACTCCCTATCATATACTCAGGATACCCTTTTGCTCTCATGGCCGCTATTTCTGCCTCTTGTGCTTCAGTTAAGGCAGGCACTTTTTCTTCAGGTGCCTCGCTTTCTTTAAAATAGGCTTCCATCCAACTTGGCTGTCCACTAACGTTAGCCCCTTTTATCTTCCCTACATAATCAAGTGTTTCTTGAGTTAAAGGATTCCAACCTCCACGCTTAGCATCTTCTATCCTTCCCGGACCTGCGTTATACGCCATAAGTACATCGTCTTGTGACCACTCAGGGTAATGCTTACTCATACCCATTAAGTATTCTCTTGTCTTTTCACGTTGCTCTGCTTCCGTTGCTGTGGCAGCGTCAAAAGGATCTACTCCAAACCCCGGATTTGCAGCACTCTTAGGCATCCATTGATACTTACCTAACGCACCTGCAGAACTGGTAATAAGTTTACCGTCATCTCCGAAATGTTTATTGCCTGATTCAACCATTGCAATACGATCTAAGATATCATCTGTTACCCAATCACCAGCCGCAGCATACATAGGTCCACCGTTTTTACCGCCTAGACGATTATTAAGGCTGTTTAACACGCCATCAGGACGAGGTATTTCCATACCACCAGCTGCGTAAGAAGGAACAGGCCCACCTTGTGCTTCTTGCATCATGCGTCCTTCCTCATTCATCTGATCAATTATTTCTTGATTGCCCGGAATACGAGAAGCTTCAGCGTTAACTACATTCTCACCCGGAGTAAGCCATGCTGGTACTGTGTCTGTACCTTTAGGCTTCCCCGGATGATTATCAGTGTCTGCACCATTATAACCATTAGGCATATCAGGTATCATCACCATCATAGGTACAGCCGTTTCTGGTTCAAACAATTCGAGAGAAAACATATTACCATGACGGTCTTTCTGAGTAATGCTTTTTATATTAGGCATTATTTCCCTCCTACTGAATTAACATAACCACCTTTTGAAGCGTATATTTTACCACCAGCACTATGCATTCCCCAATCATGCGATACATTGTTGCCTAAATCGTGTGAAGATACTTGAGCATCATTACCACTCCAATCATCACTACCATTATTATCAGGCTCATGATACGACTGATGAGGCACGCTTGCTATATCTTCTACAACAGGCGGTGCCGCTGGCGCAACCTCGGGTACGCCATCAAACGCATTTCCATATGGATTAGAGGGTTGCGTGCTTAGATCGTATGCAGGATTGAAGTTGTAATGTCCAGCTTCCGTTGGTGCAAAATTATCTATATTAGCTTGTGAAGCAAAGCTGCCATCAACTAAAGATATTTCTGTTGGGCTTGCAACCGTGTTGTAATCAAACGGAGTTGGAGTATCAAACATTCCGTCCAGAGAAGAAGAATCATAAATTTCATCTGCGTCAGCAGAAACACCAAGATCAAAATCAGTACCAACTAAAGTATCTTCTATTATTTTATCAGAACCTGCAGTTGTATGATAAGGATTACCCTCCGCATCGAATTGTTTAGATAACGTGCTTACCGCTTCACCTGTTGTTGGATCTGTAAAGCTAACCATTGTACCTTGAGTACTCCTCAATGATCCATCTTCACCCACAACATAGTTTCCACTTACCCCTTTGTCATTAGGAGAAATAAATACATCACCTGTACTATATCCAATTTTACCTGTCAATTCTTCTGGTAGATTAGGAATTGCATTAGGATCCATTTGTAACAACTCATAAGACATCTCTGGGACTGTTACCTGATTACCAAAATCATCTACCATTCGCCCATCTTCACCCATATACGCATTGGATGTTCCTGCAAATGGACTATTAGGATTGCCGAATGTATTATAATTTAATAAAGCACGAGTATTTCTTAAACCGTGATTTTGGGTACCCGGATTTATGCCTCTCATATGATCATAGCGTGTAACTCCACCAATTTCAGGATGAATTGACATTTGTGGAGAGCCTAACGCTGACTGAACCCAATCGTAATCTGGCTTACCATCCCCATCGCTGTCTATACTTCTCATTTTACTGAAATTATTTTCTGGGCCAAAGTGCGTATCATAAAAATCACTAAAGCCTCTATAGCCTTCAGGATTTCCTGTTACAGAACTATAAGATCTTCCATCGTTTGCAAATATGTTTCCTTGACGATCATAAGTTCCCGGACGCCCATAGTTGGGATCATCCAATTTAAACGGACCGGGTAAAATAGCATTAACAAGAGAAATACCTAGATTAGGCTCTGCTGCAGTATAACCGAACTGGCTTGCAACATTACGATTATCGCTATAAGGTGAATCAGGATTGTCGTCTCCTCTAGTGCTTCTTATAGCAGAAGGAGGCGCTTGGGAAACAGGAACACCCGGATTATTAGCATTGTTGTTTATATAAGGTCGTTGATTAATTTGTTGTCCCGGATGAACAGTGCTATTATTCATAGTAAAAGGCACTGGAAGATAGGGTGATTGATTAGGATCCTGATAAGGATAAACGCCAGCTCCTTTACCACCGAATCCTATAGGATTTTCAAAAGAAGCCCCTTTAAAGTTAGGATACATAGTTATCCTCCCTGTTTTACTGTGCCACCATAGGACATTGTTACTGTCTCACCATCGGCTGATTTAACTTGTAATTTAGATAATGGTCCAGCCGTAACTGTACCGCCACCAGAATTATAAGTAGGATTCATTATTCTTTCATTATAATCTTTTATAGATTTCTTTTTAAAAATCTCATCCATCATTTTAGTCCAGTTATCTATTTCAGCAATTTTAGAATCAAGTTCTTGAACACGATTAACAGATCCTTCATTTACCTTCTTACCTTTATCAGCATACAATGGACCAACATGTCCACCTTTATTAAATAAACCAAGTGCTTTACCACCGAAATAACCGCCTAGTAACCATGGCGCTAATGTACCCATGGTTGCCATCATGCCTGTACCTCCTGCTGCACCGCTACCTGACATCATTCCTGTGGTTAACTCAGTAGGAATTCCTCCCGCGAGTAATGAGGAATCGGCTGCAATAGCCGCTTCTGCTGTTGGTGCTGCACCTGTCCCCGTAAGAGAAGCCCAACCTTTTTTCATCAAGGGTCCGCCATATTCTTTTGCTAGGCCAACGGCTTCTTTAGAAGCAACACCAAGCCCTTCATTTCCTAGCGCATTTAAAAATTTAGATTTAGCGCTCTCTTCTTCTTTAATTCGGGGTGCCGAAGGAGTAGTCATAGGCGCTAACTTATTCATTTGTAATAGCCGTCTCGTTTCAGGGCTATCTGTTGCAATTGTAAAAGCCATTACTTACCCCCTCCCGTTTGAGTTGTTGTTGAACTTCTTGGCGCAACTCCTGATAATCTTCCAAAGAATCGGTCTAATGCTGTATCTTGTGCAGCTAGTTCTGCTTGATTTTGGCGCTGCAAAGCAGAACCTACATCACTCAAACCTGCTACTCCAGCATCTGCAGTAGCCATTCTTTGTTTTTGGTATTCGCCTGCACGACCTGCCAATGCGGATGCCATAGCTTTTTGACTTCTAGCAGAACCAAGATTACCTGCTGCGCTTGCTGCCCCTAGGTTATTACCTACCAAATTCAATAGAGAAGCCTGTTCCGCTTGACGGGTATTATAAATTCCTGTTCCAGCTATTTTATCCTTAGATAAATTTGTTTGAGCATTCATTGCATCTGCTTGTTGTTGAGTTAAACCTGCTACTACATTGCTCGGGTTAGTTAGTTGGGCGTCGAGGAGATTTCTTGCTTGCCCTAATCCATACTGAATATCAGGCTTAAATTCTGCATCGATGCCCGATACTGTGGTTGAGCTACCGCCGCCGCCCCCGCTACTCATTTGTATTCTCCTTTTTCATATCAATCTCCTGATTAATTCTACCATGTGCTGAGTAGTAGACCTCGGCACCGTATTTTAACTCTAATAGCTTAACATAATTTCTAGAATGATGACCAACTCTTATTGAATCGGCTCTCCATCTGTTACCACCATTATTTTTTATATGTGTTAACATAGCATTAAACAATTTGATAACAGTAAAAGAGTTACTATTATCTTTATCTACGATACAATCTTTAATATCCATTATATAAACGCCATTGTAATAACTTTGAAATGTAGAAGCCAAAAGAAAACCTTTAAGTCTATTGTTTTCATCATATTCACCAATAGCAAGATTATGTGGATCTCCTTTCCTTTGTTCTGCTATAATATGCATTAAAAAAGAAATCCACATAGCTTCATTTCTTTCATATCCACCGTAATCATTTTCTGCAGTTGATTTATTCATAAGTTTAATAACTTCGAATACATCATTGTCCCCAATTAACTTTATCATTCGTCTACCTTTGTTTGTAAATCCGCAAAATTAGTTGCTGCTCTAATATCATCAATCAACTTTAAATTTTTTTGTTCCAAACTATTTATAAGTGTTATTAATTCTAGAAGCGTTAAATCTAAAGTTGGATTCTCAGTAATAGGAGGGTTTTGAATAGCCATTATTTAACCCCTCCCTTCTTTACTCCTAACTGCAACCCTGAAATATTCCAAGCACTAGTATTCGTACTTGTATAAGAACTGCTTGTATCCGCAGTAGCATCATCAACTCGATAATTAAGAAAACGACCAGTTGTTCTTATGTCTGCTTTATAAGAATCTGCGACCACAAAATCATTTACAGTCAACTTATTTGCCTTTGCATTTGTTTGTGTATTATCTTCAGGTGTTATTAAATAAGCTTCTTCACCCGGATTATTCGTAGCTCTCGCTCTTAATTGTAAAGTAGCACGATTTAAAGCACCGCCAACCGTAGTTGCAGTTCCTCCCCCTGCCCAAAGAGCAATACTATTTAAAGTCTCTGTATCGAAGTTAGGGGTTATAGACATCTGCTGACGTTCAGCGTATGATACATAAGCCGTACCTGCAAAACTATAAGTCAAGTCTGCTGCTCTTATCCGATTAAATAACGTACCTGTAGTATACCCGCTTTGTGCAAATAGAGGAAATGCTTTATTAGGGTTAATTTGAGCAGTACTCCACGGTCTGACTACATCAAAAGTAGTACTAATACTAGTCCCTGAAGTGCTTTGAGTAGGGCTACCCGCTGCTACTAAAGTTCCTTCTGCTGCGTTAGTAAGATTAGTGGTTGTAGGCGCTACACTCGCAGCTACCACTTGAGTAGCCGGACTATAAGCCGTTACGTAGGTTGCGGATGATCCAAATTGACTAGGATCGATTACAATACTAGTAGGTGCTGATGTACTATCAGGCGTTACAATTAATGCATTATTAGTATTAATTGCGGCTAATGCTGCAAGTAATGCACTTTGCATTGTAGCTACTGTACCGTTAGGTTTAGCTAACTCTGTAGCATTCTGAGTTTTATCAGGATCATAATACAAGTTTAAATATGCAGCGGCACTTGCTGCACCCGAATCACCATAGGTAGCATCATTTGCTGCTGCTGTAAAGTTAGGGTCTAATAATCTACCCGGACCTTCACCGTAGTGTCTATCAAACAAAACACTAGTTCCACTTGCTGTGTTAGCAGTAATAGTAACACGAGTCATTTTAGCATAGATAGGAGCTACACCTTGTGTAACTACAATATTTCCTCCTACTGAATTAGTAATAAGAGGAGAGACTAGTGTGCCTGTTCTCGTATCACCGTTAACCACTGTATATGCAAAATCTCCTGATACATTTTTTCTAGTAACACTAGTGAATGTCAAAACTGCATTATTACGAGTTACTGTAAAATAGGTAGTATCCGTCCAAGCCGCTTGAAGTGCTGTGGCTATCTCTATGGCTGTTACCTCTGCTGTATTTTGAGTACCTGGATTGTAAGCAGGGTAAGTGCTTGTATTATCAAAGTTTATTGTAATAGGATTACCTTCAGGTGGTGTAAGCGTTACACGATCTGTTGTACTGTAAGCCGCAACCCCTGCTATTGTTTGAGCGCCTGTAAAAGTGCTGTTAGCAAAACCACTCGGAAGAGAACCCGCACTTGTTACTGCAACACTAAAGTTATTGCTTATAACACCTACTGCAGCTGCTGTAGCAGTCACTAACCCTGTACCTGTTGTAGTACTCCAATCTGAATCGGCATTAATTAAGGTGCTGACTGCGGTCACTACTGTAGCACGAGATTGCGTTCCTGAAAGTATTGTACTGCTCGTACCACCATCTGGAAATGTTACTGTGAGTACTGGTTGTGGGATACTGTTGTTTACACCTGTAGTTACTACTGTTACTGAGTCAGTGAGATTACCACCAAAAGTAGTTTCGGTATATGCTGTACCACCATAGCTAGTTGCAAATGCAATACTCA
>Ga0115012_10001861_pt1 | contig 12217 bp, 14 predicted proteins | sample TroAtlMetagenome_FD_88706 | JGI IMG/M metagenome (GOLD analysis project Ga0115012, IMG submission 88706) | Marine eukaryotic phytoplankton communities from Atlantic Ocean - Tropical Atlantic ANT10 Metagenome | ecosystem: Environmental > Aquatic > Marine > Oceanic | place: Tropical Atlantic...
AATTAATAAATTAAATAATGATTTATTAAAAATATCACAATATGTTCAAAGCAATTTAACAGACTTTGAATATCTTGAAAGGAAGATAGATACTAATTCGGTGGAGTTAGAAGAAGTTAAACGACAATTACAGGAGACACGAGAAGCTGCTGATTCGTTTTATGAAATGTTTTTTAGTACTCAACCACAAAGAGTTGAAGAAGAATTAGTTGAAGATATTGAGGATAAAGGTAATCAGGATAAGATTGCAACACCTTTACCTGCCCCTTCTGAAACTAAAGAGCAAGAGGTAGTAGAATTACCTGTCGAAGTGCCTGTCGTTAAGATAACACCTACTGCTTCTTGCCCTACCCCTAACATGTCTCTTCTTCCTTACATAAAAGATATATCTTTGAGAAGAGATTACTCTTTTAAAGTTACGTATGACGTAGAAAACTCTACTGTTGTTAATACAAGATATAGACCTAACATACCTACTAAGTTAAAGAGAGGTATGGATAGCTACTTAAATTCTTTTAAACTAAATGGTGATATAACAGATTGTTATGTACCTATAAAAATATTAGGAAATTAATATGAAAAAATTTATACTAACACAACTACAATTTAATCAATGGGATAACTTTTGTTTAGATAATGGTAAAACCATGTATGAAAATGGAGACGCTTACATGAATGAGTATGACGAAGACAATAAAAAGTTTATTGTTCATGTAGCACACTCGGAACAATCAGGAATTATAAAGTTTTTAGAAAAAGTGCTTGACACTTTCTAGAAAAATGGAGTATAATAACTCCACATTAACCACTACTATTATATAAGGAGTAAAAATATGGCAGTAGCAATAGGAAAAGCGTACTGGGCGAGCGTCACAGTACCTAATGAAACTTTTGAACCAGTCTACACAGTAGACCTAGTAATTAGTGATGAAGACGCTCAAGACTTTAGCTCAAGAGGAGTTAAGGTTAAAGACTTTTCATTAAAAGATGAAAGCGGTGAACCCCAATACATAGGGAAAGCTGTGACTATCAAAAGAAAAGTTAATGCTAAGAATGGCAAGAGACCTGCACCTAAACTCTATAATCTCAACAAAGAGCCTATGGATGTTACAGTAGGTAATGGTTCGGCAGTAAAAGTTCAATACAATGAGTTTGACTGGGATTACGCAGGCAAATCAGGTGTTAGCTTAGACTTCCAAGCTATGCAAGTGCTAGACTTAGTACCTATGAAGTCACAAGACGGAGACGAATTAAATCCGTTTGGTGACGGGGAGGAGTTCTAATGGCAAACGAAGAAGTAACGCTAGAAGAACTAGATAAACCTTTCATTACTATTGATGATGTACAAGTTTTCGTAGAAGATTTACCTGAAGAAGGTCAACAAATCTTCGGAAGACTTCAAAGACTGAATCAAAAGAAAGCTAATATTGTTTTAGACTTAGAAGAGTTACAAGCAGGTATTAATTTCTTTTCAAACAGAATCGTAGCATTATATAATGATGAAGAGTCTCCTTTGGAAGAAACTGAACTTGACGAAAGCACAGAAGAAAGTTAAGTTGTTTTAAAATTTGGCTAGACATTACTGTGTATAGTGTCTAGCCTTTTTTATGGAAGATATATGAATAATAAACTAAGTCCTTTTTACAAAACACATCAACCTTGCCCTGACTGTAACAGTAGTGATGCTCTTTGCATCAATGAGGACAGGTCAACTAAGTGTTTTAGTTGTGGAAAGTTTACACCTAAACCTAAGAACATTGTACCTATGAATAATAATTATACTAAACCACCAACACCTCCAACAGAAACAGTACATAGTGGTACATACGCACCTCTTACAGATAGAAGTATATTAAAAGAGACTGCTATGAAGTACGGAGTTAAAGTTGTGTATGACTCTCAAGGAGTCTTGGCTCAACACAGATACCCTTACCACATAAACAATGAACAAACAGGTACAAAGATAAGATACGTTAAAGATAAAAACTTTAAGTTTGAAGGTACGACAACAGGCACAGGTCTGTTTGGTCAGCAACTCTTTAAAGAAGGCGGTAAATACTTGACGATAGTTGAAGGCGAATGTGATGCAATGGCAGCTTATGAATTACTTGGTAGTAAGTGGGCAGTAGTATCAATAAAAAATGGAGTTCAAGGTGCGGTCAGAGACATCAAAGAAAATATAGAATACGTAGAAAGCTTTGATAATGTAGTCATTTGTTTTGACAATGACAAGCATGGTATAGAAGCATCACAGAAAGTAGCAAGTATTATTAAACCACGTAAGGCTAAAATACTTTCTATTCCTAATGGGTGTAAAGATGCTAACGACATGCTTCGTAAAAACCTTCACAAAGAATTTACTCAAGCTTGGTGGGATGCTAAAGTCTTTACACCTAGTGGTATCATTCGAGTCTCTGAGAAGCAAGAAGACTTTCTTAATAGAGAGAAGAAAAGTAGTGTACCTTATCCTTGGCATGGTCTTAATAAAAAATTAATAGGCTTACGTCAGTCTGAATTGTTAACTTTAACTGGAGGTACAGGCTTGGGTAAGTCTTCTGTCACTAGGGAGTTAGAGCATTGGCTTATACATCAAACAGAGGATAACGTAGGAGTCATAGCCTTAGAAGAAGATTGGAGAAGAACAGTAGACGGCATCTTATCTATTGAAGCTAATGACAGGCTTTATATTGACGACATAAGAGATAAATATAAAGAGCAAGACTTAGTTAAAATGTTTAATAAAACTTTTGACCACGACAAAGTATTTATTCATGCTCACTTTGGTACAAATGATATTGAAGATATATTTTCTAAGCTTCGTTATCTTATTGTAGGATGTGATTGTCGTTGGGTTATAGTTGACCATTTACACATGTTAGTTTCTGCAACTACAGAGGGTGATGAACGTAGAGCAATTGATTCTATTATGACTAGGCTTAGAAGTTTAGTTGAAGAGACAGGTGCAGGTATTATACTTGTCTCTCACTTACGTAGAGTGCAGGGTGATAAAGGGCACGAGAATGGAGTGAACGTAAGCTTATCACATCTAAGAGGTTCTAATGCAATTGCTCAACTATCGGATTGCGTGATAGCTTTAGAAAGGAATCAACAAGCTGATGATGAATTAGAATCTAGGACTACAAGATTACGTGTACTTAAGTCACGTTACACAGGAGATGTAGGGTTAGCAACTGCATTAGTTTATGATAAAGATACAGGTAGATTGTCTGAATACGAAGATACAGAAATGTTGAATAGTTTTAGTTCAGATGATATCATACCCTTTTAGGGAGGACTTATGGAGTTAGTATTTGATATAGAAACAGATGATTTAAATGCCACAGAGATACATTGTATTGTAGCAATAGATGAAAACAATAAACAATATACCTTTGACATTATAGATAATAATATTTTAGAAGGTCTTAACTTCTTAGCAGAAGCAAACAAACTTATTGGTCATAATATTATAGGCTTTGACATCCCAGTAATTAAAAAACTACATGGTATTGACCTGTGGAATAAAGATAAAGTCATAGATACTTTAGTTCTGTCTCGGCTTTTAAATCCTGTTAGAGAGAAAGGACATTCATTAAAAGTTTGGGGTTCTAAATTAGGCATGGCAAAAGACCTACCTCCTGAAGACTTCCATATTTATACTAAAGATACTTTAAAGTATTGTTTAAAAGATGTAGTTCTAAATAAACTTTTATTTGAATATCTTAAAAAAGAATCAGCAGGATTCTCTAAAGAAAGTATAGACTTAGAACACCAAGTAACTTATGTTCTAGAAGAGCAAAGAAAGCATGGATTTAAAATTGATATTGAGTACGCAACAACTTTATTAGCAGAACTAAATTGTAAGATAAAGAAAGTACAAGACGAAGTACATAGAACTTTCAAGCCTAAATGGGTTGACAAAAAAGAAGTAATTCCTAAATTAAAAAAAGACGGAACACTTTCTAAATCAGGTTTAACGGAGTATGAGTTTGAAGAAATACAAACATCAAGAAACATGAAACCTTTTATGAGAAAAGAGTTAGTAGAATTTAACTTAGGTTCTCGTAAACAGATTGGTGAATACTTAATTAGTTTTGGTTGGAAGCCTAAAAAGTTTACACCTACAGGTCAACCCATTGTTGATGAAGGTACATTAAAAAATATTACTCACATTAAAGAAGCTAAACTAATAGCAGACTTTTTATTATATCAAAAAAGAATTGCACAAATTAGTTCATGGTTAGATTCCGTAGCAGATGATGATAGAGTACATGGTTCAGTATTATCTACAGGTGCAATTACAGGTAGAATGGCACACAGAAACCCTAACATGGCTCAAGTTCCTAGCGTAAGCAGTCCTTATGGTAAAGAATGTAGAGCCTGTTGGGTAGTAGATAAAGGGAACAAGCTAGTAGGTATAGATGCTAGTGGTTTAGAATTAAGATTGTTAGCACACTATATGGCTGACGAGGAGTATATAAATGAAATTATCAACGGAGATATTCACACAACTAACCAAAGGTCTGCAGGACTTGAATCAAGAAATCAGAGTAAGACATTCATCTACGCACTTATTTACGGGGCGGGAGACTCAAAGCTTGGTTCAATCGTGCAAGGAAGTAGAGAGCAAGGTAAACAACTTAGAGAATCTTTTATCAATAATAACCCTGCATTTAAAACTCTTAGAGACAGAGTTGAACGAGCGTCTGCAAGAGGATACTTGAAAGGATTAGACGGACGTAAGATATTTATTAGGCATAAGCACTCGGCTTTGAATACTTTGTTACAAGGAGCAGGTGCAATAGTTATGAAAAAAGCTTTAATTATTTTATCGGATATGTTAGAATTACAAACTATCCCTGCTAAAATAGTTGCTAACATTCATGACGAATGGCAGATAGAAGTACCTGAGTCCCATGCAAATGGGGTAGGTGCATTAGCAGTTAGATGTATAGAACAAGCATCTAAGGAATATAACTTAAGATGTCCGTTAACGGGCGAATTTAATATAGGAGACAGTTGGTATGAAACCCACTAAAAAAGATAGAAAGAAATTTGATTTAGATTTACAGTATGGTACTGTTAGAGAAGAAAAGATAGCAGACATGCTCACTAATAAAAAGATAGAAGTTAAATCAGAAAGAGATATTTGGCAGAAGTCAGGTAACATTTGTATAGAATATGAATCATGGGGTAAACCTTCAGGCATCAGAGCAACTGAGTCTGATTACTGGTTTCACAACCTGTGTATAGGTAAAGACGAGTACTGCACTCTTGTTTTCCATACAGATACTCTCAGAAAGATAGTCGATAAACTAGATACTTTTAAAACTGTATCGGGTGGAGATAACAATGCGAGTCGTATGTTCTTAGTGAACTTACAAAAACTATTCTCGTCAGATGTTATCAAAGCTTTTAAAGAAATTAAAGATGAAAAAGAAACAGACAAAAAAGAAGTTGCCTAAACTAGATACTCTTGTAGAAGATATCTATAAAACTATAGGAGTTTTATCGGAAGATAAAGCTATTAAAATATCAGACGAAGACTATGAAAAGTTTGGTCAGGAAATGTCTGATGCTTTAAGAGGGTGGGCAACCCCACAACCTAGACCTAAAAGCGGTTTAAGAATGTCTAATATTGGTAGACCTCTACGTAGACTATGGTATGATTTAAACTTATCAGAGGAACATCAAGAGAAGATAGATGCCCCTACATTCATTAAGTTTTTGTATGGACATTTACTTGAGGTTTTACTTTTATTCTTTGTTCGTCTTTCAGGGCACGTTGTATCAGGAGAACAAAAAGAAGTATCAGTTAAAGGTATTAAAGGACATATGGATTCTATCATAGACGGAGAAGTTATTGATGTTAAGACTGCATCAGGGTTTGCGTTTAAGAAGTTTAAAGAAGGTACGCTTGCACAGAACGATAGCTTCGGATATCTTTCACAGTTAGCAGGGTATGAAGAAGCAGAGAAGACTTCTAATGGTGGTTTCTTAGTTATGAATAAAGAAACAGGAGAATTAACTACCTTTATTCCTGACGATTTAGAGAAGCCAAACATTGTTCATAAAATAAAAGAAGTTAAAAAGGCTATTGCTCTTGACAACCCTCCTGACAGATGCTATAATGTTATAGCGGAGGGTGTTTCGGGTAACATGAAATTACCAATGGGATGTAACTATTGTCCTCATAAATTTACATGTTATTCAGATGCTAATGAAGGTAAAGGGTTACGAACATTCGCATATGCAAAAGGTAATGTATATTTAACTAAGGTAGAGAAGCTACCAAACGTAAAGGAAATAATATGAATGGTAGACAAGCTAAGAAATTACGAAGAAAAGCTAAAGACTTAACAGTTGAGTGGATTCAGTCTCTATTACCTGACCACGAAGCATCTAAAATAAACTTAAAAAACTTTGAAGACTACATGCCTGAACAGACACATGTATATGCTAATCAAAAAATAATGCTATCTTCATTCTCTCAGAAGTGGTTTAATCAAAAATTAAAAAAGGAATTTTATGAAAAGAGGTTATCGAAAGCCACGAAAAATTAGACCTACTGAAAAGAATCTTCCTAAAGGATATGATTCAGGGTGGGAATATACATTACACCAAGATGTTTTATCAAAGTGGTCACACCATTCTGATAAGATTCCTTATGTTATAGAGCATAAGTATGAACCTGACTTTACAAAAACTATTAATGGTATAGAATACCTATTAGAAGCTAAAGGTAGGTTTTGGGATTACAACGAATATAATAAGTACGTTTGGATACGTAAGTCTCTTAAGCCTAAACAAGAGTTAGTCTTTTTGTTTTCTAGTCCTAGTTCTCCTATGCCACAAGCTAAGAGAAGAAAAGACGGAAGTAAAAGAAGCCATGCAGAGTGGGCAGAAAAAAATAAATTTAGGTGGTACTCTGAACACACACTACCTAACGAATGGACAGAATAATATGGAATATAAATTTGATGAAAAAATAAACCTTAGAGGAGTTGAACAGTATATAAATGAAACTTATAAACAACACTATGCTCATTCTAAATATCAAGCAACTGATATGATTATAGATGCAGGACATGGAGAAGGTTTTTGTATAGGAAATATAATGAAGTATGCCATGAGATATGGGAAGAAGAATGGTAAGTCTGACGCAGACCTACTTAAGATTATACACTATGCATTGATTGCATTATATTTAAATGATAAGGAGAACGGCTAATGGTCGAAGACAAGGTAGGTCAAAAGGAATACTTAGGTATTAAAATAGATTATAATAACGAAAACAAATTAAATAAATTCAGTTTAGATACTTTAAAGGACAGGTATCTTTACGAAGCATCAGGAGAAACACATGCACAAGAAGCCTTCGCAAGAGCATCAATATTCGGAGCAACCTTTAAAGGAATTACGGATTTTGAGTTGGCTCAAAGACTTTATACGTACAGTTCCTCTCTTTGGTTCATGTTTAGCACTCCTATTCTTAGCAATGGGGGAACTAATCGGGGTCTACCTATTAGCTGCTTTCTCAATTACGTACCTGATAGCCGTGACGGGTTATCTTCTCATTATGATGAAAACATATGGCTCGCTAGTTCAGGTGGAGGTATTGGTGGATATTGGGGAGATGTTAGAAGTAATGGGATTGCTACTGCTAACAATAGTCGTTCTACTGGTTCAATTCCATTCATGAAAGTAGTTGACTCTCAGATGTTAGCATTTAATCAGGGAGTTACAAGACGCGGAAGCTATGCTTCTTACATGAATATTGACCACCCTGAAATAGAAGAGTTCATAAACATAAGAAAAGAATCAGGTGGAGATATAAATAGGAAGTGCCTTAACATTCACAACGGAGTTAATATAACCAATGAATTTTTACAAGCCGTACAAGAAGATGCAGACTGGAGACTCATAGACCCTAAGACAGGTGAAGCAGTTAAGACTGTTAATGCTAGGGATTTATGGTGGCAAATAATCCACGCTAGAGCAGAGACAGGTGAGCCTTACATGGTTAATATAGATACTTGTAATGATGCTTTACCAAAAGGTCAGAAAGATTTAGGTTTAGATATTAAGCAAAGTAATTTATGTTCTGAAATAACCTTACCAACAAATGAAGAAAGAACAGCAGTCTGTTGTTTGTCTTCAGTAAACCTAGAACACTTTGATAAATGGTCCAAAGATGAAAACTTTATATCGGATTTAATTACTATGTTGGATAATGTTATTCAACATTTCATAGACAACGCAATTGATACAACAGAATTAGGAGATTACAATGCAAATTTTAAAAGGTTTAAAAGTCATATACGAGAAGGTAAAGAGGGCTTCACAAAATCTAGCTTCTCTGCTTATAGAGAAAGGTCACTTGGCTTGGGGGCAATGGGCTTCCATGCCTATCTTCAAAAAAATAACATTCCATTTGAGGGAATCTTTGCTACAGGATTTAACAACAAAGCTTTTAACCACATTAAAACTAAGTCCGTGGCTGCGAGTAAAGTTCTTGCAGAGAAACGTGGTGAAGCTCCTGATATTAGTTGTTCAGGTATGCGTAACGCTCACCTTTTGGCTATTGCTCCTAATGCCAGTAGCAGTATTATATGCGGTGGCACTTCCCCTAGTATTGAACCAAATCGTGCGAACATTTTTACACACAAAACTCTCTCAGGTTCGTACCAAGTTAAAAATAAATACTTAGATAAGATTATTTCTAAGAAGAAAGGAAACAAAGCAGAAATTTGGAAAGAGATAACTGCTAACAAAGGCTCTATCCAAGACATGGATATCTTTACAGATAAAGAAAAAGAAATATTTAAAACAGCAGACGAGATAAATCAAATATGGATAGTTGAACACGCTCATATGAGACAACAGTATATTTGCCAAAGTCAAAGTGTTAATTTATTTTTTACATTACCTAAGACTACAGACAGTCAAGATATACATGATGATTATATGCAGTATGTTAATGATGTTCATTGGTATGGTATGCATAAGTTAAAGTCTTTATATTACTTTAGGTCAGATGCTGCTAGAACTGCAGAGAATGTTAATATTAAAATACCTCGTATTAAATTAGACGAGGTAGATTGTATAGCTTGTGAGGGATAAAGATGTCAAATAATTTTAGAAGTTTTTGCACCCGCATGTGGTTAGACCATTGTGACGAGAACTCAGCTTTTGGTGCAGTAAAATTAACTGAGGAAGAATATAGAAAAACATATAACACTTGGCTGCTTGAAAAGTATGCTGAACAATTGGAGGAAAATAATGAGTCTACTTAGTACAAGAGATTACTACAAACCTTTTGAGTACCCGTGGATGTACGATTACTTTAAATTACAAAATCAAATGCATTGGATGACTGAATCTGTGCCTTTACATACAGACGTAAAAGACTGGCAAGAAATTTCAACTGAAGAAAAAAACTTATTAACTCAAATATTTAGACTGTTTACGCAGTCAGATGTAGATGTAGCTTCGGGGTATATAGATAAGTATATGCCTATGTTTAGAAAGCCTGAAGCTAGAATGATGATGGGTTCTTTTGTAAATATGGAAGGCATACACCAAGATGCATATAGTATCCTACTTGATACAGTAGGTATGCCTGAAATAGAATACAAAGCTTTCTCAGAGTACGAAGAAATGGCAGCTAAACATGATTATATATCAACCTTTAAGCCGCGTAAAAAAGATAAAAAAACTATTGCTAAAACTTTAGCAGTTTACTCGGCATTTACAGAAGGCTTACAACTCTTTAGTAGTTTTGCTATCTTGCTAAACTTCCCACGCTTTGGTAAGATGAAAGGCATGGGGCAGATAGTTACTTATTCTATACGAGACGAGTCAATGCATGTTGAAGCCATGACTAAACTCTTTAGAGAATTTATACAAGAAAATCTAGACATATGGACAGATGATTTTAAGAAAGAACTTTATGAAATCTGTAGAGAAATGGTTACGCTTGAAGATAAGTTTCTTGATTTAGTATTTGAAATGGGAGACTTACAAGGTCTTACAAAGAAAGACATGTATGCATACAATAGATATATAGCTGATAGAAGATTACTTCAGCTAGGATTAAAAACAAACTACGACCAACGAGAGAATCCTTTAGGTTGGATTGATGAAGTTATGGGTGTTGAACATCAAAACTTTTTTGAAGGTCGAGCAACTTCTTACATGAAAGCAGGACTTCGTGGGAAACAAGATGTTGTAAACTTTACGGAGATAAATAATGAAGGCATCGGAAGCTAACCTTATTAGTTGGAAGTTAGTTATTGATTCTGATAACAAATTAGTTACAGAAATATCTAGCTTCCCTGAAGAAGAAATACATAGGTTTCAAAAAGATGATAGACTTGTTATACTTAAAGCAATACAAGAAGCTAAACTAGCTTTAGAACCTCTACATAAAAAGATAGAAGTTCAGTTGGACGCTACCTTTTAAAGTATTGTATTGATATTTAAAGGAACAGATTTACCTTTCACAGGTATAGGTTTGAGTACTTCAAAAGTATTTGAACATTTAGAAATAGTATCTTTAGTAATCAAGAGGTTATGTCCTGCTTCTTTACAAGCAGACTCAGTTCTTGCTGCTGTATTTACGGCATCTCCTATAGCCGTATAATCAAATCTATCTTCACTTCCCATATTCCCAATTACTGCTTCACCACTATGAATACCTATACCAATTTCTATAGGAGGAAGTCCTTCCTTTTCTAAATCATCATTAAGAAATAACATACCTTCTTGCATACTTAATGCACAGTCTACTGCTTTCTGTTCATGATTATCTAAATCTAAAGGAGCATTAAATATAGCCATCATTGCATCACCAATATATTTATCTACCATACCACCATGTTTCTGCACAGCTTTCTGTTGAACAGTTAAAGCTTTGTTCATTATTAGAGCGACATCTTCAGGCTCTAAGTTTTCTGACATGGCTGTGAAACCTCTGACATCTGTAAACAAAAAGGTACAGTACCTCTTTTCACCACCTAACTTTAAAAGCTCTGGATTGCTTTGTAATCTTTTAACTTGTGCAGGGTCTAGATAATGTTCAAACTGTTTTTTAATCTGCTGTCTTAATTTAAACTGTTCTCTAAACCTTAAGTAGAAAGCTACTGAACCTGTAATGAACTGTGATATTAATGTCCATGTAACATTTATTAATAACCCTTGTTGAATTGTATAGAAGCCAAAATAAGCCGTTGTAAGCATCAAAGTTATAAATAGAGTAATGCCAAGGGTTATACCAAAAACGTGCAGCAGAAGCCACGTAAAGAGTACTGAGAGGGCAAATATACCTACTTCTACTGCTAATGCGTAGTCAGGAACATAAGGACTGTTTTCTATAAGAATAGACTCTGCTAATGCAGCTTGAATCTTATGTGGCTCTAAGAGTTTACCATTAGGTACGCTTAGTTGTGGCATTATTCCTTTAGCTGTGAAGCCAACAAACACAAACTTACCTTCTACATTCATTTCCTTTAAGTCAGTTTGTGGTGTATCAACCCAACTTATCCACTTACGACCAAGTGCATCTGTTTTAACAGGCGGTAATCCTTTAACCCTTACTTCTTCTATACCTACTTCATTGGTTTTTATAACGTAGGTATCTGCACCCGTTAAAACTTTTAAGACTTCTATTCCATATGAAGCTACCCACCCGTCAGGTGTTCTTAATAATAGTGGTAATCTTCTTACAAGTGAATCTACTTCTGTTCTAGCTACTGCTATACCCTGACTCGCATTTTGTTTTAATATATAAATATTCTGAATAACACCTTGTGCATCTATACCACCTTTATCATCACCCATAATGACTGTTCCAGTAGTGGGTGGATAGTCTCCATTATCATTCTCAAACATAGATAAGACACTAGGTGCATAAGATAACGCTTCAGAGAACTCTGCGTCTCCACCAAATCGGTCAGGCTGTGGAAAGGCTATTACCCAACCTACACCTATCGCTCCTCTATTTAAAATCTCTATCTGTATTTCAGCAAGTCGTTGTCTACTTAGAGGATAACCGCCTTCTCTAGTTATATCATCTTCTGTGATATTAAGTATAGTAAAATATCCGGAAGGCTGATGTTCAGGTACTAAAGCATCAAAGGTTTTTAGTTTGAGAATTTCTGTAGGGGTAGATTGATAAACTAAAGGCATACCTAATAGAACCAAAAGAACTAAAGGT
>Ga0115012_10001862_pt1 | contig 12216 bp, 7 predicted proteins | sample TroAtlMetagenome_FD_88706 | JGI IMG/M metagenome (GOLD analysis project Ga0115012, IMG submission 88706) | Marine eukaryotic phytoplankton communities from Atlantic Ocean - Tropical Atlantic ANT10 Metagenome | ecosystem: Environmental > Aquatic > Marine > Oceanic | place: Tropical Atlantic Ocean...
GAATTGATGGATTGTGAGGCAAGGCTGATGAGGAGATGCCGGCTGGAAACCTCGTGGAACCTCCATCCACCCCCCGGGTTCGTCGGCATGACATCGACTGGCTTCGCGTCATTTTGTTCGGCCTCCTCATTCCTTTCCACATCGCTATCGGCGTGTATTGGACCGCTTACGGAGACCATGTGAATCCCAACGTCGTCGATGACAACGACGATGCCTCGATGGTCGACGGGGCCGACGATTCATCCGCGGTAGACGATGATAGGGACCGCTACACGGCAGAATCCGTGGACCCCATGAGCCTCTTTCTGCATTGGATGCACCAGTGGCGCCTTGCTGCGTTGTTCATGATTTCGGGAATGGGTACGGCCTTCGCTTTCCGCCGGCGGACATGGACCAAATTTTCGGTCGAACGGTTCAAACGGTTGCTGGTCCCGATGGTGTTTGGCATGTGGACCATTGGGTTCGCGAATAGCGTGTTGACGCAACCATGGGAGACTCAGGGTGAAGACTTGGGTGGCCTTCTTTCCGTTTGGTTTGACCACATTTTGTGGACCTCGATTCTGTTTTGGGTGCCCATCATTGGGAAGTTCATGCTCGGCCATTTGTGGTTCCTTTGGAACTTAGCGCTGTATTCCTTCTTGCTCATTCCCATCTTCCACTTCGCACAGAAGAACCCTCAAGGTCGTCTTGTGAACCTCTTTGACCAGGTTTTCAAATGGATGAACGGTTGGGGCGTTTTGCTGATGTTCCCTCTTCTGCTCACACTGGTTGAACTGATCTTGAAGCCGTGGATGGAGGGTTTTCTCGGTTCGGGGTATGAGTGGATGTGGTTCCTTTGTTTCTTCTTTTTTGGTTACATGTGCATGATGGCCAAAGAGGGGTATTACCGGCTGCTCGAGGAGCGCTTCAATGCGTTGGTTGGTATGACCGTTCTGTTCACGTTGGCCTTCCTTTGGTTGCGCATTCAGCAGCACGCCGATGGTTTGCCTTACATCCAAGGCGGATGGGTTGAGTTTGGAGTGTTTCCACACAACCTCATGACCCTTCTCGGTTGTGGTATTCACGCCTTCCATGCATGGTCGTGGTGCTTGCTCGTGTTTGCACTCGGGGCACGTTATCTGAACCATCCAAGCCCTCACTTGGCCTACCTTAACCAGGGTGTTTACCCGTTTTACATCGTTCACATGCCGCTCACGTTTGCTTTCCTTTCGTTTTCGAAATCCATCGGTGTGGCGGGAATGCCCGCCGTCTTGCTGACTTGGGTGCTGGTGATGGTAGGTTGCTGGTTCTCGTTTGAGGTGCTCAAACGAACTTGGCTTACCCGTTCTCTGTTCGGTATCAAACCGCTGGCCACCTCACAAAAGCAACCCTCTGCTTCGGAGTAGTTCCGCTGTTCGTCGGTCTGGGGAGGGTTGATGCCTCGCCCGATGCTCTCATATAGGGAAGGCAAGTGGGATGCCTGTTCACCATGAAGCGAGGTTCACGTGCTTGGAAGAAAACCGGCAACCAACGTTGGAAGTGGCGCAAGAAGAAGTTGCGACGCCGAAAGCGTGCCCGCCGACAGGCAAAGAACTGAGGCTTTAGGGTCAACACACGGGAGTATAGTATAGCTTGGTAGTATCGCGGGCTCCAGTTGCACGGGAATGACGACGAGTGGGTTTGCTGAAAGTTGATGACCAACTGGAGCGCCGACCTGTTGCAATCCTGCAGACTGCCCATCTGATGCGCAGTTTCAGAAGAAATCCGCTGGGGGGGGTTCAAATCCCTCTGCTCCCACCAATTCTTATCTGCACAAGGCGACCATCGCCAAAATCTTGAATTGGCACCACGGGCAGTCTCAACCATGAACCTCCTTGATTGGGTTATCGAGCACTGGCTTGTGGTCCGTTGGGTGATCTTTGCTATTGTGGTCGGTTCTGTCTGGGGTACACTGACCATGATGTTGGGCGATGGGCCTTCTTCGGACAACGTCGCTTCAGAGGGCTGGTGCAGTTTCTGTTGTGGCTTGGGCATTGGCTTGTTTTTCATCCCGCTTTGGGGTGTCAATCTCCGGGAGAGCAGCCTGAGTCGAAGCCTTAGCATCTTCGTGGTTCTCATCTTGATGACCGTCTCGTTGACCTTGAGTATGGAAACAGCGGAGGGGGAATTGGGGGATGCAGGGTTCTGGGTCTCCATGTTTGCAGTCTGCGCCGTTGCGTTTCATTTCCTCACTTCACCAGTGAACGCTCTGGGCGTCATGATGCAAGCATCCTCCCTCGCAGAAGAGGAGTGATGAAACAGCACATCCCAGCGTTAGGTTGATGCCGAACACGAGGCTCGGGTGGGTTGGGGAAGAACATGCGTCGAATGCTTGCGGTCGTGGTGCTTGCAATGTTGATGGGGCCGGTCACCGGTTCGTTGGTGATCAAATCCGAACCCGTTGGATGGGAAGCGGTGGACGCTGAAGGTGTCCAGTGGATGCCCACAGGCTACAGTTTTGAAGTTCCCCAACAGGCCGAAGCAGCGTGGTTGAACGACAACACGCCATGGTGGGAACGCACGACCCTCGATATGAATCGAAACAACATCCACGACAGTTTGGAAACTTTTGTTGGCACCACCGGTATCGGCCTCTCCTACGGCGTGGAGGTCAACGACCTTCACCTCGCTGAGTTGGAATCATTGAACCTGAGCGTCGTCGATGTCATCGAATCTGTGAACGGTGTTTTGCTTGGACAGGTGAACGCCTCATTGGCGGGCACCCTCGCCGACTTGGACGATGTTGTCATGGTCGAACGCTACGGCGACATCGTGTTTTACGGCGACATTCAGACCCCGGCCGTCAAGGCCCGGAATTCCAGCTTCTATCCCATGGGCGCATGGGACCTTGGATTCACCGGCGCAGATGTCAACATCGCCATGGTGGACACCGGTGTAGACAATGAACATCCAGGACTCAATGAGAAGTTCATCGCGGGATACGACGCCGTTTGTTATGTCCACACCGACCCGCTTTGCACCGCTGGCGGAGCCAGACAAACCGATGGTACCTACGATCCTGACGATGGAAATCAACACGGAACGGCCTGCATGGGCATGGCCGCAGCATCCGGGGTTGACGCCACAGGAGCGCAGACGGACTTCTACGGTTCAGCTCCCGATGCCGACCTCATCGATGTGCGCATCGGTACGGATTTGGGCGCAGGACCGTTTGAGAATTACGTTATTGAGCAGGAATTTTACGAATCAGCCATGAACGGTTTGCAATGGATCATCGACAACAAAGACACGGCCTGGCAGGGCGCTGACGAGGCCAACTACGGTATCGACATCATTTCCTTGTCGTGGGGAATTACATCCCACGAAGGTGGCGGTTCGGACGGAGAGGACATGCACAGCCGAATCCTCAACGAAGCCATGGAGGCCGGCGTGGTGGTCAGCGCAGCTGCTGGAAACGACGGTCCTGACAACGATGGCCTCTCCGGTATGGGCTCCTCCAGTCTCTCCATAACCGTCGGTGCTACCGACGACAAGAACACCATCGACCGCAGCGACGACACGGTGGCTTCGTACTCATCCCGTGGCGAACGGAGGGATAACGGAGACGGCAATCCGCTCAACGAATTGAAGCCAGAAGTTTCGGCTCCCGGAACCAATATCGTCCAAGCAGAGGGCTGCGTAACTTCGGGTGGATGCATCAACTTGGCCGGTGGCTCGGCAGAAGACAACGGCTACACCGGACGTGGTTCGGGAACTTCCTACGCCACCCCTGCTGTTTCGGGCATCCTCGCCATGATGATCGAAGCCAACCCCGCCCTCACGACCGCCGAGATGAAGGAAATCCTCAAGCTCACCGCTGAGCGACGGGGCGAGCCATCAAATGCGGCGGTTGACCCGTTTTGGAATCGAGACTTTGGCTGGGGTATGGTGGACGCCTACGAAGCCGTTCATCTCTCAATGTACTTGGCCGAACAAAACCTGACTGGCACGATTGATGTGTTTTCTCAAGTTCACATCACCAATTCCAGTATGAATTCCTCCACTGGTCTGTACGAGGTAAGAGGCATGGCTTGGGGCCAGGCCGGTTCGATAGCAAGCGTAGAATTCCGCATCAACGACGGTGCTTGGACGGAAGCTACCTACGAAACAACCGAAGGTGGTTTGGCAGCACTGGAACGCTTTGAATGGGTCGTCGCCCTCAATCCAGCCCTTCTTGACAAAGGAAACCAGACGATTGAAATCCGAGGCCTCAACGACCAAGGCGCCCCCTCACTACCGGTGTTCAGCACCGTGATGGGGACGGGTGCGGACAACGACGGCATGGCTGGACTTGGCGTTGACCTGATTTCCTTGAGCCTGCTTTTGGTCGTGGTGATCCTCATCGGTCTGTTGGTTCAAGGAGCCCGCATTGACCCACCTTCTCACCTCCATTCGTTGACACAACCCGAAATTACGGATGCCGTTCTGTTGAATGTTGACACGCCTCCGGAAGTTGAACCAAAGGGGAAGTCCAAACCCCCTAAATCGTAATTGCATTGAAATGCAAGGCGGATGTGGCCACGCTATGGGCACCTTCAGCGACCGTGCTCTTGCGATTCAGCCAACCGGCGTACGCAAGATGTTCGATTTGGCGGGAGACGATGTCATCTCGTTTGGACTTGGTGAGCCTGATTTTCAACCTCCAAAGGTGGCCATCGAAGCCTTTTACCAAGCCATGCTCGATGGGCGTAACAAATACACCACCACCGCTGGATTGCCCGCTCTGCGAAAGAAAATCGCCGCCTCGTGGTCGGCGTATCAAACCGGCATGGACGAAAACAATGTCTGCATGACGATGTCGGGTACCAATGCGCTGCTCAACCTCTTCATGACCCTCATCAATCCCGGTGAAAACATCCTCCTGCCCGAACCTTACTTTCCACTCTATGGCCCAGATGCGACCCTTGTGGGCGGGGAAGCGAAATATTACCCGTGTTTGTTTGAGCATGAATTCATTCCCCAGATGGCCGACCTTGAGGCGATGGTGGACGAACACACGGTGGCCATCCTCTACAATTTCCCGAGCAATCCCACCGGCGGAACGCTCGATGAGCAACAGCGAGATGACCTTCTCGCCTTTGCAAAGAAGCATGATTTGTGGATCATTTCTGACGAAGTCTACGACCGTATTGTGTTTGAAGAAGACCACGTGTCGTTCATGGGAACCGGCTATGACAAGTTGATGGTGGTCAATTCCTTTTCCAAGACCTTTGCGATGACCGGTTGGCGCATTGGCTACATCATTTCAACCAATCTTGAAGCCATGAAACAGGTGGTCAAAATCCAATACTACATCTCCGCATGTTCCAACGATGCGATGCAATATGCCGTCCTTGAAGCCATGGAGAAAGCCGACGATTACCCGACAATCATGGCGACTGAATTCCAAAAGCGATGCAACCTCATCGTTGACCGGTTGAACGCGATGCCCGGTGTGCAATGCCACCGTCCCAAAGGGGCGATCTATGTCTTCCCGAAAGTGGATGTCCCAGGGATGTCTTCCGAAGAAGTCGCCATGGAATTGTTGAGAGATGGCGTGCTGTGCTCTCCAGGGAGTGCGTTTGGTCCCTCCGGTGAGGGTCATCTTCGATTTGCATACACCATCAGTCAAGAGGACATCATCCGAGGCATGGATAAGGTCGAGGCGACCCTGAACCGCCTGCAACAAGCATGAGGCGAGGTTCGTGTCGGTCGTTGGAACCTTGGCGTTGTTCACCTTAGGAGCCAGCATTGGACACGTTGGACCGCGGTTGCCTACACTGTGGATGACCCGTGCTCGAGGATTTAATCGTCGATTTTCGCCGCACCCCGACCCTGTTCGACTTTCGCCTTACCTGACCCAGCGCGTTCTTCACATGCGTTCCTTCTACTGGTTGAGTTTTGTTCTCGGCGCCCTCGTCCTTGCCTTTGGTGCAGCGAGTTTGCGTTGGGGCTCAGCCGTTTTTGGATTCGGCCTTTGGGTGTCGTCGAGTTGGATGATGCTTTCACGACTGCAGATGCTTGTCGCAGGGCGTCCTGCCCCCTGGACCAACAAGCTTGCCGTGGAGTTGCAATCGGTCATGAACCGGTCTCGTACCGAGCCTTGTTGCAGTGTCCCTGAGCCGATGTGGGGGCTGCAGAGCATTTCATGTTCAACGTGCGACGCCGTACTTTCTCGAACCGCTCGCCCCGATCTCGGCCGCCCTCGCTCCGATGGACGCATTGCAGGTTTCTTTCGCCTTCTCATGACCGATGGTTATCCTCTGGCCGAACCCCTCCAAGAACCGCTTGTGGAGGAAGAATAGACCTTTGACGAGGTTTACAAGGGCAACCTTTGAGAAAAGTCGGCGTTCGCTCAAGCCTATGGAAGACCGCCCTGCAGTAGGGTCTTTGCTCGCCCGTGTCGGTTTGACAGGGCAATTGCTCGGTCAAATTTTCCTCACGCCCATGGCGGCTTTTGCCCTCACGTATTTGCTTGGTTTTTCAGCCAGCGGGGGCGATTTCCGACTGACGATTGAAGTGGACATGATTCCATGGATCGGGATGGCTTCCTTGTTTTACGGCATGCTTGCCCTTTTGCTCGCCCTCGGTATGGGTGGCTTCACACCGCTCCGAGTCATTGATGCAGGTGGATGGCGACTCGCCTTAGGGCTGACTCGTCACAAAGGAAGTACGGTCCACCGGTTTACGGCTCGACAAAACTACGCCTCCTCGGCTCATGGTCAACTCTCGACGCTGGTTTACGATCGGTTTGCTGCGGGCCATGCTCTTTGGACCATACGGGGTTCACTTGTTTTGCTGGCCATTCCATTTCAGGTCATGCTGGCGACCATTCCTCTCTCCTTGGTGTTGCTGTTTCCAGAAGGTGTGGTCCATCAAAATCGACAGCTCGAAATGGCGTTGCTTTTGTACGTGATGTGCCTTTACATCTCCATTCGAATTTTTCCAGGATTTGCCCGTCGCTACATTACCTTGGCTTCCCTCGGTAGAAAATTCTTAGGAAATACGTTGAGGATATCTTGGGCCTTTCCTATCTTCTTGCTATGGTCGATGGGTCAACTTTCTTCCTACATTGTTCAGCGTGTCCTTGGCGAAGATGTGGCCCTCAACATTGCTTTTGAGAAGCAGTTGTTTGAGTCGCTGATTTCGGCAGGCGCCACTCCAGAGACCTCGTTCTTGAATCTGCTCACGGCGTTGGCCGTCATGCCAATGGCGGCCTTTACCACCTTGGCGGTTCTTGGAGGGGGCGCAGGTGAACCACCTGCATGGATGCGTCCAAGTTCGTCTCGAATCGACGAGGATACGCAGGAACAGTTGGATTCACTCTCTGCAGGGTTGAATCAATTGGCCGCTGAAGTGGCTCAGTCCCAAACAACCCAAGCCGCTCCCACCTACGCACCTGCTTTGGTCCAACACGTGATGATTCCCGCCGTTCAGCAACCCCAATCTCCACCGGAACCGGTCCAAGGCAGCCCTTCGATGGTTGATGATTTGGACATCGATGGTCTCCTTTCAAGCCCTTCTGCTTCACCACCAAGTGAGCCAACTCAGCCGCCCTCACACAACGAACCGGTGATTCGAGGATTTGATGTGGAATCCTCAGATAAACCATGATTTTTGGTCGGTTTGCATAGCCCATCAGAAGGCGACCTTCTTATGCTCAATCGTGTTGGGCAAGGTTGCTGATGTCCATGCGCCGAATGATGCCCTTCACCATTGTTATGCTGCTCTTGATGCAAACGCTTGCTATGAATTTGGTCGTACCTGCCGAAGCCGCCTCCGGGCGCGGCGGAACAAACGACGATTTCACCGTGAAATCCATCACGGTTGGAAACGCTACGGCTCCTGCCGAACAATGGGTGCAATCCGATGGGACGGTCATGGATTACATCTTCCTGGACGATGAGATTGAGATAACGGTTTCAGTGCAGCGCTTCGGGGCCTCAGGTATCGGCGATACTGCACCGGTGTCTGTGGACATTGTTCACCCCGTAGGTTTCGTGATGGAATCGTTTGATTTTACCACCAATCCGCTGACTGGAGGCCAATCCTTCAATCAGATCATCGAATGGACGCCCTCGGCCGCTCACTCCATCCTTGACACAGGGACCAATGACCTTTCAGGTGGTCTCATCATTCGTGCAACCGTCAATTTTGCCGACGACGATAAGAACACCAATGACCAGCGTGACAAGACCGTCCCGGTCGCCGTCAATGCCCTTCCAATGGAATCTCCAGCGGTCAACGGTAATCCAACCTTCTTCTCCGGCAAGTATCCCGCTGCAGGAGGAGATGCCCAGTCTGCGGGTTCCTGGCAAACTGAATCCACCACCAGCGCCAAAGGCAACGACCACTGGCGTCATTCTTCCCCGGGAAGTAACTATCCCTCAAACGCTGAAGCTACGAGGCTCGTTCATGCTCGCGTTGCCACCTCCAATACGTGCGGTACCGACACACCCGACACTGGACTGACTCAGAACGTCTACGGCGTGGGTATCTGTCGAATCTTGTTCTACTCCAATGAATTCGTTTCCAGCCAGTTCCACCTCCAAGCATGGGGGAGCATGGCGGCTGGCGATTCGGTCTCCATGGAACTTTGGCGAGGCTCAGGCAATCTTCAAGATAATTTTGAATCCGTCTCATGGGACATCTCCCAAGGAAACCCCAGCCCAGCTCCGGGCCAGTGGACCAACCTTTCGTGGGACCCACAAGTGACGTGGGAGCAAATTCCCAACCTTGCCAACCCAGAGGTGTTCCTCGGTGGCAGTTCTTACACGTTCAGTGTGTTGTTCACTTCTGACAGCAGCGTCGCCAGCGAGGGCTTCCACGTTGATGATTTCGTTCACTTTGGTGTCAGCCGTGTCACCGACTACACCGTTGACATGCAATGCGACAACCCGCTTAACGGCTACACCGTCGCTCCAAATCAAATGGCGAACCTCTACTGCACCTTGACCAATAACGGCTACGCCCCAGCCACCATCCGCCTCCAGACCAACGTCACCAACGACTCATGGATGGTGCCTTTCCCCATCATCCGAATGGACATTGAAGGCAGCAGCAGCCACGGAACAAACGTCATCATGCCACCGCTCGGTGCCGGTAAAACCATCGAGTTTTGGGCCAACTTGACCGTCCCTGCTGGGGCCGAGGTGCAACAACAAGATTGGAACCTCTGGCTCACCGATGCCAGCAGTGCTCAACTCGGTGAAAAAGCCCGCATCGGCATGGATTTGGCCGTCAGCGAACAGTTCAGCGTGGCGTTGACCTCTACCGTCCCGCTCGTCGCAGCGACCATCGGACCCGATGATTATGGGCTGGTGAATTTCCGGCTTCAAAACACAGGAAACCGGGATGCTGCGTTCAACCTCGCCACGACCTTTTCCGACAATTCTGGTTGGGTTGGACTCATTCAGAACGACACTGGAGTCATTCAAGCCAACCCCCTTACGCTCTACAAGGGTGAACGTGTGGATTTGGTGTTGAACCTCTCTTCACCTGAATTGGCCAATCCTGGGACGGTCTCCTTCAACCTCCGCGCTACTTGCCCGTCATGCAGCACGGCACTCTTTGGTACGGATGTGTTGGTTCGAAACATCGAGGTCCCAGTTCTTCGTCATGTGGAAATTGTGGCTGAAGAAAACACCTTCTCCGGTGCTGCCAATGGCATTTCCAAAGCCCTCTACCTTGACCTGTTCAACCTTGGCAACGACGATGAGCAATACAATCTGAGCATCGGTCAAAGCAACTGGCGCTTGCAAGCCTCGCTCCCGTCAACCCAGTCTCCAGTCTTGGACGCATGGGACGGCGAGTCCACGATTGTGGTCCAACTGGCCATGCCCATCGGACTTAGCCCCGGATTCTACTCCGTGACCGTCACGGCGACAAGCGTGGACGACGAAACGGTGTACGACTCCATTGAACTCATCATTGAGATCCTTGAAACGGCCGCTGTCTTTGTCTCTGATGAAGAAACAGGTCAATCCTACATTCCAGGCGACCTTCCCCAAACGATGTCCTTTGAAGTCCGCAACGATGGAAACAATCCAGACAGCTTTGCCATGACGTTGAACACACCAACGGGCATGAACGCCGCTTTCACCAACCTCATCAACGGCAACACGCCTGAAATTGACATTGGAGCAAGCTACAACGTTTCGGTTGAATTTTCCTTTGTGGAAGGCACCGAAGGGAGCTTGAACCTCCAAGTCATTGCCACCAGCACTTCAGACGGCGCCATCAGTGCCACAGGACAGGCCGTCTATCTGGTTGGCTCACAGGATTGGCTTCGTATCTTCGCCATCCCACCGCTTGAAGTGGTTGAGGAAGGCGAGTACGAGGTGGCCGTTCGTATTGTCAATCAATACACAACAGGTCAGCGTGTGGTGATGGACCTCGATGCAAGCGAAGGGAACAATTGGTTCAGTTCGTCCATTGCTCGACTGGACAAGGACTTCACCTTGGCCACCGGGGAAACCAAAGAAATTACCATCACGGTTGATGTAACCGAAACCTCACTCAAGAACCTCAACGGCGACTCACTCACGGTGAACCTCACCGTCTGGGCTCGCTCAGAAACGGTTAGCGATGCCGCTAACGCTGTGTTGGAGGTCACCCTCGTTCGCCTGGATTCCAACGTTGATGCAACGTCGGATGAATCCGGTTTCCAACTTGAGGTCATTGCCCTGTGGGGTGTATTCATTCTGATCCTCGTTGGCGGCGTGATTGTGCTCCTCTCCATTCTCAACACCGAGGAAGAGGAAGACGAGTACGCCAACTGGGGCGAAGACGGCTACGAAGACAGTTTGGCGGCTACATACGGTGCTGTCGCGGCTGCTCCTTCGATTCCGACCTCAATGCCCTCGCCAGCCTCAGCGGCTGCACCCGCTCCTGCACCAGAGATGCCTGCCCCTGCGCCTGCGGCTGAAGACAACACGCCTCCACTCCCAGCAGGTGGTTTGCCCGCTGGCTGGACCATGGAGCAGTGGAAGCACTACGGGCACCAATGGCTGGAACAAAACCAACCCTGAGGTCCTTTTGTCCACGACGCTGACGAAGCGTAGGGTTCAAGTCGGTGGCAACCTCGCCAACCATGCCGGAGGGCAACAGTATGTATGGAAACGGACAAGCACCCATCTTCATTTTGAAAGACGGTACCCAACGAACACGAGGCCGAACGGCCCAATCCAACAACATCGCTGCTGCCAAGGCGGTGGCTGATGCTGTACGCTCCACCCTTGGTCCAAAAGGCATGGACAAAATGCTGGTTGATTCGATGGGTGATGTTGTCATCACCAACGATGGCGCCACCATCCTCAAGGAAATGGACATTGAGCACCCTGCGGCAAAGATGATCATCGAAGTCGCCAAAACCCAAGAGCAACACTGCTTTGACGGAACGACCTCGGCGGTCATTCTCTCCGGTGAATTGCTCAAGCGAAGCGAGGACCTCATCGAACAAAACGTTCACCCGACGGTTATTTGCGAAGGTTTCCGTCTCGCTGCTGAGCGAGCGATCGACTTGATGGAAGGCCATGGAATCTCTACTGAAAATGAGGATTCTGTTCTCCAAGAGGTGGCCAAGACCGCCCTCACCGGCAAGTCTGCCGGCGCTGTCAAATCCTTCATGGCCGACATTTGTGTTCGTGCTGTGAACGCTGTTGGCGTGGTTGAAGACGGCGACCGAATGGTTGACCTTTCCGACATCAAGGTTGAGAAGCGCCAAGGTGGTTCCATCAAAGATTCATCCCTCATCGATGGCATTCTTCTGGACAAAGAACGCGTTCATGCGGGCATGCCTCGAAGCGTGTCTGGTGCTAAGATTGCCCTTGTTAACTCGGCCATTGAAGTCAAGAAGACCGAGGTTGACGCCAAGATTCAGATCACCGACCCGAACCAACTTGCCCTGTTCCTCGAGGAAGAAGAAAACTACATTCGAAACCTCGTGAACACGATTGAAAAAGCAGGCGCCAACGTTCTTGTTTGCCAAAAAGGCATTGACGAACTCGCTCAACACTACCTTTCCAAGAAAGGTATTTTCGCCATCCGCCGAGCAAAGAAATCCGATATGGAAGCTCTTGCAAAGGCCACTGGCGGGACCATCATCACCAACCTCGAAGACATGAGTGGGGATGACCTTGGTGAGGCCTCCCGTGTTGAAGAGAAGAAAATCGGCGACTCCGACATGACCTTCATCACCGGTTGCCCTGAAGCCAAGTC
>Ga0115012_10001863_pt1 | contig 12215 bp, 10 predicted proteins | sample TroAtlMetagenome_FD_88706 | JGI IMG/M metagenome (GOLD analysis project Ga0115012, IMG submission 88706) | Marine eukaryotic phytoplankton communities from Atlantic Ocean - Tropical Atlantic ANT10 Metagenome | ecosystem: Environmental > Aquatic > Marine > Oceanic | place: Tropical Atlantic...
ATTATTCAGCAGGCATCTATTTCTGTACTAAGTCAAGCAAACCAGCGCCCTCAAACTGCGCTATCTTTGCTTGGATAAGCTATAATTTAATACCTTAGTTGGAATGTAACGGGTGCTTGCTTATTTGCAAGGGCCCGTTTTGTCGTTTCAAAAGGGGGGTGAAATAAGTGGAAATCGTAAATAATCAAACTGGTCAGGCTTTTGCATTAGCTTCTGAATCTGCAACTGTGTCTAAAGTGGCGCCTAACGAGAGCTCAGGGAAAGCGAGCAACGGCAGTGAAAATAATAGTGCTGGCCAACAGCAAGCAAATAGTAGTAGAACAAATACAGCGCTAAATAACGGTGTATCTAGTGTACAAAATTTGGCTCAAGGTTCTGGTACGTTAGCCGATAAAGTATCAGATGAAGAGAATCAAGCTTCGCTAGAGAACGCAGTTAAAGAAGTTGAATCATTCTTGCAAACGCAAAATAGAAACTTGGCGTTTTCTATTGATGATGAAACTAAGCGCTCGGTTGTCACGGTAAAAGATTCTGAGTCTGGTGATGTAATAAGACAAATACCCTCTGAAGAAGTATTAGCGCTTGCTGAACGCATTCAAGATTTACAGCAAGACGTAGGCGACAGTGTAGGGGTATTTATTAATAATCGCGTTTAACAACCGTGTTTAACGAGGTAAAGTATGACAATTCAATCATTAGGTGTAGGTTCAGGTTTAGCACTTGACGACCTAGTTCAGCAGCTTCTTACCGCTGAGCGTCAGCCCAAAGAAGATCGGCTGAATGCGAAAGAAGAACAGATTGAAGCTGAAATCTCAGGGTTAGGTCAGATTAAATCCAAATTTTCTGATTTTAAAGATGCGGTAGATGATCTACGAAGCGATAACGATATCAATGGTCGTGAACCCACTATTACTAACCCTTCTGAAGATGACGATGTACTTTCTGCAGAAGCATCTAATTCAGCCCTCCGTGGTTCCTACGATATTGTAGTTGAGCAATTAGCCCAAGGCAGCCGAATTACTACCGACGATGGCGCGTTTACCGCCAGTTCAGATCCAGTACTCACATCAGGTACTGGCTCACTTACGTTTGACGTAGGCGGAAGCGACAGCTTCACGATTGATATTACTGCTGGCACTTCATTAACCGCGCTTAGAGAAAAAATTAATAACGCAGATGATAATTTCGGTGTAACTGCCAACATTATCGATACCGGCACAGCTGCCGGCCCTCGTTTAGTGTTTAGCTCTAGTGAAACGGGTACGGGCAATGATTTGGTTATCACCAATGATAATGGTAACGCCGAGTTAGATAGGCTTTCTACTACTGGTGGGGCAGGTAGCATCGACCCTGCGAATATCGAATCTGCACAAAATGCGATTGCTTATATAGACGGTATCGCGGTTGAAAGTGAATCCAATGAATTTGAAAACACCATTCAAAACGTGTCTTTTGAAGTGAATGAAATTTCGCCTAAAGACGCCGTCGGTGATTTTCTTTCGACAAAATTGGAAATTGGTTACGACAAGGAAGGCCTCGATAAAAAAATTCGTGATTTCGTAGAAAACTATAATAGTTTGATTGACGAAATAGGCCTGCTAACTAAATACGGCGAGTCAGAGTTAGAAGATGATGGCGCGTTGGCTGGAGATTCTTTATTGCGCGGAATTCAATCAGGTTTGGCCAGTATAGTTGGTGACAGTAACAGCGCATCTGCGTTGGGGGGCTTGTTCCAATTAGGGATAGAATTTGATGACGATGGTAAACTAGAAATTGGCACAACCGACTATGGATTGGGTTCAGGTGAAGATCGTCTTGCAGATGCCCTTGAAGATAATTTTGATGAAATAGCATCGCTATTTACTGATGACGATGAAGGTGTTGCGGTACGGCTTTATGAATTTGCAAACCAATATACCTCGTACAGCGGCCTCATTAGTTTGCGTGAACGGTCAGCCAAAGACGATAGAGATGATTTGTACGACGAGCGAGAGACATTGGAACTAAGAATGCTTAGCTATGAAGAAATTCTTCGAGATAAGTATTTGAATCTAGACCAAACTGTTGCTCAGCTAAACCAGACTAGTTCAGCATTACTTGCTTCACTAGGCTAAGAAGTTTTCGGAGATTTTATGGCACTTAAAGGCATTAACGCTTACCGCAAAGGTAACCTAAAACAAGATATAGCGTCTGCGGATCCGCATAAGCTTACACTCATGCTGCTGCAAGGCGCGCTAGATCGAATCGCCTATGCCAAAGGTGCAATGGAAAGAAAAGATCTTATCACTAAAGCAGATTTTATCTCTAAAACAAGCGCTATCCTCATGCACTTGCGTGATACGTTAGACCTTGAAATTGGCGGTGAAGTAGCGCAGAACATGTTTAATCTATATGACTACATGATTCAGCGTTTAAATGATGCGCATGTAAATAACGACTTGAAGTTACTTGATGAAGTGTCTAGCCTATTAACACCTATTCGAGACGCGTGGGTACAAATTCCTGAAACTGCAAAGCAAGAGGCCTTTGAAGCTCAGCGTCAAAATCGTCAAGCTATGTGAACCAGGTTATTTTTAATCACGAACTCACTCCATTATTCTTACAGGTAGTTAATGAAAAATTAGCTGCCTGTTTGGTGCCTTCTGACGTCCCAATTCCTACTGAAAATTTTAGATCTTTGGTTCAATTACGCGACCGTGTAATACGACGGGCGCTGAAGCAAATGGACTCCGAAGTAGAAAAAGCTTTCGCAGCTAAAGAGTTAGAAATAAACAATAAACTGGAGAAACTGGCGCGTGGTTTGCTTGATAGCGCTAAAGACGAGGCCGTTCAATATTCTCGTGGACGGGCAGCATTAAAGAAATATAAATAATCATGCTAAACCAAATTCAGTTTCACATTGATGAAGACGAACAAAAGCAACAGAATATTGAACAAGAAGTTGCGAAATCAATTCAGCGGCGTCATCACGAAGGTGTTGAGGCTTTTAGACGTCAAATTCCCTCTTTACTAAAATTTTTCGTCAATCAAGAAGCCACGTCTTCTACGATAATGTGCAATAGATTCGGCGAGTTGAATATTGTCGACATTCAGACTGGTCAAGTACTTTATGGGATCTCACCAAAAGAAGAAGTAAGTGGGCATTTGCGTGCATATTTGAATGATAGACTTGATGTGTCTGTCGAAGAATCAGGTGTCACCACTGCTACAGATACATTGGTCGTTCTGGGGTTGGGGCTAGGTTATCACCTTGAAGAACTGATAGCGTGCCAGAAATATAAAAATATTGTCGTTTACGAACCTAATGTTGATTATTTTATTTGCTCACTTTCATCCATTAATTGGAAAGATATTCTTAGTGATGCGAAGAAAGCGGGAATTGCTTTATTTCTACAAATAGGCAGCGATGGAAGTAGTTTATATAGTGATATTAGTGAGCTACAAGAACATTTAGGTTTAACAAAATTTGCGTTATACAAGCATTTTAATAATCCAACGTTCGACCAAGTTGAAAGTGGCCTTAAAACCCTGACCTGGGATGAGTTTGAGCATTGGCGATTTAAACGCACCACACTCAATCCTATTGTTAATTATATTTCCCCTTGGACTCAAATTAAGCATCAGTTTAATTGGGATCAAAGCTTTCTTGATGAAAGCACCAAGCTGCGTAATCTTGATGCACTAAAACAGTATTTCCCCGAATTATATAAAGAGTTTTTAGCATATTCTCCGGCCGTGTGGGAACCCATTGCACTCGCCGATGGCAGCATCAATATTTGCTATAAAGCCACTGGGGCTCTTTTCTATGGTAACGCGCCGGAAAATGAAGCCCATCACAGCTTTAAAAACTTTACTCAGCACCCTCATAAAGACAGTTTAGTGCTCGGTTATAAAGGGAAAAAGCTTCGCAATTATACCCACTATCAGTTGGTTACAGAATGCGAGAAAGTACTACAGGGCTTTGAAGAAGAGTCGGGACAGTTACCAGAAAAAGTAAAATCGACTATCTTTTTTGGTTTGGCTGCTGGGTACGATTTCGAGTATTTTGTAGAAAACTTCGATATAGAAAAATTATTTATTTGCGAACCTAATAAAGACTTCTTTTACGCGTCTTTATATAGCGTTGATTGGGCTAAAATTTTAGATTATTTCAATAAAAAAGAACGTCGTCTTTACTTAAATATTGGAGACGATGGAAGCAATCTAATTAATGATTTATTGGTTCAGTTTCAGTCTATTGGTCCCTATGTGTTGGCCAATTCATATTTTTATCAGTCTTATTATAATCAAGGGTTAGTAACCGCCGTATCTCAACTAAGAGAGCAGTTACAGGTTATTATTGCGATGGGTGACTATCTCGATAATGCAAAATATGGTCTTTCGCACACACATTCAGCGATAAAGCACCACATGCCACTGATGCGTTATAAGCCTTCGACTCATTTAGAATCTATTCACAAAGAAGTACCGGTTTTTATTGTTGGTAATGGCCCTTCGCTTGACGATCTCATTCCTTTGATTAAAGAAGAAGCTGATGCCGCAATTATTGTTTCTTGTGGAACGGCGCTTCAAACACTATATAAACACGGTATTACGCCTCATTTTCACGCAGAAATTGAATCAAATCGGTCTACCTATGATTGGGCGATTCGTGTTAATGCGCCAGATTACTTAAAACAAATCAGTTTAATAAGCTGCAACGGAATTCATCCTGACACCTGTAACTTGTACAAAGATGTGTATTTAGCATTTAAACAAGGTGAAGCCTCAACAGTGTCTATTGCGGAACTGTACCCCAAAAAGACCTTTGGGGCTCTTGATGCCGCATACCCTACCGTCACTAATTTCGCTATGAATCTGCTGACTGAAATCGGCTTTGAGCAGTTTTATCTGTTTGGGACTGATATGGGGTTTGTAGATGAAAATTATCATCATTCGAAATCTTCAGGGTATTACAGTGAGAAAGGCAACGAACTGTACGATTACACCGCTGAAAACAATACATCTTTGATTCTGCCTGGAAATTTTAGGCCCGTGGTAAAAACGAAATATGAATTTAAAGTATCTAAATCTGTATTAGAAAATGTTTTGTCAGTGAAGAAAGCCGAAGTTTATAACCTAAATGATGGCGCGAAAATAGCGGGAACTAAACCGCTTCGCAAAGAGGACGCTATTTTAGTTTGTAGCGCTGCTCAAAGAGATGCCGCAGTTGAAGCAATGAAGCAACAGGTTTTTAAAGAGCTAGATTTTGATGACTTTGAAAAGCGATTTAACAATCGCTACGACAGTAATGTATTAATAGAAGAGCTTTCTCAATTTCATCTATTAGTACCTACAGAATTAGAGAGCAAAGAAGATTTAACAGTGCTAATAGAAGAGCAAAGGAACTTTGTGGTCAAATCTTTGCTGAACAAAAACTCTCTTCTATTCTTTTACCTAAATGGCACGTTAAATTACATTAATAGCTCACTCACTAAAGTGGCTAATTTAAGTGATGAAACACGGATGATTTCATTAAGTAGCGAACTCCTTTCTATATGGAAACGCTACTTAAAGTATATTCGTGATGGTTTTGCACATGCTCGATTCGAGCTGGATGGTATTACTAGTTTTATGGGTAAACGTAGAGAAATTTTATTAAGAAACTACTTATCCTCAAAACCTTTTAATATTGATATCGAAAGCAGTGCGCCAATTGGCCGAAATAGCACATTCATTTCTATTGTGGACGAATATAGAGACCAGAAAAACCCTGCCGCATTGTTAACCACTAACCTTGAACCTTCAAATAAAGAAGCGAATCAGAAGCGATATGTGATAGTAAGAGAAGTCGCAAAAAATATAGAGTCATTGTTTATAGAGGACGGCAATTCAGTTTACATCCCTGGAAGTTATTTAACAGAAGGGTACTCAGTGTCATGTAACGATGAAACTGGATTGAATTTTGCTGTTCTTTCAATAATTAGTGGCATTAATGGTGTGGTTTTTGTTCCCAAGTTGATTTATAACGATGACGCAGCGGATACACCTTGGTTTGATAAGCGATTACTCTCACTTGAGGGGATTTATGCCTATAGTGGTTCCGACTTTTTATTACTGAGCCAACGTCGTTTGGATGAGCAGGAATTATTATTAGGTAATGGTGATAGGGTCTATTATCTCCCGCATATTAAGGTTTTAGATATTCTCGGTCGAAAAATAAATGATGAAAAATACCAGAGCATGAAACAAATATTTATTGACCGAAAAACGCGCTAAGCCAAGCACTTATGACTTTATCTACGTCCAATAGTAGCCCAGATCCAGTTAGTCAAGAAAGTGGTATAGATTTCGTTATACTTTGGGTAGACGGAGATGCGCCTGAACACCGTGCCAAAAGGCAGGCCTTTTTATCTTCTGATATAGGTTGTAATCCAGGAGATGAAGAGCAGTCGATTGATAACCTAAGATTTATACAGACAAGCGAACTGCGATATTGTCTACGTTCAATAAAGCATCATGCCCCCTGGTATAGGAAAATTTGGCTGGTAACCGATAGTCAAATACCTTCATTTTTAGAGTCCAAAAAGCTTTATAAAGATCGCATCGAGATAGTTGATCACAAAGCTATATTTTCTGGAAATGAAAAGTACCTGCCTACATTTAACACCCGCAGCATAGTATCTTTAATCGATAAAATTCCAGGGTTGAGCCAGAAATTTATATATGGCAACGATGATTTTATGCTTGGGGGCAATGTTGCGCCTGACTTTTTCTTCAAGCAAGGGCTGCCTGTAGTTTATGGTGATTGGGTCTCACACACCGCCGAAATAAAGCCAACACTATTTCAGCAAGGCATGATGAATGCCGCAAAAATGATCGGGTTCCCTTCTCACTCTTTTATAAATATAAGCCATGGGTTTCAACCTATGGATAGACAAATTATCGAAACGCTTAGGGATAAATTTCCAGCTCAATTCACAAATAACTTAGCTCACAAGTTCAGGCACCGTAGCCAATTTTTGCTTGAATCCTTACACAATCATTATTGCTACCGACATAAAAACGTTGAGACAAGCGGTACCGAACCCATGGTACATTTTAGTTTTCAGTTATGCCGAGAAGGTGAGGCTGAAAAAATTAAGTTTCTTTTTGACTTGTTTCGTCAAAACAAACGGAAAATGTTTTGTATCAACGAGTATCAATCACTTTACCCCCGTTTACCCTTTGTAAAAAGTGACTTAGAAGCGCTCTGTGGCCCGCCACTCGTGTCTGAATTAGCCCTTTAAAAAATAAAGCTTTACTGTTTACGTTTACTGCCGATAAATAAGGAGTTTACGACCTGTGGTTTATAGGTGATAAACTCATGGTCATATCAATATAAGTTTCTAAAAGTGAAGACGTTTTTGTCGTTGGGTAAACAGTAAATGACAAGTGACAACCATCAATTGAAGATTTTAATGCTCATCTCATCACCGTTTCAATATTGGTGTGCGTTGGAATATTTGCATCAAATGGGACGGCGGGTCAGTATTACCGTAGTGAATGCAGCTACGTTCTGTGAAAACTCTATGCTTCAAATTGAGGTAATGCATAAGTTTGCGAAACCTGAATCTGTAAAGCTACTCTCTATCCCTAAAGAAGGCAGTTTAGCTTCGCGAATTGGCGCCTATTCAGATCTTATCTCTGTATTTGCAAAAGGTGCTTTTTCGACGGTATTAATTGGCGACCTGCGACAGCTATGGATGCAAGATATTGCATGTAATATCAATGCAGATAACGTGGTATTAGTGGATGATGGCGCCGCTACGAATGTTTTTGAAAAGTTTATAATTCGACCTAGCGATTATATGCTTCCTGTTTCTATGCATTCAGACAACCCCGAGCGAAAATTGCTGGCATGGGAGCTAAAATCTTCATTGGGGATATCTCACAATCCTACGAAGTTTCGCCTTTTTTCTATATTTGAATTTAATGATAGTAAGCATTCTATTCGAAATACACTGTCGTTGCTTCGACAGCAGTTTGCACTACACGACCATAATGAAAACGTAGAGCGGCATTTCATTGGCTCGCCGGTATGTGAAAAGGGCCTGCTTGATTCGAAGCGCTATTACGACATCTTGACTCATGCTGCTAAGTCCCATGATGCAAAAACATCATTAATTTACTTTGCTCACAGAGCGGAAGATATAAAATCTAAGGCGCAGATTTTATCTGATTTGGGATACACAATAGAATTTCACGATCAGCCTTATGAATTAGCGTGTGCCTCGCAAGGTCGTATGCCTGAAAAGGTAGTAGGTTTACACTCAACAAGTTTATTTAACATGAAAATACTATCAGGTAATGCGTGTGAGGCAATTTGTTATATGTTAAATGAAAATGAATTGGCCGCTATGGGCACACGTCATTACGGCAGTGACAGGTTTACGCTTCGAGATCATATTGAGTCTATATATGATAGGTTTGAAGAGTTTGGAATAACGACCCTTAACTTACAATAATTTTAAGGTCAGGTAATGGCAAAGAAAATAGCACTAATCACTGGGGTTACAGGGCAAGACGGCGCATATCTATCGCGCTTTTTGCTGGGTAAAGGCTACGAAGTTCACGGGTTAAGGCGACGGGCTTCATTGCCAAACTTAGATCGCGTACACGATCTTGTTCAGCCTCCTCAAGGGACTAAAAATAATTTCTATCTACACTATGGCGACATGTCTGATCCGCTGTCATTGGTAAGATTACTGGCCGATATTGAACCCACAGAAGTGTATAACTTAGCCGCGCAAAGTCACGTACATGTTTCATTTAACGCTCCAGAAAATACAGCTGACGTAAATGCTATTGGTACCTTACGCCTACTAGATGCAATTAGAACCTTGAAACAGGCTGATAAAGTAAAGTTCTATCAAGCTTCAACGTCTGAGTTGTATGGCAAAATTCAAGAGCCTCGGCAAAGTGAAACTACGCCGTTTTATCCTCGCTCACCTTATGCCACTGCAAAATTATATGCTTACTGGTCTGTCGTTAATTACCGAGAGTCTTATGGGATGTTTGCCTGTAACGGCATTTTATTCAATCACGAGTCGAAGCTACGGGGTAAAACTTTTGTTACCCGTAAAATTACCTCAGCTATCGCACGTATGATTTATGGTCTTCAAGATTGCCTATACTTAGGTAACCTAGATGCACAAAGGGACTGGGGGCATGCTAAGGATTATGTCGAAGCCCAATGGCTGATGCTTCAGCAAGATAAACCTGAAGATTATGTCATCGCGTCAGGAAGTAAAACCTCGGTAAGGCAGTTTGTTGAATTGAGTTTTGCTGAACTAGGTATCACGCTTGCTTGGCAAGGTAGTGGTGTAGATGAAATAGCGCGAATAGATACAATTGATAAAGAAAAAACGGAAACACTTTTAGGTAGCTTTATAAGTAGCCTTAATGTCGGTGATGTAGTAGTAAAAATAGATCCTTTTTATTTTCGCCCAAATGAAGTGGACGTATTGTGGGGGGATGCAAGTAAAGCCGAACGTGAATTAGGTTGGAAACCCAAAGTCACACTGAATGAAATGGTAAATGAAATGATGACTCACGACTTATCCCTTTCAAGAGATGAAGCGATTTTAAATAAGTATAGTAATGAATAGCAACAGTGATTTTATACCAGTATCAAAGCCTTATCTCACGCAAGAAGCAAAAACCTTTGTTGTTGATTGTTTAGATTCGGGGTGGATTTCATCGAAAGGGGCTTACGTCGAGAGGTTCGAAAACGAATTTGCAGAAAAATGCGGGGCTAAGCACGCCATCAGCGTTAGCAGTGGGACGGCTGCACTTCATCTCGCGTTGCTCTGTTTGGGGATTGGACCGGGAGATGAAGTTATTGTGCCCGACCTAACGTTTGCCGCTACCGCAAATGCAGTTATTTTATGTGGCGCAACACCTGTGCTTTGTTGTGTAAATAAAGATGAGTGGACACTGGATGTTAACGACGCTGAGGCGGTGTTATCAGACAAAACTAAAGCTATTATTCCCGTACATCTATACGGGAACCCGGCACGGATGCATGAGATTAATGATTTCGCTAAACGCAACGGCTTAAGCGTTATTGAAGATTGTGCTGAGTCGCTTGGTGCTACACTAGATGGCCGTTATTTAGGTACTTTTGGTGATATGGGGTGCTATAGCTTTTTTGCGAATAAACTCCTTTCCACCGGCGAAGGAGGCATGGTGACGACAGATAGTGATGCACTCGCGCTTAAAATCAGAACGCTACGAGATCACGGCATGAGCACCGAGAAACGATATTGGCATGATATAGCGGGATTAAACTATAGAATGACCAACATTCAAGCTGCTATTGGCGTTTCTCAGCTCAATGTGTTCGATGAATTTGCAAAAGCGCGTAGTGAACAAGAAGCTCTCTACAATAAATACCTAACGGATGTTCCTGGGGTCATTTTTAAAAGAGTTATTAAGGGGGCTACACCTGTTAATTGGCTTATGTCCTTAAGAATAGATGAAGCGTTAAGTGGAATTAGTGCAGCCGAATTACAAGGTATTTTAGCGGAACACCAAATAGAGTCGCGATTGTTCTTTTACCCATTACATCAGCAACCGCCTTATTCAAATGGAAGAGCAGCGCTGAAATCTACCGATGTGTTATCTTCATCTGGTTTGTCATTGCCCACTTTTGTAGGTTTGAGTTGTAAAGATATTCAAAGAGTGTGTGAAATCATCAGTACCGCAATTACCAACCGCCAACGGAGCCTTTCGAAATGACAATTTATCGCTTTTCTAAAAATGTCACCATAGGAAAACATACTATAGGGGCAGGGGAGCCTACCTATGTCATTGCAGAAGCCGGGGTGAATCACAATGGTGATATCGCGTTGGCTAAGAAACTAATAGACACAGCGGTTTCTGCAGGCGCAGATGCGGTTAAATTTCAGCTCTTTAATACTGATGCCCTTATTAAAGCTGATGTAAAAAAAGCCGCATATCAAGTTGGTAATAAAACTGATAGTCAATCACAGTATGAAATGTTGAAGGCACTGGAGATTAGTGCGGATGAATGCAAGGTGTTAGCAGAGTATGCCGCAACTAAAAGCATTGATTTTCTAGTTACGCCATTTGATGAACCTAGCCTTTCTTTTCTCGCTACGTTGGGATTGTCAGCATTAAAGATATCGTCCACTGACTTAACCAATACTCCTTTTCTTCTAGATGCCGCTAAGATAGGTGTTCCGATTATATTATCTACCGGCATGAGTGAGCAGTCAGAAGTCGATCACGCTATTTCTGCAATTCATGAAGCCTGTAAAGATGTGGTGTTACTCCAATGTACCTCCAGTTACCCTGCGCCAGAGGCTGACTTGAACCTAAGAGTTATTCGCAAATACGCGGAAGACTATGGTGTTATCGCTGGTTATTCCGATCATACGGTAGGCATAGGCGCTTCGCCCTATGCAGTTGCCGCTGGAGCTTTAGTTATCGAGAAACACTTTACGCTAGATAAGACATTGCCTGGTCCTGACCACCAAGCATCGCTTTCACCCGATGAATTAATTAGCTTTATGCGTGAAATAAGGCGAGTAGATACCATGATGGGGCGCAATATAAAACGTGTGGAATTGTGTGAGCGTGAAAACAGGCTTTCACTTCAAAAGTGTTTAGTGGCGAGTTGTCATATTGAGCCAGGTGTTGCCTTTAATGAGAGTAATATTTGCGCGAAACGAACTGGTGGTGTAGGGATCCCTGCTAATTATGTCCAAAGTGTATATGGAAAATTAGCGACAAAGTTATTGAACGTAGGCGATATAGTAAATGTCTGACGTAATCACCTTGCTTGGTGCCGGAGGGCATGCTCGTTCAGTATTATCGCTACTTCGTTCAATTGATGTGCAAGTGGCGCGTATAGTGGATAGCACAGCCTTAGCGGATGAAAAAGTGATGGGCATACCGGTTGTATCGGATTTGGCAAAATCCGTAGAGTCTCTTGTCCTATCAGTAGGCGATAACAAAATACGAGAAGCGATGTTTCACCAGTACCACACTCGATTGTGGAATAAGCCATTAGTACATCAGCGCGCAAGCATAGACGAAAATGCGACAGCGCAACGAGGCTCTCAAATATTTTCAGGCGCTTATGTTGGCCCTTTATGTATCGTGGGTGAAAACACGATTGTTAATACCCATGCTATTGTTGAGCATGAATCCCGAATAGGATGTCATAG
>Ga0115012_10001864_pt1 | contig 12213 bp, 16 predicted proteins | sample TroAtlMetagenome_FD_88706 | JGI IMG/M metagenome (GOLD analysis project Ga0115012, IMG submission 88706) | Marine eukaryotic phytoplankton communities from Atlantic Ocean - Tropical Atlantic ANT10 Metagenome | ecosystem: Environmental > Aquatic > Marine > Oceanic | place: Tropical Atlantic...
AGAACTTGAACAAATTGGTTCACCTTGATTTCTTAAATGATTGATGATTTTACGCAGTCTAACACCTTGCAATTTGAATTTGGTGTTCTTGTTAAAGCCAGAACAAATCTTTGAACCAGCAATTGCATTTGACTTTCCAACATACTTCTTCAACCCTTTCATGACTGATTGTGCAATCTGCAATTCTTCTTCTGAAAGATTGCATGTTTTATCTTCAAAGTTTTTAAGCATTGTAAATGTTTTTAAGTATTGCTTGAATGACTGGAACAGAAATTGTATTCCCCATCTGTTTGTAAAGTTGTGTGTCTGATTGTACTTCTTGACAGATTGAATGTTCTTCATCTGTGAATCCTTGAAGTCTGAAACATTCTAATGGTGTTAGTCTTCTTATTTTTTTGTTTGATTCAACAGCTTGAGAATTTTGTGTGTCAAGACAATAAGTTGTTCCATCAGACTTTGAAAGATGTCCAGAACCACCAGAATTTTTGTTTTTCTTCACTGATGGTCTTTCTGAACTTCTTGTGTGTGTTGAATGTACAATGATTGAATTATCTGTTGGACAAAGACTTGCATTTGCTCTTAAACAATTAGCAATGTCATCACCATTTTTTGGTGACCATTGAAATCCAGTTCCTTTTTCTGTGTGTCTGTCTTTGTGTTTTTTAAATCCTTCAATTAATTTGTCAGACAAATAATACTTTTCATCTACCACAATAAAGTTGTTGTTTGCTGAAACCTTGTTGCATCTTGCAGTCAAACAACCAACATGTTCACTTTCAGAAGTTAATGGTTTGAATTTATTAAACTTTTGATTTTCTTTTAAATACTTATATGCAACACTTGACAATCTGTATTTTGAATTTGGATTGTCTTGAAGAATGTCTTTCAATTTAATTGTCAACGGTTCACTAATTGGAAAAGAAAATTGTCTTGGTTCTTTAAATCCAACAATGAATATTCTTTCTCTATTCTGTGGAAGACCATAGTCTTTTGTGTTCAATACTTTATAGTGTATATGATAGCCAAGACCATCAATGTCAGTCAGAAACATTTGTTCATTGACTGAACCACCATTTCCAGATAGTTTGTCTTTAATGATTTGAAATGTTCTTCCATTATCATGATTGACAAGACCTTTGACATTCTCTAAAATGAAAAACTTTGGTTGATTGATTCGGATGAATTCTGACAAGGTGTGAAACAATGTTCCATTTGTTGGACATTCAAATCCCTTTCTTTTTCCAGCTATGGAAAATGATTGACATGGAAATCCCGCAACATATAAATCAAGTTGTGGAAACTCCATTGGTCTTGTGCTGATGTCTTCAAACATCTGCTTTGGCTTGTGTAGTGCTTGATATGATGTTCTTGCATACTTGTCAATGTCACATGCAAATTCAACTTCATGTTCAATTCCAAGTCTTTTTAATGCAGTTTCGGGACTTCCAACACCACTGAAATCTGTTCCAACTTTTATCATAATTGATTCATTATTGTCATCAATGTCTTTCTTTTGCGAAGTGAAAACATTGATACATTAATATTGTAATACAAAAAAAGATACCTTTGGACAACTTCCAAAGATACCTTCTTGCAGTGTGCTTGTTTTAGCACTTGTTTGATTAAGCAGTTTTTAAACATAAGACAAACTATTTAAAAAGTGTTCTTCTAATAAATCAGATAATTCACATCTTAATCTTTCAGAAAGTCTTTTTCCATCTAATTTTGGAAGACCACCATTGTGATTGCAGATGTATTCTTTATTTGTTCCTTTAAACCAAATAGTGTATTCAGTATAAAATTCATATTTTTTAGACTTACTAACTTTAAAATTCTGTGTTGTCATTTTGTTTTGTTTAATTAATATTTTGCTAATCTACAAAAGACAATTTAATTGTACAAATATTTAAACAATAAAATGCATAAGTATTTTTTGTGATTGGTCTGAATCACTTGTTATTCTTCGTATGTAGGAATGAAAAAAATGTCCAGTCTGAACATTAAAAAGAAGATTTGCACTTCTGAATATGGAAGTTCTTCTGTTTCATCAAAGTGTCTTATTCCAAACATTAAACCCTTGAAGATACCAAGTCCTATTTCTATTCTCATAAGTTAAAGAATTGATGACAGACAAGACCATCAGTCTTGTGCCAGATGAATGATTCTGCTGATTGTATATTCTGAACATATCCTTTCAGATTGTGCCATGCATCTGTTCCAGAAAGTGAACGCATATATCTAATAGTGCAACCCTTTTGTTCTGCTACTGATTGAAACTGAAATTGCTTTTTGTGATGCAGATGTCCAAGATGCCATTCATGAAACTTTGTTTCAGACCACATCTTCTTCTTTTCTGATGCCATAAGCAACGGAAGTTCTGCAATCTTTTCATTGTTTCCATGTGTCAAGCCAATCAAGTTTGATCCATACTTGACATATTTTCTTGGTGTTGCATCATTGTTAATTGTGACATTTGGATTGTTTCTGAACCATGCATCAAGTGAATCACCAAGATAGTATGACCTTTCAAAGTCATGATTTCCTTGAACAATGACAACATCTACATCTGCAACTTGTGTCAACTTTTCAATGCCTTCAACAATCAGCTTTCTTCCATTTCTGAATGTCTTCATCCATCTTAAATCTTCATCTTGTGGTGTCAAGTTTGTTGTTGTGTTCTTGTGATTGTCTGAATTGAAGAAGTCATTTCCAATTGGAAACAGAATTTTGCTGATATTGTACACTGATGCTTTTTGAATCAAGTCATCAATTGCAGAATGAAATCTTTTTGATGCAATTTTAGTGTCATAATCTTCACCAGTTTCACCATTCCAACACAATTTTCCAAAGTGCAAATCAAAGATGTTGACTTCAAGCATGTATTTCCCACCAGTGTGTGTCCTTTTTATCGCTTTAGGCGAATGATTTTTGAAGTCTTGATGTAGTTCATCAATGATTCTTTTTCTTGTCTGTAAAGTCTTATTCTTGACAAGTGATGCTTTGACTTGAAATAGTTCTTCAGTGACCATCTGTCCATCAATTTGGGCAGATACTTCCCACTTGTTGACATTGTACTTGTCAACATGGTACTTTTGCAAGTCAACTTCAGCAACATGAAGAAGTTGTTCCAGTGTTTTGATTCTGGAACTTGACTTTGATACAATGTTTAAATGCTTTTTGTTTTCAGAAGTTTCAATCTTGTCAGACTGCAACATTGTTTTGAGCAAGTGCAGTTGTTGACTTTTTGGAAGTCTTCTAAATTCTTGTATGTATGGTCTAATATTATCAGACCATCTTGGTCTGAATTGCATTAATAGATTGAAACAATATCACTTGCAGTTGTTCCCCTTGCATGTATTTTTTTGACCATTATAAAGTCAATTAAAGTTCCATTTGCAATGTTCTTCAGTGTGATTGTCTGACCTTCCATTGTGTCAACTTTTAAATCACCACCAGTTCCAATGAACAATTTTGAACCAGTCACATCCAAATCACTTCTGTCATTTGGTGTGATTTCTTCTGCAAGACCTTTTGTTTTATAGTTTCTTGCTTTTCTTTTTTGTGCATCATTCAGTGACATTTTCTATTTTTTTACAAGTTTCACAATTTGTTTCAAAGAATGACAAGCACAATGGTAAAACTGCAACCAAAGTGAACGCAACAACCATCCATGACAATGGATGTGTTTGTACATAATCAGCAACAACATAAACAAGTACACCACTGATTGTTCTTTTTGCTGACCATTTCTTGTTCTTGTCTTTTAGTAAATCTGGTATAATGCTGAAAGCACTTTTTAAAATGTCTTTTTTCATAGTCTTTTTTTAATATGTCCACATCACATTCTGTGGAAGTTCTTCATCCACATCAACATGAATAAATCTGTTTGATACTCCTATTCTTGTGAATCCAGCAGTCAACAATGCTTCAATCATGTACATTCTTGTTGTTGAATTTTCACATGCAAGATCCACTGCATTTCCAGTCAAATGGGCTGAATTTTTAACACCACCAATCTTTGCATTTTTTTCTTGACTTCGCCATGATGAAGTGATGTGAAAAGGAAATCCACAAATGTCCCTTGCTATGTCTAATTTTTCAATCAAATCTTGATTCATCAAATCAAAGCAATTTACACCATCACAATGAAATTCTTTTTCTGTAAAATATTTAAACTTTGTCACTTTTTATTTTTTTAATGTTGTACACCAGTGCAGAAATCAACACTGCAATTGTCAAGATGCTTTCAACATCCATAAATGAAAGTGATATTGCACCAAGATTGATTGAATTAAATCCGATTAATTCTGTCAGCTTGTTTTCCATGTCTTTTTTTCAAATATAGTTCCAACAATTTCTTGTTGATTTCTCTTTTTTCTTGATTGCTTTTGCAACCTTTTTTTCTTCCAGCCATTACAAGCAACAATTCCAATCAGCAAGTCTGTTTCTTCTGTTTTTGCCAGATATTGTCAAACCACCTTCTGAATAAGTTTGTGTTTCTGGATTCATGTCTGCACCAGAATTTGAATTGTATTCAGTGAACAATGATGAATTGTTTTGCAAGTATTCAATCAATCTTTCTGAATAGAATTGTGCATTGCTTCTTTCAATGTCGACCAATCTTGCAACTTCATTTTGTGATAGTGCAGTGATATTGTCCACATTTCTTGAACCAATTGTTCCATTCATAATCTTGCCTTGCAAGTATGGATAAAAGTGAACCAAGAACCACTTCAGTGTTGCCATTCGCACATAATCATTCAACAAAGTGTCATAATCATTTGCAATTGTTCCATCAGTGATTTTTGTTTTTAAAGCATTAAACAAGTCAGTTCCAAGTATTGGTTGAATCTGTGAATCTTGTGCTTGAATAATAGATGGCAACATGTCTTTTTCATCCACACTTCCATCAATGTGTGAATATGCTTTTATGTATGATGCATCAATAAAGATGACTTGTGCTGATAGTCCCATGTTTTTAGTCTTTCATAAATGGTGGATTGACCTTTGCATGTTTTGGCATGTCATAAGGTGCAATTGATTCAGTTCCTTTTTGTCTAATGAATGGATTGTTTCCAACTCTAACTTCATTGTCCAGTCCTTTGGATGGCATGAATGTTCCATCAACATTTCTTTTTCTGAAATATATTCTTCTTATCCAACCATGTCTGCAATAACATCCACCTTTGTATTCAAACAAATCATATCTTGATTGACCTTTCATTGCAAATTCACCATTGACTGCATCATCAGACATCTGTTGAATGTCTTCAAAAGTCCACTCAAGACCTTGTTGTGACCAGTTCATCATGATGTCACAAAACTTTCTTGACTTATTGCCTGGTTTGTTTGGAACATTGTTTGTCTTTTGATAAGAATATCTGACCTTGTACATTCCAGCATCATGTTCTGATTTTCCATCTGGATCAGCCATTGATTTTCTTGGCATCTTATTGGCAAACTTGTGAAAGTTCTTTTGTGTGGTGTCAATTGATTCTTCAATCAGAAGTTCCCATGCATCATCATCATTCTTTTCACCACACTTTTCAAGTCTTGACAAAAAGAATTCAGATTGTTCATCAGTTAGTTTTGGTCTTTTATCTTTTTTTTTTGATGACATTGCTTCAAGCAATTGTGAACCATCATCACCAAAGAATCCTTTTGCAACTTCTTCTGGTAATTGTAGAAACTGAACCAAGAAAACAACTGCTTGTTCTTTAGTCAAGATACCTTCTTGAACTTTTGCAACTATATCAATTGCAGAACTAATCTGTGCGCCATTGTAAGATGCATCAACTTTTTCAATTTCTTCTTCTTCAACCTTGTCAACCATTCCACCAACTTCATCTGATATTGTTGCTTTTGCATCTGGAATCACTTCTGTTGCCACTTCTTCATTGATGACTTCTGCTTCTGTGTCTGCAAATTCTGTCTTAAATAAATCAAAAGGCTTGAAGAACAAGTCAAGTGTCATTCCACTTTCAGCCATTATCATCTTCAATGCATCAATTATCACATCACGAAAAGGTTCAATCACCGTTTGTTCAAACAAAGCTGATGCAGTTTGCAATTCTTCTGCATTGTTTCCAAGTCCACCGCCATCAATAATTCCAAAAAGTCTTGGTGAAACCACACGATTTGAAACCATTATTTTTTTAGAACATTCTTCTGATAAAAATTGGAATTGTTTGTCTGCATCAGACAATGGAACTGGTGTGATTTCTGGTGTTGTATCTCTACCATCTGAAAAGGTGCAAAGGAATTTTCCACTATTTCTTGAACCAGACAATTCTGCTTCAATTGTTCTTTTTATTTCTTCACGCTTTTCCCTTGCTGGAATACCATTTGCAAAGTTGATGACAAATGATGGTGCAAGTCCATGTTCAATATTTGACAAGTGAAACTGACTGATGTTTGCTTCAAGTTCAGCATAGTTCCATGCACCAATCCAATCTGGCTTTGGATAATAGTATGAGCCAACTGAATTCATTTTCACACACAACACTTGATTTGGTTGCATGTCTTTGTGTTTAGGATTGAACGCATGAAGTTCAGTGTATTTGGCACGCCTACCATCTTCCCAATTGTATGAATGATAGTAAGTTGTGACATCACCATCTTCATTTGTGTGTCCAGCTCTCATTGTTTCAAATGGCAAGACTTCAATTTCTGTTATTGATTCCCTATCAATTGAATAAGAAACAGACAGATAAAAACCACCATGAAGTTTCAAGTCCATACACATCAATTGAACATCATTCTTCCCAATCTTTTGATTGATTAGTTTTTGAAGTGATGTCCATTCTTCAATGTGTTCTGACTTGTCATCAGCATCCAATCCACCACCATATATCCAAGCAGATATTGAATTTACAAGTGCATTCAGTGTGCTTGAATTCTTATACAACATGTTGGTGTGTTGTGGAAACAGATTGTCAGCACCATAATAAATATAGTCAAATCCTTTCTTTTCAAATTCTGATGAATCAGTCATATCATAAGAAGAACCCATTGCCGAAAACATAAATTCTTTATTATCCATTGTATGCGATTGTTGTTGGTATTGTTAATTGTTCAACACCATTTGTTGAATTTTGATAGTGATTGTTTACAAAATTATCATTGTGAACAAACGCCATTCCAGAATAAACCATTGCCTGGATGCTACTATCTGTTGGACTTATTGCAGAATTGGAATCACTCCAATACACTTTGAAATCAAACAATCCATTTGAAGTCAAGTCAATGTGATATTGCAACAATTCACCAAACTGGTCTTTTCCACCATCACAATATAAATAAAATTGTTTGCTTCTTGGAAAATTATCTGTACCAAATTGTGTTGCACCAAGTAGTGTCCAATGTTCTTTTTGTGTGTTCTGGTCAATAAAATTAATATACCAAAATTGATTGTCACCAGACTGATTGATGCCAGAAGTTCTTAAATATTGTGTGTTTGTTGTCCATGCTTGTGCATTGATTGATGATCCAAATTGATTCTGAAACACATTAAGTGAAAATATATTCTGATAACCATTTGAACTTCTTAAATGCAACATGTTAATCTATTTTTTCAGATTCAACTTCTTTTTTCTTTGGTGCTTTCTTTGGCTTATCTGCTTCAAGATATTTTGGAAATTCGTTTTTCAACATTTCCATTGTTCTTTCATCAACAACTTCAAGCAAATCTATTCTTCTATTGCCTTTGTAAATTGATTGACCAATAAATTCTTTCTTAATTTTCATAATATAAAGATAAAAAAAAGGTGATGGATAATTCCACCACCTTTCAATTAATTAATCAACTAAACAATTATATTTGACAAGTATTGTATTTACTACTTCCAATGGTCAGTTCTGCATTTGTCCATTGTTTGAATGGAGTTGCTGTACTCATGTTGTATGCTGGCTTCAATTCTGTTCCAGTAAAATTTAGAACATATCCAACATAGTCTGTGAAAGCTACATCACCACCATGTGCATAAGTACCACCAGAACATTCAATTCCATTTTCTACACCACAAAGATAATACACACCATTGTTGTCCAACACAATTACGGTCATTAATGATTCAACAATTTGTTGCATTAACGCCCATGATTTTTCAGAATCATTTGACATGTGAAGTTCAAAATCTTGTTGATATGCAACTGAGCCACCAGAACCAGTAACTATTGTCTGATTGAATGATGACAATTGTCTGTCCAACTCAAATTCAAAAAATTCAACTTGTCCAGAATCTGCATCAATATCTGAAACCACACCCGTTGTGGAGTCTGCTGTCACACTGACAATTGCATCATTTCCAGAATCACCAAATGATGCAAGAAAGACTTTCTTGATACCACCTACTTGTGAACAACAGAACCGACCACGACCACTTGTTATACTACACGCCATTTTTATTTATTTTAAAAGTTAAAAAATGAAAGGTGACTTTGACATCACCTTTCAGTTATATTTAGGCATCATTGATAAACCAAACAACATCAGCCGCAACACCTATTGCAGTACCAATACCCCAACGCATTGTGATGCGATAGTTGTCTGAACCATCAAGTGGTGTCATGTCAATTGCTTGTGCAAGTGAATCTGAATCAGCAGTTCCGATACCAACAAATAAATTGTTCTTGCTACCAACACACGCTTCACCAGATGCAATGCCTGGACAAGAAACTAACTTGTACCCAACAAAGTTTGTTTGTCCACCATTGGCAGCCGCATTGTCATAACCATTCCCAGTCTGACCAACTGCAAGATTGTATGCAGAAATGGTTGCTGGATTCACATATATGTTTGTATTCTCAAAGTCACCAACAAGACCAGCTGGCATTGCAGTCACTATTTCTTGTAAACCAGCAATTACACTTGTTTGGTCAACTATTGAATTTTGCAATTCAGTTGCACCAGCAGTGTTTCCAGATGCTAATTTAAAACCATCAAAAGCCGCATAACCAGAAGTTGTTGCACCACCCATCCAAATATTGTGTTCAATGTCTGCTTGAACATACTTCGCAACATATAAAAGGATTGCATCTGCATAATCATCTGGCACACCAGAATTGATTGAATATGCATCACCTTGCCACCAAGTGTTGAATTGCTTTTTACATAATTGAAGATTGACCATTAAGTCAGTCACTTCAAGAATTGATTCATCTAAATCAGTAGTTGCAGTGGTGTCAAAGTCACATGCACCTGACTTGATTAAAGCCGCAGTTGATGTTCCAAAAGACATAACTGGAAGAACTGCTTTGTATCTGATACCATCTAATAAGGTAACATTACCACCATGTAATGTAGGTGAAGAAACAACTGCCGCATGAATGTACGGAAGTGCTAATTCACCAGCATAAGTTGGTGTGTTTAAAACTGGATTCGCCATTTTTTATCTGTTTTTAATTTTGTTAAAGATTGCAATTACTCTATCATCAGTTGATAGACTTGTTTTAACTTCAGTCTTTACATCAGACTTCGGTGTGTTTTTGAAAGTTTTTGTTGCACTTAACTTCTTTACTTTTTCAAGTTCAGTGTTTTGTGCTTTTATTAAATCTGCAATCTTCAATTCAATTGCTTCAGTAATCATTTTACCAAGTTCAAATCCATCTGATTTTGTCATGTAATTTGACAAGTCAATTTCTGGTTTTGATTCTTTGGTTTCTTCTTTAGTATCAGCAGACAATTCTTCATCAACTGATTCTTCTTTGGCTTCAGAAATTGCAACAATTTTTCCATCTTTCACATCCATGTCAGAACCATCTTCTGCTTGGTATGATCCATCTGGAACTGCAATTCTTTGTTCATTGTCACCCATCACAAAGACAGATGCACCTTCTTCAAAAGTGTCTGAATCAGTCATGACAATTGTACCATCAACCAACACTTTTTCAGCCATCATTTTGACTTCTGTGTTGTTTTCTTCAGAAAGTTCTTCTTTAAATCCAAGAAGTTCTTTCAAGTCTTTGTAAATGTTTTCCATGATTTGAATTTATTTTCCAATAGTTTAAAGATATTATTTACCTTTTTTCCTTTCGCCAGATACAATATCTTTCACTTTTGGAATTAAGGAATAAGAAATAGTTCTGTTCTTTATAGCCGCACAAACCTTTTCAGCAGTTTCTTTGTCACCATATTCACTGACCATATCACTGATACATTGTTCCCAGGGGTATGATGCAAGATAAGTTGTTTCAGCTTCTTCAATCATTTCTTTAATCAACTGAACTTTTGATTCTTCATCAGTTGATTGTGTTGACAATGTCTGCATCTTGTCAGTGAAGAAACCTTCAATGCTGAATCCAAGAACTTCACCATCTTTCACTTTGTCCCAGATAGCATCATTTTCAACTTTCATTGTTACAAACCAAGTTCCAATTGGACAATGTTCAAATCCATATTTTACTGATTTGTCAATTGGTGATTCTTTGATCCACGATTCAACAACACACAATCCATCAATATCTTTTTCATGTTCAAGTGTTGTTGCTTGTAGATGATTTCTTTTCATATACAATTCAGATGCTTTCTTGATAGTGTCTTGACTGAACCACACATAAAAGTCAGAACCATCATCAGCCATTCTGAAAATGTGTTTATTTGGAACAAGTGCTGGTGCAATCAAAAGTCTTTTGTCTTCATCTACTTTTGCAAATTTCAACTTCTTTTGTTCTTTACTTAATGCCACCCAATATTCATCAATGGCTGGGTCTTCAACAAGACTGATGGCAAACACACCATCTTGGTCTTCTTTTTGTTCTTCTGAAATAATTAATTCAACGATTTTTGTCATTTGTTTTAAATTTAAAGTTTGGATTGTTGTTCAATTTGTGCCACTTGTTGTTGTGAACTTGTCACATTTTGTTCTACTACGAATGCTTGTACTGGTTGCTGACCACCAAAGTCTGCATTAAATTGTTCTGTCAATGATGCTTGTTGTGATAAGTCAATCAAATTAGCAGTGTTGGCGGCTTCAGCTTTTGCTTCAATTTGTGCATCAGTGCCACCACCACCACCACCACCGCCACCAGGAGATGGTGTTTTTCCTTTGCTTGATAGTAAGTCTTTTGCTTTCTTAATGTTTGCAACAATTCTAATCATACCAGATAAAAACTGCAAAATACCAGCACCACCAAATGTAACTGCATTGGCTGGATTGGATTCAGAATTAGCAGTCAAAGATGAAACCGCCCTTGCAGTGTCAATTCCAATTTCTGTCAATGCAAAAGCCTTGTAAGCATTTGAACCTTCAGCAAACAAAGATTTTGCAAGTGTGAATGATGCTTGTTCAATCTGTGCTTTTTGTTCTGCTTTTGCTTCTTCAATTTTCTTTTGTTCATCTGCCAATTTTTCTGCGGCATCCAAATCTTCTTTTCTAAACTTTTCTTTTAGTGCGGCAAGGTTTGTTTCATATTGTTCAGTGATAAGATAGTCTTCTTCACCAGCCAATCTTGCCAGTTCTTGTTTTGCCGCATAGTCTTGTGCAAGTGATTCCAATTCTTGTTCCCTATCAGACATTGTTGCCAATCGAAGTTCTTCTTGTGCATCTTTCTTTTCTTGCATCAAAGCAACTTCATTTGTCAATTGTTCTGACTTTTGACCAGCAATTCTTTCTTCAATGTCTATCTGTTCAAGCAGTGCTTGTTGATAAGCAGTTTGTAATTCAACAGAAGTTGCATTGGTGTCAAGTTCAAGTTTTGCAATCCGTACTGATTCATCTGCAATTGCTTGTTCTTTGGCAAGTTGTTCATCAAGTATTTTTCCAAGTTTGTCATTTGCGGCAATCCTTTCTTCAAATGTTTTTGTGATGTCATCACGCACTTGTCTTTGTTGTTCTGCTTGAAGTTGACTTTGAAGTTGTTGTTTTGCTCTTATTACTTCAAGCAGTTCTTCATTCTTCTTTGCATCAGCCAATGCTTTTCCAGTTTCAATTGCACTGCTGATTGAAATCTTTTTCACACCTTCAACGGCAGTGTCAGTTGCAATAGTAACAACAGAACCAATTTCAGTCACTGCTTCACCAAGATTTGAAACCACTTCTTTTCCAGCTTCAACAATTGCATCAGTTGTTTCAGAAAGTGCTTGTTTTGTTTCTTGTATGTCAGCAGTCAATTGTGCAATTTTGCCTTCATCACCACCACCAAGAAAGGAATCTTCCCAAGCCAACATTGCTGACTGGATTCCAAGTTTGATTGCATAGAATGACAACTTCAATG